>PVMK01115877.1_pt1 | contig 102583 bp, 106 predicted proteins | sample 1853481 | NCBI WGS metagenome assembly PVMK01 (sample SAMN08533507, study PRJNA380276) | Marine sediment metagenome, whole genome shotgun sequencing project.
AAATGTGAATCATTATAATTCCTCATCCAAATGGCCGAAAAAATTAAATACACAATAAAAGAATTAAAACAACCGGATAAATTTAGACAATTCATTTCTGACCTAGTAGATACAGCTGCAGAAAATTTCAATAAAATACTTTATGCCGTAGGCGGTATTGTTGTTTTACTCTTAGTTATCTACATGGCCTCGTCTCACCAGGAAAAGAAGGCCCAAATTGCAGGAGAAATGTTTGAAGGTGCCCTGGTACAGTACAATTCGGGCGAAATTCAACCAGCTCTTGAAGGTTTTGCCACTTTAATTAAGGAACACCCATCACAACAATCAGCAAAACTTGCACTCTACTACACAGGAATACTTAATTATGACTTAGGTCAGTACGAAAAGACTATCTCAACATTAAATGAATATCTTAATGATTCTCCGGATAACCAGCTACTTGAAGACAGTGCAAATTTTACAATTGGCCTTTCTTTTTACAACCTTGAGAACTGGCAGAAATCTGAAAAATACCTTTCAAAATTACAGAACAGCGGAAGCCCTTATGAAAGGCAAGCTAATATTAATCTTGGACTAGCATATGAGAAAATGGGCCAATTTGAAAAAGCCGAAGACATTTACAAAAATTTTCTCAATAACGCAACTGCTCAATAAATATATTACATCTTGCAGTTGCATGTAACACTTAATTATCAACCTCAATACAATACATTCCTTTTCTTTCCTCATTCAATAAAAATAAGAGTATACACATATCACTATTTTATATATATTATTACATATTGTATATTATATATTTATATATATATGATTATATTTAGCATATTATCAACTATGCAATATAGCAATAAAAAGTAATGGTTCATCCCATTCACTCCTTTAGCGGTAACCGATGTTATCACTCTCCCTGGTTACCGTTACTTATTTAATAAATGAAGAGAAAAATAGAATTAAAGACAATATTTAAGAAATAAAATATTACAAACCCAAACAAATTGAGAATAAATTAAGCAGGCTCAGGGCATTTTGCTTCAGGGAAAACAATACAGTTCAGGATGGCCAGCGTTATTATGTAGATTTATTTCCTGACCATAATTCAGCAACTTTATTTTTAGAAATTGACAAAGCAGTAATTAATAAAAATTAACTTACAATAATTTTTTAATATCCAGGAAAAATATTGCCACTTATAAACATTATTAATCTCAGAAAATTAATTTGAATTGAAATATCCTGTCTGTTATCTAAAAGCTTAATATTAATTTCATATCTAATTTTTTTAATCTGAACAAATTATTGCCGACGTTTGTATTTATAACAATTACAGTTTATATTTTTGATTGCTTTTTTATTTTTCATCGTATTTTTCGAACTCTTAAAGAAGGAAAATATATAATGGATGATAATGAAAAACTGATCCAGTCAGTTCAAAAGAAGTACCACGATATGCTTGATCAGGATGTTGACCCTTACGAATGGGGTTATGCCTGGCGGTCAGAATTGAACAAGGGTGGTTTCAGGGCTGTCGATTTCCTAATGAGGGAGGTTGTTGACACCGGAAAGTGTGTTGGTTGTGCAGCATGTATAACAATCTGCCCAACTGATGTATTCGATTACAAAGACGAAAAACCCACTGATACCAGAAAAGATGCTTGTGTGTTTTGCGAACTTTGTGTCGACGTTTGCCCGGTGCTTCGTCCGCCTGATAAAGATTTACTTAAACTCTTAGGTTTCAAGGAACCCGTGATAGACGAAGGGTTTGGACCCTACAATTATGCCGTTATTGCCCGCACAAAAGACAAGGAATGTCTTGAAAGGGGCCAGGACGGCGGAGTAACCTCTAAGTTGCTGATTCATGCCCTCGAAAACGGTTCAATTAACGGGGCCGTTATTGGTGACGTACTTCCCGAAAACCCCCAGGTAGGGATTCAAAAACTTGCTACAACCGCAGAGGAGATATTGGCCTGTAGTGGCTCACGTTATACATATTCGCCCAATACTGTTGCTTTAAGGGAAGCAATGGAAAACGACATCAAGCCCCTTGCCGTTGTGGGAGTTCCTTGCCAGGTTGATGGTGTCCGGCAACAGCAGTACAGCAGCATTCGCCTGGATATTGCAAAGTGGTATCAAAAAAATGTACCCCTAGTTATCGGCCTTTTTTGCTCCGAGAGTTTTACACATGAACATATAGCACTAATTGCAGAACATTTAAAAGTCGAACCGATAGATATAGTAAACGTAAACGTTAAGGGCAAGGTTATAATTACACTCAGGGATGGCCGCGAAGAGATCATGACGCTGAAAGATTTTCACCCCTATGCACGTCCCGCTTGTCTTTACTGCCTTGATTATGCAGCCGAAAATTCTGATATAGGAGTAGGAGGTATCGGACTGGACGGATGGACATTTGTCGCAGTCCGCACCGAGAAGGGCCATGAGTTCTTTCAGGCCGCGGTTGATGATGATCTTTTTGAAATCATGCCGGTCGACTCTGTTCCGAAAGCAAAATCACTTCTGATCAGACTATCAAATATGAAGAGAAACAAACCACTCCCTGCGTTAATGCCCACAATGCAGGAAAGGATCGAAATGGGCAATACCGATGTTAAAAATTTCTATAAAGACTACCAACCGCCTGGGAAGGGAGATAATTCCGAATGACCCCCGTTAACGGAACTCAGCCGGTTCTTGAAGACCTCAATGTTATTGTTGCAGGCCAGGGTGGAGATGGTTCACTTACTGTGGTCACATTACTTGCGGAATTAATGAGAGACTATGGCTTCAATGTTTATACCGAAAGGGACGTATTATCCAGGATAAGGGGCGGCCACACGGCTGCAACTGTAAGGGCATTCTCCGGGGACCGTTATTGTATAGGGAGCAATATCGATTTACTGGTTGCCCTGGACGATGAAGCAATAGAAAAGAACACTCGCCATCTTGATGGAAACAGCATTGTCATATTCGACGAATCCGGAGGGAAGCTGACCAACGGTTCACTCCCCAAGGGTATAAAACTTTATTCAGCTCCTTTCAACCGTATTGCAATGAGAACAATGCGCCGTGAACTTTACAGAAACAGTATCGCATTTGGTGTGGTTTCACGCTTAATCGGACTCGAAGACGAGGCCCTAAAGGAAGATATTCAAAAAAAGGTTTGCACGTCTTGGAACTACGGTACTGGATTACAACCTTGAAGCACTGGATCTTGGCTTCGGCATTGCAGACGAATTCGGCCTGATCAACGGTGCCGGGCTCTATAAAATAAAAAAGAAAAAAGCTGCCAATAAACTCCTGATCACGGGTAATGAATCCGTTGCCCTGGGCTTTATTGTGGCCGGAGGCAGGTTCTACGCCGGTTACCCGATAACACCTTCTTCCGAGATACTGGAATCCCTGCAAAAATGGCTGCCTATGTTCGGTGGAGTTGCGAGACAGACCGAAGACGAGCTTTCAGGTATTAATATGGCAATGGGTGCAGCACTGACGGGAGCCAGGGTAATGGTTGGTACATCAGGCCCGGGTTTTTCACTCATGCAGGAAGGGATTGGTCATGCAGGTTCGGCCGAGATCCCTATAGTTATTGTAGATTGTCAAAGAGCTGGCCCGAGTACCGGAATGCCTACAAAACCGGAGCAAAGTGACATAAACCTGATGATTTTTGGCGGCCACGGCGACTTTCCGCGTATAGTTCTTGCCCCCGGACACCCCGAAGACTGTTTTTACCTGGCCGCAGAAGCAACTAACCTCGCATTCAAATATCAGTGCCCTGTCTATATCTCGATGGACCAGGGCTTATCACAGAATATTGCCACAGTTGACCCCTTTGATCTTGAAAAGATTGAAATTGATGACGGGTATCAGCTGGATGCAGAAGATTTGAAAAAACTTGATGTATACAAAAGATATGCGCACACTGAAAATGATATCTCTCCTTTTGCCAAGCCAGGTACCCCCGGCGGATTTTCCCTGGTCACCGGTAATGAACATGATGAATGGGGACTGGTCTCAACGGATCCCGACAATCGTGTGAAGATGATGAAAAAACGTATGAATAAGATCGAACATGCAAAAGAACATTTGCCTGAGGCACGCCACTTTGGCAATGGAGATGAAAAAATAGGCTTTATCGGTATCGGCATGACATACGGAGTAATTCTTGAAGCCATGGAACAGCTTGAAGCCTATGGTGTAGATACACAGTTCCTACAGCTCAGGACAATCTGGCCAATCTTAGATGAAGTCAATGAATTTATAAACAGGTGTGATAAAGTATATGTGGTTGAATATAACGCTGTCGGCCAGCTTGCACACCTGCTTATGCACCAGGGAGCAGATTCCGGCAAAATTATAAAAATTATAAAATATGATGGTATCCCCTTCCGCCCCCGTGAAATATATAACAGGGTAATGGAAGAAAATAAATCAAATAATGCAGGAAAGAAAAAAACCAAAAAAAAGAGGGTCAATTCAAAATGACTAAAACCTTTTCCCCGGCAAGACCAATCTGGTGCGCAGGATGCGGTGATTTTGCTGTGCAGGGAGTACTGGAAAAATCATTAGACAGCTTAAATATACCGAGAGAACAGCTTATGTTCCTGGCCGGGATCGGTTGTTCGGGAACAATACAAAACAATATTAAGTGTTACGGTTACCATGCCCTTCATGGACGCGTTCTGCCTACGGCAATCGGTGTAAAACTAGCTAATCCCAATCTTACCGTTGTAGCTGCAGGAGGAGATGGCGATGGTTATGCAATTGGTGCAGGTCACCTGGTGCATACTTTTAGAAGCAACCCCAGCCTTACATATATTGTAATGAACAACAGCAATTATGGATTAACCAAGGGGCAGCCTTCCCCTACTAGTCCGCTTGGTTATAAGTCTAATGCAGAAATGGATATGGACGCTATTCTGCTAGGCCTTAGCCTGCCTTCCACTACATTCCTTGCACGCGGTTTCAGCGGACATCCCGAACAGTTGGGACAGTTATTGGTTGCGGCCCTGAAACATGCAGAAGAGGGAAAGGGATTTGCCTTTATCGAGGTGCTGTCACCATGTGTTACCTATTACGATACCCACAGGGAATGGGCATCCAGGGTACACAATGTTGATGAGGACCCGGATTACAACTGCACCGACCGCGGTAAGGCATTCAGCAAATCCCTCGAAATATTAAATAACCATGAGATTCCCATCGGTCTTTTATATCATGGAGAACACGTGTCACTAGAATCTCTCTCATTAAAAGAAGATTGTATTCCACCCGCACTTCAGGACCTAAATTCACCTGACAGTGTAGAAAATTGCAAAAAAATTATTCAATCATTTATGGGTTAATTCACATTCCTGCATTTGTAATTCTTTTATAAATTCCTCTAATTACTGAAATTTATACAATTCAAAATTAGATTTAATCAATTTACTCACATTGTTTCTTTATTTATAAAACAAATATTTATTAACTTTTCCCGATTAATTTTGTATTATCTAAATTATGGCAGCTAATAGTGAATTAACAAATGAGGCAACCAAACTTATAGAAGAAGCAGAAAAAACAGTTGAGCATAACGTTCAGAAATCAATCAAGCTTATAAAAAAAGCAATTAAAATCCGGCCTGATTACTTATTGTACGAACACTTTTTACTTGCCAACTATCTGACAAAATCAGGAAAATTCAATGATGCACATAAAGTTTTTGGAGATATTATCGGCAGGTTGGATATAAATAATATCTATTCCTACAATTTACTCCTATCAGAAATATACGAGAAAAAATGTAACCTCTTCTACTCAAAAAAGAGATGGAAGGAGTTCGTACATTATTATTTACTAGCCGACTATAATAAGGTGTTGGGCTTATGTTCGCAGGGGAAAGGGCAGACAATGCTCGATATAATAGAAAAGTCCAAGAATTTTGACGAGTATTTTTTACTAAATAATTCAAAACTAAACAGTTCTCTAAAAAATTGTTATGAATTAAATGACAAGGAAGTTATTTTTTTAAAACATATAAATTATCTGAAAAATATAATCCCCGATCTAAATTATTTAATTGTAAAAGGTGATGAATGCTTTAATTTCAAAACAGAATATGATTCCAAAGCAAAAGAAATCTACATTAAGTTAAACGGAAAGGATTATATAGATTATTTAAACAATACTATTTTATTTTAATCGCAAAATTCTAACTCTAAGAGTGGGCCTAAATTCGGGGGCTTGAAATTGCCGAAGGGGAGACTCGAACTCCCACGCCCATTGGGCACTACCCCCTCAAGATAGCGTGTCTACCAATTCCACCACTTCGGCGATATAATAAGGTTTGAAAAAATTAACACAGAAGAAACTATTTTCAATGGTTAAAAACTTATGTTAATACCACTCTTATACTTTTGCTTTCCTAACCGAGATTATTAAAACTTTATCGAAATATAAAATTGAAACAACTTCCCAGCTTGTTGTTTTGCTTTCCCATAGTTAGGCCCCGAATTTTTTTAACCTGTCCGCGTGAGCAAGCAATAAAGGCATAATTTCAATGGATTTTATAATTCCCAAAGTGCCATTATTACAGGCATCTTCTCCAAAACCAGATCCCGAACCAAGCCTCGGATAGGCAGAATTTATCATTATAGGCACCGGGTGCCAGCTATGAGCCATCATTGTAGAAGGGGTGGAATGGTCTCCTGTAACAACAAAGACATCTGGATTCAGTGAAATAATTTCCGGTACGAGAGCATCAAATTCTTCTATAACACCTGCTTTTGAATCAAAATTACCATCTTCGCCATAACTATCGGTCTTTTTTACATGAAAATATATAAAGTCATACTTATCGAACTCTCTTTTTAATGTTTCAACTTCACTTGCAATAGTGTTATTCTCAACTTCAAGCACATCCATTCCCACAAGTTTAGCTACTCCCCTGTACATTGGATAAGTCGCAATGCAGGCTGCCTTTAATCCGTATGCTTCTTCATAAGAACTTAAATGGGGGTAAACCGATATCCCTCTAAACAATGTAAAATTAGCTTTTTCTTCATCTTTGATAACTTCGGTAATGCTTTCAACAAATTTGTTAAGGACATCAGCTACTTTTTGAGACTGTTCATTCTCACCGGAGGCTAAAAGCGGCATTTTACCTGTTTCCTGAGGGTCAGTATCATTTATTTGATCTCCACCCTCCTGTATCTGTTGAGGAAAAGAAAGTTTTAGAACAAACCGGTGCTCCATACCTGTATAAAAACTTGCTTTAACACCATCAATTGAGTCAATATTTGAAGAAAGCTTTTCTATAATTCTTTTATTTTCTTCTGTTGGAATTCTGCCAGCCCTTCTGTCTGATACTACAGGATTTCCGTCTTTATATTCAACAGTGGCAAAATTTCCTCTAATTGCCAAATCATTTGGATCAAGGTCAATACCAAGGCCAAGTGCTTCAAGAACACCTCTGCCAATTTCATACTGCAATGGGTCATATCCAAAAAGTCCGAGATGAGCAGCACCGCTTCCAGGTGTAATACCCCTTGCTACTGGAAGATGAAGGCCGCAAGAAGAAATATCAGCAAGCCTGTCCATATTCGGTGTACATGCAGCTTCAAGCTCGGTCTTTCCATCTTTAGGTAGGCCCCCTAACCCGTCAAGAACACAAAAAATAATTTTTTTTCTGTTTTTATTAATAAGTTTTTTAATTAGGCTTTGCATATTGATCCTTCAATCTTTAATATTAATTATCATTCCGTCAAAGCCGGGAACAATATTTTTGGGCAGTTGCTTTTTTAATATATCATAGTCAAGTTCATGTCCCATATGCGTTAACACAGCTTTTCGGGGTTTTATCATCTCAATTGCTTCTACAGCCTGTTCCACACTAAAATGTGCAGTATGTGGACTATACCTTAATGCACCTATTATTAGAAGTTCCAGGTTTTGCAGTTTCTTTACCGATTCCGCGGGAATACCGCTGCAGTCTGTAAGGTATGCCATTTTTCCAATTCTATATCCCAAAATTATCCAGTTTGCATGATTAATATCAATTGGAATAATCTCGATACTCTCAAATTTAAATATTTTATTCACAGTATTTAATATGAGACGCGGTTTACCTCCCGCTGAAGTTATATTATCAAATATATATTTGAAATTATTTTTTATATTATTTATCGTAAGTTCGTTACCAAAACAGCTTATTTCCATTCTGTTAATAAAATTGAATGTCCTCAGGTCATCTATCCCATGTGTATGGTCTGCATGAGAATGAGTATACAAAACAGCATTTATTCTGGTTATATTATTATTCAAAGTCTGGAATCGGAGATCAGTAGAACTATCGATTAAAATATTAATATCGTCTTTTTGGATAAAAATTGAGCTTCTTGTTCTTTTATTTTTTGGATTATCGGATTGACAAACCGAACAATTGCACCCAGCTATCGGAACACCTGTTGAAGTAGCACATCCAAGCATTATAACTTTCATAATTTAAGAAACTTATCATTAACTTAGAATCATTGCAAAACATATTTAAACTAAAATATTAAACTATTTTCATTTACAATGAGTTTAAAACGACATATAATTATCAGGCAAGGTGGATCTAATTAGAAGGCATAGGATAGTTTTACTCATAATTTTTGGTTTAATACCATTTCTTCATGTTAGCGCTTTTGCTAAAGACAGAGGAACTGTTCTCTATGAAGAATCGCTAAGTTTATACAGGAATATTTCTGTAAACCCCGACAAAGCAAGAGACAAGGAAATCTGGGAGACTATAGCCCTGGCATTCAGCAGTGTTTACGAATCTTATCCCAACAGCAGTAAAGCACCCAATTCACTTTTCCTTGCCGGCAAAATGTATGAGGAAATTGGCAACCGTTTCAACTCCGACAATGACTACAGAAAAGCAATATATACCTCCCGGCAGTTTGTTGAGACATTTCCGCTTAGTCATCTGACAGATGATGCACAGATAAGAATCGCCCGGATATATGAAGAAATGGGTGATAAGAAACAAGCTTATGTTGAATATAACCGAATAATTGAAGACCTGCCCCAGGACGATATGATGACAGCCGCCCGGAAGAAAAAATCCGAGCTTGCCAGATACAAACCAACTGAAAAGGAAAAGAAACAGTACAAATACAGTGATAGTGGAAAACCTAAAATTACCAAAATACGTCACTGGTCAACTAACGATTATACAAGGGTTGTAATTCACCTTAATAAAGATACAACTTATTCATCTAAATTTCTTAAGGCTGATCCAAGTATTGATAAGCCTCCACGCTTATTTGTAGATATCAACAATACAGCTATTGATAACAATTTATATGTTGAACCTATTACCAAGGGGTTGCTCGAAGAAATTAAATTTGGCCGTAATACAAAAAACAAATCTAGAGTAGTTCTATATATCAATAGCTTTGATGATTATAGAGTTTTTGCACTACGGAATCCTTACCGTATTGTTATGGATATTGAAGGTAAAGGCTCCAAGCCAAATACACTTTTTGCTAAGGATAAAAAATCAAAAAGTACATACAATCCCGCATCTTCCCCATCCACTGGTGAAATAGATAGTCTTCGTCAGGCATTGGGATTAAAAATAAAGACCATAGTAATTGACCCCGGACACGGGGGGCATGACCCGGGGGCTATAGGCCCTAAGGGAGTTAAAGAAAAGGATATCAATCTAAAAATTGCCAAGGAACTTAAGAAAATCCTTAATAAAAAAGGAAAATCCATAGGAATTGACAATGTATATCTTACAAGGTCAACTGACCGGTTTATCCCGCTTGAAGAACGTACCGCAATTGCTAAAAAATTAAATGCAGACCTGTTTATTTCTATTCATTGCAACTCATCAAAAAACAGGAAAGCTGTTGGGTCCGAATCCTATATCTTAAGCTTTACAAAGAACCAGCGAAACCTTGAAGTTGCAGCACGAGAAAATGCGACAACTAAAAAAAGAGTAAGTGACCTGGATGATATACTAAAGAAATACCTTTTAAGTTCCAAGATTAATGAGTCAGAAAAATTTGCAAATTATGTTCAAAAATCTATTTATTCTATTGTTGCACCAAAATACAGTTCCTTTAAAAATAAGGGTGTAAAAAAGGCTCCATTTATCGTATTAATTGGTGCTGACATACCAAGTATTCTTGTAGAAACATCATTTATATCCAATCCTACAGAAGAAAAGCGTTTAAACAATTCTAAATACAGGACCAGAATTGCCCAGGGAATATTTGATGGTATAAAACTATACTCGTCAGAAATCATAACAGCTTCCATAAGCTATTAATCACAGATGACAACAAATGCTAAGATTGCTTCAATATTTAATAATATTGGCAATATGCTTGATATTCTTGGAGATAATCCATTCAAAATAAGGGCATATAAGAATGCCTCAAAAACAGTTCAAATGTTTGATGTTGATATTAAGGAATTTGCGGAGGAAGGCCGCTTAACAGAAATAAAAGGGATTGGAAAAGATCTCGCCAATAAGATAAACGATTTTATCAAAACGGGGAGAATTGAATATTATGATGAATTAAAATCCCGTGTACCGGAAGAAATACTCGAAATAAGAAATATTCAAGGTATAGGGCCAAAACTTATTCAGACCCTTTTCAATGATTTTAATGTAAGAAGTATCTCTGATCTTGAAACAACTCTTTCCGATCCGGACTTTATAGGTTTAAAAGGAATAGGTTCAAAAAAAATAAATGAACTAAAAGTAGGTATTAAACTTTTTAAATCCTATATAAATAAAATCAACCTGGGCATTGCACTTCCCTCTGCTGAACATTTGATAATAGAACTATTAAACATACCTTGTATTGAAAAAGCAGAGATAGCGGGAGACCTGAAAAGAGGTAAGGAAACAGTCGAGATATTAGATATCGTAGTTTCAACAGAAGATCAGAAAAAAATATCCGAAGAAATATCAAAACTAATATTTATTAAAAAAGGCACCTTAACAATGGAAAACGGGAGAATTAATTTCACGCTTGATTCAGGAATACCAGTCCAGATTGATATAGCTAATCAAAATAGTTTCAATACATTAAAATTCATAATGACAGGCACTGTAAAACATACAAATGCAATTTCGCATATGTATGATGACCTGGCAATAGATTTAAGAAATGAAAAGTATCCTGATCAAGAAGAAATTTATAAGAGACTCAACATTCAGTATATCCCACCAGAATTAAGGGAAGATAAAAGCGAAATTCAGTTAGCAAAACAATACGAACTTCCAACACTTATTGAACTTTCTGATATAAAAGGGGACCTTCATACTCACAGCACATGGAGTGACGGAAAATCCACACTAAAGGAGATGGCAGAAGCTGCTAAAAAACTTGGTTACGAGTATATTGCAATCACTGACCATTCAATCTCCTCAAGAATTGCGAACGGACTTGATGAAAAACGACTTATTGAAAAAAGAAAAGAGCTTATGGAAATTGATAATTCCATTGATGGTATAAAGATAATATTTGGCTCAGAAGTTGACATTAAACCTGATGGATCACTTGATTATCCGGATGAAGTATTAAAAGATCTTGATATGGTAGTAGCTTCAATACATAGCAACTTCAAAATGGAGGAAGAAGAAATGACCCTTCGAATCACTAAAGCGCTAAGCAATCCTTATGTCTGCGCACTTGGTCATCCAACTGGTAGATTAATAGGTGAAAGACACCCCTATAAAATGGACATAAACAAGATTATTGATACTGCAAAAGATCATGGGAAAGCCCTGGAAGTAAACTCTTCCTTTATGAGACTAGACCTCAAGGATGAACATGTCCGGATGGCAGTTGATAAAGGTGTTAATATAATAATTTCTACAGACGCACATCATACTGATCAACTTAAACAGATGAGATATGGAATCAGCACGGCAAGGAGGGGTTGGGCAGAAAAGGAAAATGTAATCAACACTCTTTCCCAAAACAATTTATTGAAATGGCTGAATACTTTTAAATAATGAAAAGTAATATCACCTTGAAACAGGCAAAAACCAGGATTACACAATTAAGAACTGAACTCAACAATCATAATTATGCGTACTATGTTGAGAACAATCCTGAAATTTCTGATTACGAATTTGACCAGTTACTAAGGGAATTAATCAATTTGGAAAAGGCATATCCTGAACTTTTCTCATCTGACTCGCCATCAAACAGGGTTGGTGGAATTGTAGCAGATGGCTTTAAGCCATTTAATCATATAGTACCCATGATGAGTATAGATAATGTGATGAATGATCATGAAGCCTATGATTTTGACAAAAGAATCAATAAGCTACTTGAAACTATCAATGACAATGAATATATAGGACAACCTAAATTTGACGGTGTATCAGCTTCAATAACCTACAAGGATGGAACTTTGTCAAATGCTTCAACAAGGGGAAACGGAAAAACAGGTGAAGAAATCACCAACAATATTAAAACAATCAGATCAATTCCTCTTAAATTCAGGTCATTAAAAGGTATACCAAGAATAATTGAAATCAGGGGTGAAGTAATTTATCCGATTAATTCATTTAAAAATCTTAACAAAGTACTTGCAGAAGAAGGTGAGTCGGTATTTGCCAACCCCAGGAATGCAGCTTCTGGTGCCCTAAGACAATTGGATTCATCTATAACAGCTCAACGACCGCTAGATTTTTTTGCATGGGGTATTGGTGCTGTAGAAGGTAAAAATTTTAATAATGAATACGAGATTATAAGTCAGCTTAAGGAATGGGGATTTAAAGTGGAGAAGAAAATTCAAATCTGCAAAAATATTGATGAAGCAATAACCTATCATCATAACATGGAAGCAGAACGGGAAAAACTTGGTTATGAAGTTGACGGCGTAGTGATAAAATTAAATAATCTCCAACTTCAAAAAAGTCTTGGTACCACTGCAAAATATCCAAGATGGAGTATGGCTTACAAGTTTAAACCCCGTCAGGCCACAACTATTATTAATGATATTACAGTACAGGTAGGAAGAATTGGACTTTTAACCCCTGTAGCGGAATTAGAGCCAGTTATAATTTCTGGTATAAATGTAAAAAGGGCCTCTTTACACACAGAAGATGTTATTAATTCAAAAGATATAAGGATAGGTGACACAGTTTTAGTTCAAAGGGCCGGTGATGTTATACCTGATGTTGTAAAGCCTATAATTGAAAAAAGGACCGGTAATGAGAAAAAGTTTACAATGCCCAGTAAATGCCCGGTGTGTAAGACAAACTCGGAAAAAGATAACGCTTATTACTACTGCCCAAATATTGATTGTCCAGCACAGCTTAAGGGGCGCATACAGCACCTTGCTTCGAGAAAAGCTTTTGATATTGAAGGGCTTGGAGAAAAAATAGTAGCACAGCTTATTGAGGAAAATATCTTTAATGACCTAGCAGATGTATTTTATCTTACAAAAAACAAAATTATAAACCTTGAAAGATTTGCAGAGAAATCTGCTTCAAATTTAATTGGAGAAATTGAATTATCTAAAAATGTTGATTTCCAGAGATTTATCAATGCCCTTAGTATAAAGAACGTTGGTGAAAGGCTTTCCCAGGTACTTGTAGAACATTTTGACAATTTAGAAGAACTTTCTAAAAGTACATATGATGAGCTTAACGAGATTAATACCGTAGGACCAGAAATTGCAGAGAGCTTAGTAAAATACTTTTCTGATGAAAGAAACAGAATTCTTCTAAATAAACTATTAGAATCAGGGATTAACATTGTATACCCTGACAAAACAGCCAATACTGACAAACTTTCCGGATTTAACTTTGTAATTACGGGAACACTCGAATCAATGTCCCGCGACGAAGCCAGGAGGCTTATAGAACAAAACGGGGGCAAGGTAACATCTGCTGTTTCAAAAAAGACATCATATTTACTTGCCGGAGTAAACACTGGTTCAAAGTTAGATAAAGCAGAAAAACTGGAAATAAAAATACTTGACGAGAAAACGTTCTTAAAGTTGATTAATTAAATTATCCTTCGTATAAATGATTAAATTCTTAAAAACTTTCGCTAAGTTTATACATAAGTATCCCGGCGGCAACCGAAGCATTTAAAGATTCTACTTTCCCTGTTTTAGTTATTGAAACAAGGAAATCACACTGGTTTTTTATACCTTTAGTTAACCCCTTCCCTTCACTTCCTATTACAAGCGCGATATCCAACCCATCCGTATCTATATCAGACACTTCCTTGTCCGCAGAAATATCAGCACCTACAATCCAAACATTGTTTTTTTTTAAATCATTAATTGCGTTACCAATATTACTTACTTTAGAGATGGGTACTGTCATAGCTGCACCGGATGAAGTTTTAATTACAGTTGGAGTTACACCTACTGCCCTGTCTTTTGGAATAATTATCCCACCTACTCCAAAGAAATTAGCGGTCCTGATAATTGCTCCAAGGTTATGTGGGTCTTCAATATGGTCTAGAATTAGGTAAAAACTGTAAGCTTTATTTAAAAGTTTTCCAAACTCTTCATACTGAAAATCATTTATATCAGCTGCTATCCCCTGGTGGTTTGATTTACCTGTTTTTTTATCCAGGTCTGCCTTACCAAGTGTTGTTATCCTGATACGGTTACTTTCAGCAAGTTTAATAAGTCTTTCGTTTTTGTTTTTGTGGAGTTCTTTATTAATGTAGATTTCCCTTATCTGGGAAGGAAGATATTCCAACATATCCAATATTGGATTTTTACCGTATATAATCAAATTTATTCACCATACTCTGATTTAACTTGTTCTATTCTATTTAGAACTTTTTCTTTTATCCATTTTTGGTCCCACCATTCAAGCGGCCTGACAGGTACTCCGTGCACATAAACACCAAAGTGAAGATGGTCTCCAACTGCAAGGCCGGTAATACCTGTTTTTCCTATAATACCGCCCTTTTTAATCTTATCTCCCTCTTTAACAGAAATCGAACTTAGATGCGAGTAGAGGGTCATTACACCCATTCCGTGATCTACTATCACAGTGTTTCCGTAAATACCAATATCCCCTGTAAATTCTATTATCCCGCTATTTGCTGCTTCTACAGGATATTTTTTTGTTACAGAAAGGTCGTAACCAAGATGATACTGTTTATCAACTATTTCTTTATCAACTTTATAGGACCTATGGTCAGCGAAGTTTGCTTCAACTTTGGAATTAGAAAGCTGAAGGAACCTGTTATTCCAAAACATCTTATCCTTTGAATTGGCAGTAATTTCCATAATTTTATTATTATTGTCCGTTCTCATCTTACTATTTACCTTTAAAAAAATGTCTTTTAGCATTGTTTCAGATTCGGGCACATCTTCTTCAAGTAGGGAAAGCATTTTTCTCTTTATAAACATCTCGTCAACATTTATAATACTGTCTCTGTATTTTGCATTTATCATATGATAAAAAACCGGCAACGTTCTTTCATTACCTGCTTTATCTACTGCATAAAGGCTGAGATCTTCATTTGACTCCAGGTCGTAAGGGTATGCAAAGAAAACAATGTAAATAGAAGGGTCCTGAAAATAGCCACTGTATCCGGGAAAGAAATAGTCACGTATTTTTACTCCACTTTTTTCAAGGTCTTTTGAAGATTTGTAAATAAGAAATCCAGAACCGCCATGCTTAAGGTACTGAACCGTTGAAAGTTCATTTAGTTTTGGCGGTGTAAGGTCAAGAATAAGGTTTTTTTCAACTGTATTCTTATTGCCCCTGAAAAAATTAAATTTCGAGTTATCCTGTGAAATAATCTTCAACTTCACTTTGCCTTCTTTAAGAGGACTATTTTTTTTAATGTTTATCTCAATTCTGTCACTGTTTATATTGCTTTCATATTTTTTATCAATAACCAGCATTTCATTGTTATCATCACTCATATAAACTTTTAAACTTTTCAATCCCTTACCTTTATCTTCTATCTCAATTTCAAAAGGTTTTAAGCCTATAAATTCACTATTGTTTAAAAATTTAATCTCCGGCGAATTCCATTCAAAAGAGGGAAGCACAATAATTATTACTGCGATAGCAAGAGCAATAAGTATTAGGGTAAACAATTGTTTTATTGACTTAAACATCTAAAGATTCTCCAAAATTAAAAGTTTTTCAAACAAGAATAATTAAATAGAATATTGATCAATTATTCATTTTTCAGAATTTATTTGATATCTGAGTAATATATTTTTACTTTTTAGCTTTTTATGAATGTAAAATTTATAATAGATATTTTGTTTTTATGTAATTCTACAATGAAATTATTAGTAAAATTTTCAGGAAATAAATTAATTTTCAGGTAGCATATAATTTATATCAGATAATAATTTGCTGCAGCAACAACTTTAACTATGAATTCTATCCTTAATAAATCATTAATTATTATTATATCTTTACTAATAATACTGGTTTTATCAATCTATACCTTTATCCAGACAAATTATTTCAAGAAGATTTTAGTTTCTACAATCAATTCAGCCGTTAATTCTGCAATAGACCAGGAATTCAAAATTTCCGGGATAGAAGGCAATATTATTTCAAATATCACATTTAGAGATATTGAATTAATTGTTGATGAGAAACCACTTCTTAAAATTGACGAACTTTCTACAGAATACTCTCTTCCGTTATTAATATCAGTGCTATTCAGAGGAGATATTCCGTTAAATAATACAAGGCTCATCGGTACTGAGATCAATTTATACAGGAACCCTAAAGGTATCTGGAACTTTGACAGAATAAAGGAAAAAGATACAAAAGATGACAATAATGAGGAAAAAAAAGGCCTAGTAAATCTATATCTTAATAATTCTTACATAGATGACCTTGTACTTACTGTTGATGACGATACAAGGGATGATTATCTTGAGTTTAATGTTTTCGATTCAAGTTTCTCAATTGACCTGATTGGCCTTTATAAAAAATTCAACCTGATAAGTGATGATATTAATGCAGATTTCAACAAATTAGACATGAAAGCAAGAAATCTCAAAATGGAAGCACTGATTACAAAAGACAATATTGTATTTAAGAATCTTGATACAGTATTAAATGGATTTAACCTGGAAGGGCAGGGAGTTGTTAATAACTTTGGTTCACCTGAATTCAGGGTTAGTGTATACATAGATGAATATCAGCCCAACAATCTGGGTACTTTAAATTTTTATATAAAAACAAACGGAAAAATGTACGAAACAAACAACATTATCGCCGAAGCCGACCTTAGTTTCATCAACTCTAATGTAAAAGGGGAAAGGATCTGGACCTCTCTCGACAAAATAAAGATGAATGGTACAAGAATAACTATCAATGGTGATGTCAATACCGATTTTGGAAGGGCATACCTGGAAGGTTTTGTTGATCTTAATAAAATTCTTTCTAATCAGGGTGTTAATCAGTTCAACTTTCAAACAACAGTAAATGACCTTCTTATAAAACATATATTCGAAATAATTGAAAATGAACCCGATTTTTTGATTATAGATGACAGTTTAAAATCAGACTCCACATTCAATATTAATGGCAGCTGGACTAGCGGCAGTGATTTTTCTACAGACCTGGATATTTCAGATATAAAAATTGTTAGTAAAAATGGCAGCAGTCTTAAAAGTAGCGGCCTAGTTTCAATATTCATAGACCATTTAATTTTTGATCTTGATAACAAAACAGAAAATTTTGTTGTTTCATCTGTCGTTCCATCCATAAATGAATCAGTACTTTTAAACTCTTTATCAAAAATCAAGGGCATGGTTCCTTATGAGAATGCCGGAGACAATATAGATGTAACAATTACAGGAGAGTTTAACGGTTCAAAAATTTATGGTTTTAATGTTTTGGGCGGAGATATTAATACCACATATCAGAATAAAATACTGAACATTGAATCACTGGACATAGCTTCCGACTTTTTCAACCTCAAAGCCGACGGCAAGGGTAACGATCAGAATGGTTTAAATCTTAATTTTGTTTTTGATTCAAAGGATTTAAGGTTTGTATCAGGACTTTACGAACCGCTTTCTATTTCAGGAAGAGGTGAAGCCCACGGTACACTTACCGGAAATATTGATAGCCCTGTGCTCACCGCAGATGTGAGTTTTAAAAACTTTCACTATAAGGACGAACTTTTCTTCTCCGAAGGAAAAGCAGATGTACTTATAAATTTCAGCAACGATAAAGTTATAGATATAAATTCAAACTTTAGTAATGTCGAATATAAGAATATAGACCTTATTCGACTCAAGTTAAAAACTAAAACCGAAGGAACCAACCTGATTGTAAATATGGATGGAGATTTTACTGAAAGTAACAACATTTTATCTGAATTTACTGTTATAAATTATACAGAAAACAAGAAAACCATTGAATCAGACAGTTTGGTTTTACATTTTGATGATCAGAAAATATCTAACAATAATCCTATCAAAATAGTACTAAGTCCAAACAAAGTCGATTTTCAATCTTTTTTACTTTCTAATAATGACAGCAACTTTAACCTTGCAGGCCTTATAAATTATAATAACGGGTCAAGTAATTTTCAGGCTTCAATAACAAATCTGGATAGTTCTCTTGTATCAGACATGATATCACATGATACTGAATTCAAAGGTGAAACCGATATTAAAATGGATGTACAAGGCAGTCTTAGAAATCCTAAATTAAATCTTCAGCTAAACTCACAAAATCTTCATATTAATGAATTTATCACTAATGATTTATCAATTAGTATAAACAGCAACAATGGTAAGACTAACATCGATTTCAGGGAAAAAGATGGTGACAACCCGTATAGTACTGTTGTCGGAGAAATATATTCTGGAATAGATCTTTACGATTTAAGAGAGTTACTAAAATCAAAACTAAATCTTAAAGTAAATTTAAATAGTTTTGATATTTCCCCCCTAATTTTTTTAAACAGCAATATCAAACAGTTGTATGGAGATATATCATCAAACCTAATTCTTACCGGTTCTATCCTCAATCCATATTTAGATGGATCATTAAAAATCAAGAATCTTGGAATAATAGCGCTTCCCCTATTAAATATTCTCGAGGTTGAAGATACGACTGTAGTTATTAAAAATAATTATACAAAATATGACAATATAATTGTAAAGTCCAAAAGCGGTACAGCCGAAGTATCCGGCACCGCAGACCTCAACAATTTTGTTTATAATTTCGATACTAAGTTAAACAATATCTATATAAAACACCCAAATTTTTCTACTAAACTTACCGGTGAAATTAAACTCTTGGGAATTGAAGATAATCTTGATATAGATGGAAAGGTAACGATGAACAACCTAAAGGTTGAAGTACGAAATACTTATGAACAAAAAAAGTTTAGTGATATAAAGTATGTCGATGATCTGGGTTATAAACAACTAAATACCGGAAAAGAAACCGAAAAAGATTTCTACACAGAAAATGTTGCCTTAAATGTTGAGATCGAGATTCCAAGCAATACCTGGCTCTCCGGAATGGGAGCAAAAGTCTCAATTAAGGGAGATCTTACTATTATTAAAGATTACCGTAAGGACCAGGTAATATCGGGGACTATAAACACGGAGAGAGGCCAGTACACAGCTTTTGGCAGATCTTTTAATATTGAAAAAGGATTCATAAATTTTCCCTCAATTACCGAATTTAATCCCCAGATTGACTTGACCGCTACTTACGAAATTCATGATACTGAAATATTCATTAACTTAATTGGGACTGCTGAAAAACCTAATTTAAATCTTTCCAGTTCGCCGCCTATGGATAAAAGTGACATTATCTCATTAATGATATTCGGGACATCAAGTGCCAACCTCGGAAGCAGTCAGAGAAATGTTTCACAGGAGCTTGCCTCAAACCTTGCAATGGGAGAACTGGCTGAAATAATAGCACCACGGTTTGGACTGGATGTGTTAAGTGTCCAGGGAAGTGAGGAAGGCGGTTATTCAGACCCTCAGGTCAAAGTTGGTTCATATATTGATGACAACCTTTACGTAGGTTACGAGCGAACTCCTTCACAACTTGCCGGTGCATCAACAGACCCGGAAGACAAAGTTAAAGTTGAATACAAATTTAACAGGTCATTTTCAATTGAAAGTCTTATCGGGGGAGTAAATTCAGGTGCAGATGTCTTCTATAATTTCGATTTTTAAAATAATTGATTAATTACCATGATCGAATTTATAAAAAAGATAGTCAGTTTTCTTAAGAAAGACCTCTGGATTATTGACCTTGACAAACTAACCAGAACTAAAACACTCTTTTTTAAATCCCTGAGGCTTATCTCTTTTACTATCAGGGAAATGATGACAAATGAACTTCAGTTAAGGGCCGTTAGCCTTGTCTACACAACTCTTTTATCAATAGTGCCTTTGATTGCATTCAGCTTTTCAATCCTCCAGTCTTTCGGAGTTGTAAATAATCAACTCGAACCAATTTTACAAAACTTTCTTACCCCACTGGGTGAACAGGGCATTCAGATATCCCAGAAAATACTGGAATTTGTAGGAAATATGAAAGTTGGAGTCCTCGGGACATTAGGTCTTCTGACTCTGCTTTACACAGTTTTTTCCATGATTAAGAAAATTGATGATTCAATAAATGTAATATGGAAAGTCCACAGGGGAAGAGGCATATTAAAGAGAATAACAAACTACATTAGCCTCACCGTACTGGGGCCTATATTAATGTTTGTAATCCTTGGGCTGACAGCGACTCTTGCAAGCAATACAATAGTAGACAAGCTCGCTCATTATAAAACATTCGGTGCATTGATAATTATCTGGGGAACTATTTTGCCTTACCTGCTGGTCTCGATCATTTTCAGCATAATATATTTAATCGTCCCGAATACAAAGGTAAGAATATGGCCGGCAATAATCGGGGGAATAGTAGCTGGTATATTCTGGCAGATAAGCAGTCAGCTTTTCGCCAAAGGTGTTGCTTCTTCTACAAAATATTTTGCTATATATTCAAGCCTTGCTATTGTTATACTTTTTATGATCTGGCAATACATAAGCTGGCTCATTCTTCTCATTGGTGTTCAGATATCTTACTGTGCACAGAAAATAGACTATTCGGGTATCAATCTGAAATCATCAGAGATAAGCTCTAAATTAAAAGAAAGAATCTCACTTTCAGTTATGTACCTTATTGGAAAACATTTCTCATTGGGGTTAAAGAATTTATCACTCGACCAGATTGTAGACCTTACAAACATGCCATACGAATTTGTTAACAGTTCAATTAAGGAACTTACGGTAAAGAACCTGCTCATTGAGTCCGCAGATACACCCACTACCTATATTCCGGCGAAGGACCTTGAGCTAATAAGCCTTGAAGAGATAATTAATGCGTCAAGGACGAATGAACAGTCGGAACAATTTATAGATATGACCGATAATAAATTCAGACAGGTAGATTCCGTATTGAATAATATAGATTTATCAATATATCAAAGCCTTGAAAACAGGAACCTCAAAGATTTTGTAAGTGATCTTAATAAACAGTAACGCCTCTAAAATAATAGAAAAATATTGTCAGGTAATATGCAACGGGAAATACTAAAAAGAAACTGTCAAACCGGTCAAGTATACCTCCATGCCCGGGCACAAGCCCGCCTGAATCTTTAACGCCTCCCCCTCTTTTTATAGAAGACTCCAAAAGGTCTCCCATAACAGCAGCAGCTCCGATAGATATTCCAAAGATTATTACCCACATAAATGGTAATGGTGACGAAAATATAAGGTTAAACAAAAATGCAGTAACTACCGAGACTAATAGTCCGCCTATAGTGCCTTCAACTGTTTTCCCCGGGCTGATATTAGGAGACAATTTATTCCTGCCAAAATTCTTACCTGCAAAATATGCTCCGGTATCATTCATAAAAGTGCATGCAAATACAAGTACAAGAAAGAAGAACCCGGGATCCTGGAGTCCAAGGTTGTCAACCGAATAATCAGAGAGAACACTGATATCTCCGATGTTTCTAAGCATAATTCCATGACTAAGAAACCATCCGAAATATATAAGCGGAAACAGTGACATACCAAACATCTTCACGACGTGTGTAAAATCATCTTCCCGAAGCTGAAGAAGCATATATATGATCACGGAAGCAGTAAACAAAAGCATAAAAATAAACGAACATATATACGCACCTATTCCAATTGCAATAGAGCCAATTATAATTAAGTATTTATTAGGTTTGAATTTAGAAGCTGCAATAATATCAAAATATTCTAGTATGCCTATTACCATTATGCCGAGAATAAACAATATGAAAGGAATACCCCCAAGGTATAGCACCAGGAATATTGCCGGTATACCGACGGCTGCAGTTAAGAGTCTTTTTGTTAAATTACTCATAATATGAATTATATATAGTTCATGAATTAGATATTATTTCAATGAGAAAAATACCAGTATTTAGAAAAACTAATAATAATCCCATGACAATAGGTATATTTCTGTCAGGTTCAGGTACAAATTTCGATGCTATAGTACGATATATTAAGGATAAAAACATTAATGATGCTACTATAGAATTTGTATTCTCTAACGTCCCGGATTGCCCGGGTATCAAGAATGCTGAAAAACAGGGTTTTACAACATTTTCACTCAGCTCCAGGGATTTCTTTACAAAACTCGGCAAACCACCTGATGATGAAAAATCACGTAAAGATTATGACATGGAAATACTTAATATTCTTTCCGAATTTACTGAGACAGATATAATCGTACTTGCAGGATACAGAAGAAAATTCAGCCATATTTTTTACAAAACATTCAGCAATAGGATTATCAATATGTACCCTGGGGACATTACAAATGAATATCTTATTACTGGTATACCGGCATCACTTCAGGCATTACAAAATAAAGAAGAAGAAATAAAGTGTACAGTTTATTTAGACAGGGAAGATATAAGATTTGGAAGTGCCATTTTACAGTCAAAACCACTAAAACTTGAAGGTTATACCGAAGCTAATATATCAGAACTGGACAGTGAAATCAGGGAAAAAGCAGAGTGGACTGCCCTGCCCTATACAATCTTTGAAATCATTGCAAGGGAAGAACTTTCTGTAGATGAAAAGGGAAATCTTTACTTAAATGATATATTACTCAATGAAAATGGTTTCCAGTTATAGATGAAGCTGTTCCAGCAATTTCCCGGAAGGCCTGTTTCTTTGAAAATCAGAAGCGTGTTTGAGTTCATCCCTGATATTACCCCCAATCAGCATATCAGAAAAGGCTTCCGCAAGCCCGTAGGAAATCATTATACCCCTTCCTGTATGGCCTGCACATTCATACACGTTATCAAGTCCTTCCACTTTCCCCATGTATCCCGATTTATCCGGGGTCTCTCCATAAATTCCTGCCCAGCCCCTTATAAATTTTAACCGTTCAAATTTACTTATCCTGTTCCATAGAGGTTTCCATATCTGTTCAATAAAAGGGCTGTTTTCATCAAGCCCGTAATTATCGAACCTGAAATTTACCCCGTAAGGTTCGTCTGGATTTGAATAACCAACGAGTATAAGATCCCCTTCCCTGTGAAAGTAGATATCGCTTGTATCTATAATCATACCAAAAGCCGACAGATCCAGGTCTGGGCAGCTTATAAGCTCGATTTGCCTTCTTCTAGGTCTTATATCATTATCAATAAAACCGTAATGTTTTGAGATTTCAGGTGCCCATGCACCACCGGCATTAATAAGAAATTCACAGTCAAAAAGATTATCATAATTATCAAATTCTTTTCCGTATTTCAAAACCTTTCTGATACATTCTTCCCCTTCATTTTTTATATTTGCCGAAAGGTCCTTAGTCATTAGAGATGTTAGCCTCTTTCCTTTTATCTCAGCCCCGGCAACAAACTGTCTGTCAATAAATTCAACGCCATTCTCCCTCGCACCCTTACGGTAATACTCCCTAAGGGAATAATGGTCCAACAGTCCTGCTTTCCTTGAAATTGATAAACCGCTCACACCATCCAGGTTGTCTACAAATGGAAGGTGTTTTGCTACATCAGTTTTTTCATATAATTCAATATCTAACCCGTAATCAAGATATTTTTGATAGTTGTTATTTATTTCTTCCCATGATTTTATATTATGCAGCCAGTAATAACCCTCTTGTTTAAAATCTATTTTTTCGCTAATTTTTTCGTAATAATCTATTGAGTAGCTGCATAATTGGATATTTGCATCATTTCTCCATGTTGCCCGAACGCCGCCCGCATTTTTTAAAGTTGAGGAAAAACTTCCTTCAAGATCGATGTCTAAAAGAGCAATGCTAACGTTACTATTATCTTTTACAACCCTGTTTGAAAGGGAATAGGCAATAGCACTGCCAATAATCCCCCCGCCAATTATTAAATAAGTGAATTTAAACCTATTCATCCATCATTTAGTTTAGACACAGCTTTACCGGACTGTTCTACAACTTTGCCAACAGGAAAAACAAAAAGGCACTGTGCAGTGTTTTCGATTATATCATAAGTCCTTGATGAAACCTTATCAAAAAACTTTATAGATTTACCATCTGTTATCAACAGCCAGTTTTCAGGATTTTTAATAACTTCGGGCAGTTTTGATCTTAGCATATCTAATATGTTCCTGAACTGACTTACATGTACACCGCTCTTATTCATCTGAACAAGCCACCTGAGTAGAATAAAATCTTCAACTGAATATAGTCTTGGAACACCCTTACCCTGTGCTTTTTTAATACTTGGAATTATTAAGCCTGTATGTTCATAATAATAAAGCTGGTCAAAACTTAAAAACACACCCTCAAGTGCCTTCATCAGTTTAATTACATCTCTGCTGGTTAAGCCACCTACAGAATTTATCTTCTTTTCTGTATTAATTTCAACCATATGTAAATATTATAGAATAATTTATCCCTCAATTTAAAGGATTATATTTATTTTATTAAACTATCGGAGACTAGGAATGAACAACGGCGAAATACTAAGAAAGATTCTGGATTCAAACAAAACGATAACTCTTCCCGGCGTGTATGACTGCCTTAGTGCACTTACCGCGGAAAAAGCAGGTTTTAAGTGCCTTTTTACCAGTGGTTTCGGAATTTCAGCTTCAGCATTTGGAAAACCGGATTATGGAATTATCACATCCACTGAAATGATAAGCGTTATCAAGAATATTATTAATTCAATAAATGTTCCTTTAGTAGTAGACCTTGATACTGGATATGGAAATGCACTAAATGTAATAAATAATGTAAAAGAAGTTTGCAGGCTTGGTGCAGCTGGATTTATACTCGAAGATCAGGCATGGCCAAAGAGATGCGGACATATGGACGGTAAAAAGGTCATTGAGGCTGAAGAATATATAGAGAAATTAAGAGCCGCTAAATATGCAAGCGAGCAATATAATTCTATTATTATAGCCAGGACTGATTCATATGCGGTAAATGGACTTGATGATGCAATTAAACGGGGACACAAATATTTTAAAGCTGGAGCCGATATTCTATTTATAGAAGCACCCGGTAAAGTAGAAGATTTAAAAGCGATATCAGAAGAATTTAAGGGGAAATGGCTTTTTGCAAACATGGTAGAGGGTGGAAAAACTCCAATATTAAGCCACAATCAGCTCGAATCACTTGGATTTAAGGTTGTAGTGTACCCACTAACCGGACTATTTTCTTCAATAAATGCTTTAACTATGAGTTATAACCATTTGATATCTAATAATACTTCTGAAGGTTATGAAGAAATGATTACATTTTCAGATTATGAAGAACTAATCGGCCTGGAAAATTACAAAGAAATTGAAAATAAATTCTCAAAAAAGTAGCTGTTGTTAATTAATATGGATTTTTGATATTATGAAGGGTTAAATTCTTCAAGCTGAGAAATATCTTCAATTGTTTCTCCCCTTCTGATCAATCTTACCGAATTATTTTCAATCATCACAATTTGTGGACGGGGATAAATGAATGAACTTGATTGAGGTATGTTGTACGCACCTATATTCTCTATAATCAACCTGTCTCCGGGTTTAAATTCAGGCATTGGTTTATTCGTAAGGATATCTGTTTGAAGGCATAAAGGCCCGTAAATTATTGTGTCTTTTAAGTCACTTCCATTACTTTTAACCGGCCTTACATCCTGCATTCTCCAAAAAGATGTGGGAAGTACATTTATACCGGCATCGGCAGTTACTGCTCTTTGTCCATTTTGTAACGTCTTGGTGCTAAGAACAGTTGTTACAAGAGAAACTGCATTCTTTACTATCGCCCTTCCCGGCTCTAATATTAAAGTAGGGAATTTATCTTTAAATGAAGAAAGTAATGGTTTTATTGTTTTTTCAGCATAAAGATCTAAGTTATCGATTGATGGGAAGCCTCCGCCAAGGTCCAGGTATTTAATTTCAACTCCCAACCTGCTATTTATCTCTTTTGCTAATTCGCAAATTTTTCTCGAAGCTATTTCATACATGTCTGCACTTTTAGGCCAAATAAGTTTTATATTTTGAGCCGGTATATATTCATCATTAGAATTTGGTTCGACAATATAACTAGTCAGGTGAAGATGAAGGCAAACAGGATTTAATAATCCCGAATCCTTACATAATTTTATAGCCTCAAATGCATCACCGTTTTCAAGATTAAACCCAAACCTGTCTACAATCTGGTTAATACCAACATCCACATTAATTCTGATTCCTATATCAATTGATTTATTCCGTTCACCTGCGATTTCAGTAAGCTGTTTAATTTCATCATTATTATCAGCATTAATTAAAGCACCTTCGTTTATTGCTTTAATTAGATTGTCTTTTGTCTTACCGGGGCCATTATAGACTATTGAACTCCCAGCTAAGCCAGCTCTTTTTGCTATTTCATATTCAAAACCTGATGCTACCTCAGCCCATGCACCTGATTCATGGATAATATTTAGAACTTCCGAAAGGTAGTTTGCTTTATAGGCATATGCAACCTCAACATTAGAATATTTCAGGGAAAAGATCTTTTTAAATTCTTGTATATTGTTTTTAAGTACTTCTTCTGACACAATAAATAAGGGGCTGCCGTATTTTTTAACAAGGTTCTCAATTGATGCGGCTTTAGTAAGATTCATAATTTATAAAAGAATATTTAATCTGATATTTTTTATTAGTCTTTGAGTTTTGATAAATATTTCATCCCGGTATCGGGAAGTATGGTAACAATATTTATATCTTTATTATTTGTCACTGCATAATTTAGTGCAGCGCCTACAGCCGCACCTCCTGAACCGCCTGCAAACACGCCTTCCAAGTTTATCAGATCATTTACAGTTTTAAATGACTGATCGTCACTGATTTGTACTATTTCATCAATATAATTAAAATCAAGTACACCAGGAATAAAATTCTTACCAATACCTTCCACTTCAAAATGCCCCTCTTTCACGAGGATACCTTCTCTGAAAAAATCCCTGAATACTGAGCCTACGGGTTCAACTCCAATAATTTTAATCTCAGGATTTTTTTCTTTAAGATATTTACCAACTCCGGAAATAGTCCCACCAGTCCCAATACCACATAATACTACGTCTACCATTCCATCTGTCTGTTCCCATATTTCGGGCCCTGTTGTAAAGTAATGCGCTGCGGGGTTCAAAATATTAAAATATTGATTTATATAAAAACCATTCTTATCCCCTGCAATCTTCTGCGCTACCTTATAACAGCTTTTTTCATCGCTATAGGGCAATCCCCTTGGAGTAAGAACTACTTCTGCACCAAAAAGTTTTAGTGCCCTGATCTTTTCTTTGCTTATCGTCTCAGGAAGTGCAAATACACATTTATATCCTTTTACCGCACTAAGCATGGCAAAGGATAGTCCCATATTTCCGGATGTCGATTCAACAATTAATTGCCCGGGTTTTAGAAGTCCGTTTCGTTCGGCATTGTTCAGTATATATTGCGCAACCCTGTCTTTGATACTCCCGGATGGATTTAGGAACTCAAGTTTTGCATAAATATTTGTTCTTGAATCAATATTTATATTATTAAACTTAACAAGCGGGGTATTCCCAATACAGTCTAAGATGCTGCTTGAGAATGTGGCCCTATGTTGTTCAATTCTTGCAAGATCCATCTTGCCCTCTCATTTTTCCTTTGATCAAAGAAGTTAATTATCTCTTCTCTGTAAATACCGGTTCGGGCTTCTTCAACTGCTTCTGTTAAAGAATTCTTAAATTTATCAAAAGCCCATCTATCAGAACGGGAAATATTTAACCTTATATAATTTAGGGCACCTTCATCCCCTAACCCGTCGCCAGGATATACAGCAATTTTTCTTTTAAAAAGCGCTATAGTTAACTCCTGGGCTGTTATTCCGGTTTCTCTAACATCCATTACCATGGAAAAACCGTAACTTGGCTCTACAGGGATAGAAATTCCATCTGTGTTATCTATCACCTGTTTAATAAACTTATAATTTCCCCTGATTAATTTTTCAGTGTTATCTATATAATCAGTATCTTTTAAAGCAGCCAAGGCCCCGTACTGTGCAATCAGGTTTGTGTTAAGGCGAGTCATTGATACTTTGGCAATTAAACATGCTCTCATTATGTCCGAATGTCCTGCCAGAAAACCGATCCGGACTGCGGCCATTCCGTATCCATGTGAAACACTGTAAACTGATACAACATTGTCTACATTAGTATCTCTCCATAGTGAACTCATAGGAAATTGTTCGGATTCTGGATCAATCCTGTGCGCGTTGTGGGTTATATCATTAATAATTATGATGTTATTTCGCTTCGCTATTTCTATTAGTGACAGTAACTCTTCTTTACTCTGAACAGTGCCAAAAGGGTTTACCGGGTCACATACTATGATTATTTTTGTCTTTTTTGTTATATATTTTTCTACCTCATGCGGATCAAGCTTAAATCTGTTGCCGGAATGTATCCTTATTTTTACAGGTATTCCGCCTGTCATAAGGATTGCAGATTCAAAATGAAAATAGCCTGGGTCAGTAATTATTACTTCGTCACCATCATTCAGAAAAGTATGAAGGACATATGAAATGCTCGCCTGGCCCCCTTCGGTGCCTATTACTTCAAAGTTATTATTTCTCTTGCACTTAAATTTATATTCCGCACAGTAGTCCCTGAGCGAATTTATGAGATCTGGTGAGTATGGGTTTATATTAGAACCGATGGTTTGCCTTTTCATCTCCTCTACTGCGCTTTCAGGAGGCCCAGCGTGACATAACATCCAGCCAAAATCAGCCCATTCATCCGGATCAAGGTCAATCCTGCCGTCTTTATATATCTCGGTGGGATCTAGTTTCAGGATTCTTATGGCATCCCTGTATGTCATATAGTTCCACATACCGTGAGGACTATTCATTACGGAATTAATTCTTTTGGCTTTTGTTTCTTCCAGCAAAGGCAATGATTCTGAATCTGCCTGCCAGCCAAGTACAAATCTTTTCTTACTCAATAATAAATCTCCTTAATACCAGGATATTATGTTAATTGTTCAAATATGCACTAACCCCTCATCAATACTACGGCATATATATTAAAAGGGTCCATTGTAATTTCAGCATTTCTAAATCCTGCTTCTTCTGCCCAGCTAACAACCAGATCAATAGGCCGTAGATGCCATACACACCTTTCCCCGTCCTGGTTTTTGAGGGATCTGGCAATTAATTCAATCTGGGGGTTTTGTGTTTGAACATTAAAAAGAATTGCATCGGGATTTAATATTTCTTTTACCTCTGACAGATGTCTTTTTACATACTTATCATTGTGGATTATACCGTAAAGTCCTACTTCAATTAAAAGATTAGGTTTTCTGGTAATCTGTCTTAAATTTTCTGTATCAAGGGCATTACCCTGTTTGAATTTCACTTTATTACCAAGATTAAGTTTCTTTGCAATATCCCTGCTCTCTTTTAATACAGATTCTGAAATATCGCAAAGAAGCACTTCAATATTAGAAGTAGTTTCTCTTAGAATATCATAGAGATAATCAGCCTTTCCCGAAGCCAGGTCCACGATAAAAGTTGCTTTTTCGCTCCTTTCACGAAGATAACCATTTATCATATCCGACTGGATCTGTTTTATTGACCTGAAGGCTTTACATGTGACTTGATCCAGGAAGATTCTGTCCAGATACTTACCTATAAAAAGACTGCCCTGGGGTTTGTTAATATAAATATAGTTCATGATCATTCCGGAATCGAAACCATGAGTAAATCCAGTATCAATCCCTTTTGACAATCTACCAACAGACTCGAGTAAAAGGCCCAATAACCTGTAATAGATATATCTTGGTGAATATAATGGCAGTGGGTTTTTCAGTTGTTTAAAGGATGGAGATATTCTACAAATCATACCATTTCCTCTCTTCATCCTCTCTGTCTGCATATATGCCATCTGCTACACTCTTTATTTCTTCAACACGTCTTCTCTTGTCTTCACTGTCTGCTTCTGATGTAAAATATTTATCTAATACTGACAGATGTACATTTACGTCGTTACTGACCTCTTCTAGTATTTTCATGCTTTTGGGGTCAGCCACACTCATGTATAAATCAAGTAATTCTGAAAAATGTATCAGTGATCCCCATGCATATGCATAATCATCAAAAGAATTATCATATGTTTCCAGTATATCGTAAATTTTTTGCCCTATTTCGGGAGGTTTATAAGTTTCAGGAGTTTCTCCCATCTCTTTAGCCCTGTCGGAGAACAACTTTGCGTGCCTGGCATTATCAGCGATTATCTTTGCCGTAATAAGCTTCATTTCAATATTTGATATATACTTTAGTTTTGAGCCAAAAAGGTCTACCCAGCAAAGCATACCGTAAGTGTGCCGTGTAAAAACTTTGGCAAGAGCATTTGGTTTTGATAATATATTTTTTAATTCTTCAGGGTTACGAATACTTATTTTATTTATCTCCTTAGGTCAGCTTCTTTAAAATATTTACAAGTTTCATATCACCCTTTGCAGGTACCTGCCAGTTAACCTGTTTAACTTTTACCTGCTGTGCAACAAGAGAATCCTTAAAGATATCAAGGCCTACATTTATTACCTGCATCTCAGAATTAAAAATATCAGGTGCAGACTTGCCACCCTGGCTGGAATTTGAGGATATCAGGGACTCAATCTTTTGAATAGTTTCAAGTGCAAGCTTATTTGATTCAGCCTCAACAACTATAACAAGATCATTACCGGCTGCTTTTTCAATTTCTTTTGTCATAAGGCCGGCAGCCTTTAAAGCAAATTTTGCTTTTTCTGTAGACATTACAGCAACAGCATTTTTTACACCTTTGGTTTCACTCATTGTTTTCGATATACGCATCAGGCGCAACGAGTCATAATAGTTATTAACCTTTATTTTATATTCAGTAGCCAAAATAATATCCCCTTAATTCCAATTTAATTTATATTCGATTGGACACGACCCTTTAATTGTATTTGTAACATAACAATAACGTTTTGCTTTATTTACCAGGCTCACTAAAATATCCTGTTCAATTGAACAGTATACTTCAACTATACATTTTGAGAAAAGTGAATTTTTTCTGTCTTTTTCACCAATTACTTCTACTTTCAAGTCTTTTACTTCAATGCTGTCCTTTTTGGCAACATATACAAGGGAGATGCAAAAACATGAAGCAAGTGAACTTAAAAACTGTTCAGTAGGCATCATCCCGGTATCTTCGCCGCCATATTCGGGTGCTTCATCCACCGGGACCTGAAACTGACGGGCCGTTACGCTTACCTGGTAGTTTTTAATCCAGACTGCTTCAACTTTCATCAGGAAAACCCCTTGTCAGCAACAGAAGTTAATAAACCGGTATTATTCAATATATCATTATAGATAGCCAGATGGCTTTCCGCTGTAGCTTCCCAGCTATACTTTTCTGCAGTTTTCTTTCCACCGGATACGAGTTTTTTATTTAAATTATTATCTTCCAGTATGCTTATAATTCCTGCGGCAAATGATTTATAGTCCATCGGGGGTTCAAGCAAAGAGTTATTTCCATCTTCCAGGAATTCTGTTAGAGGTTCAATATCAGAGGCAATTACGGGCAACCCTGAAGCCATTGCTTCAAGTACTACAAGACCCCAGCCTTCTTTTATTGAAGGAAAAAGAAAGACATCTCCGGCATTATAAAGATCAACTATCATATCCTCGGGAATATCCCCAAGGACAAAGATATCCTTGTCCAGCTTTAATCCTAGATTATCCATCTCATGAAAGAATTCTTCACGGTATTCTCTATAATCAAAAAGTGTTTCTCCACCCCCAAGGAGCCATACAAGGCGTTCTCCCTGGTTCAAAAAATGTGACCGGGCAAGATCAAATGCTTTTAGTGTTGTTTTGGTATTTTTTCGAGGTTCAATCCCTCCAATAGTAAGCAATACCCTGCATCCACTTACTGAAAATTTTTGTTTTGATAATTCACATGACTCTATATTGTTTACACTATTATAAAATCTTTTAACATCAACACCATTTGTAATACGTGCAGGGGTAATTGAATAATCTTTTTTTATTTGGTCTTCCCAATACTTACTAACAGCCAGCAGATAATCGGGTTGAATTACGCTTTTTAACTGGCATTCAATTAGTGATTCCGATGTAAATTCATCTATATGGTGTACAGTCCTCAAAAAGAATTTAATCAAACCCCTGTTTCTAATTTCCAAAAGTGCATTTGCAGAAATACAGTCCTCAGCGTGGTAAATATCATATACCTCGCCAATAGTACTCAGGTAATCAATATAGGCCTGAATATATGAATGTATTTTTTCCTCCATACAACTGAATTCCTGTTTAGGGCACGGTATGAGAGTAAATGGAACATCCACTTTTCTGAAAAAACCTTTTTCCGTTTCGAGTGCAAATACATGAACTTTATTATCAAGTTGTTGTAATTTTTCAGCAAGGTTAAGTGTGTGAACAACCCCGCCCCTGGGCTTGGTTGAATATGTGAACAGAGCTATTTTAATCGGCTGCATCTATAACCTCTAAATTCTCAAGCCTTGATACCAAAAACCTGATGCCATAAAATATTCCGATTGCTAAATCTGCACCCGAAGTTTCGCCCATTTTAATCAGCACTTTTGAATGGTTTGCCACTTCATCGGGGTCTTTGGTTACGAGCGAATATATAAGATTCAACTCTGCAAGTGGACAAATCCCCTCGCATGCCTCCCTAATCATATTTAAACTAAATATTGTCGTTTTACCTGAGGCATTTTCGTAAATAGTATTGGCAACGTTATTAAAATATTCTTCATCGTTATGTACATTACCCTTGAGAATTTCATTCCCTATTTTCAGACTAAGTATCAGGCCCGCCAGGAAATCGTCACATGAAGGCGTAAGTCCTGGCCCTAGGCCAATTATTGATTTTGTACTTTCCTTAACTGCTTTAACATCATACGAGAAAAGGCCCCACATCGTTCTTTCTATACCGGGCCTTGCCTTTTCTATAAAGCCCTCATTCTGGGGCTTTAAAAAAAGGTCAATAGAACCCATCAATTCGACGTTTTCCAATAATGGTACCAGCCCATCCCTGCTCGGAGATGTATAAATAGTATCTCTTAGGATTCTAAGATTTAACATAATAGTCTCAAGTCCCTTAACAGAACTAAATTCCGGCAATTCCGGGGGCATCCATTTTTTTATATTATGAATATCATTAAATACAAATTTATTACCTATTAATAAGCTGTTTCCCTGAGTTACAACTTCCATACCTTTTGTGATCCCAAGGGATTTGAAACTAAAATCAGCATCTTCCAAATAAATCACAATCGAACTTGCTGAAATATATTCATTGTATTTAATAACTCTTAGTAATTCGTTCTCACCAACTTTAATATAAAATGAGTTATCAAAAACACCTTCAATACTTCCGGGGCTTTTAATATCTGCCAGAGTTTCATAAGCGTTAATTCCAATTGAAACTGCATTTAATATAGTTGTAGGTTTTTCGTTCATTTGTAACATTTCTTTAATAACGTTTTGTGTGTTTTAAGATTAGATAAGAATTAATTAATCGAATTTTTTCCATTTGGGGCGGTCAACACCTGAATATGCACTCTTTAATATTATTTTTTTACGTATCTTCCAGGGAATTGATAAATAAATCGGTACAAATACTTTTTTCCAGAACAAGGGAATTATTCCATTTTCTTGTAAAGGTTTTGTAGTACAATCTTTGTACTTACTAGCCATATCTTCTGCAGCGGCCTGCATCAAATATTTTTCTGCATTTTTTCTTAACCACCCACCAAATGAGTTAGTTTCTGACAATTAATTGCACCTCGTTCTTTATAATTATTAACCTATTTATATTACTTTTTTGCCAATTTTGCTAACCCGGCCTGTGCTGCCAGGGCAATAGGTTCCATCAGGGCGCCAATTGGAGGAGAATATACATTCTCCATCCATGCAAAATCTTCCAGGGTAGCTCCTCTTTTAATTGAAAAAGCAAGAAAGTCAGCTCTTTCTTTTATACCTTCACCACCTGCCATCTGTGCACCCATTACTTTATGAGTCTCAGGGTCAGCAATAAGTTTTACCCTCATCCTTGTAACTCCGGGGTAATACCTCGCCCTGGATATTCCCTGTGAAAAAGCAACTATATGAGGGATACCAAGTGCTTTATGAAGTGTTTCACCAAGTGAAACCCCACCAATCTGTACTTTTCCTCCGACCATGCCCCAGGGTACATATACAGGGTCATAAGAGCGGTCATCTCCTGCGGCATTTGCACCGGCAATCCTTCCCTGGGAATAAGCATGGCTTCCTGACAGTCCCTGGATAGGTATTTCTGTTACTCCGTGTACTACTTCGGCACAGTCACCAGCAGCATACACGCCATCAACACTGGTTCTCATATGATCATCTACCAGTACACCACCTGTTGAACCAAGTTTTACCCCTGCTTCCCGTGTAATACTGTTATTTGGTTTTTTATGGGAAGCTATAATTACGACTTCACATTCAATTTCGCCTTCAGAGGTAACTATGGATTTCACTTTGCCATTTTCACCTTTAATTTCATTAACTTTTGTAGCAAAATGCATTGTTGCACCCATCTCTTCTATAGATTCCTGCACGGGTTCCATAATGTCAGGATCGGCAACTTCAGACATAAGCCATCCCCCTTCGTCAACAAGGTGAGTTTCAAGTCCCCTGTTAGCAAGATTGCCCGCCATTTCTATACCAAGCGGTGTAGCACCAATCACAACAATCTTTTTTATAGTATCAAGAACCTTATCAAACTCCATGGCCCTTCGGATATTCTTAACATAGTGAACTCCTTCCAAACCAATACCCGGAATATCCGGCTCTGTATATTCAAAACCTGTTGCAATAACAAGACGGTCCCATGGATACTCATCGGCACCAACCATAACAACTTTCTTTTCTATATTAATTCCTGTTACTCTCGTATTGTAGTTTATATTAATTCCGATTTCCTCATAATGCTCAGCAGTCTGAAGGAACAGGTTTTTAAAATCCGGGATTTCCTTGCCATGAACAAAAGGGATACCACAGGGACTATAGGCTACATCTTCAAACTCTGTAAAAAGTTTTAGAGAAGAATCTGGAGCCAGGCCTTTTATCGTTGAAGCTGCAGAAATGCCTGCTGCCCCGCCGCCTACTATAATAAATCTCAATTTGTCTTCACTCATCCGGATCTCCTAATTGTTAATCATAAGACTCAGTACATTAATACATTTTAAAATATTTCTTTTTTTACTGACTAAGACTTTTCGATTTTATAAATTTTTTAAACGTTACCGCTTGTGTTCCGTTTGTTCTTTCAAATTCAGGCAATGCAGAACATTCACCACAACTCACGCAGCCTGCCACACTGCTTTTGGACCCTCCTTCATACCTGGAAAGGATCTTCGCTGCCTCTGCATATACATATTCCATTGTTTCAGCATCTGGTGGTTTTACATTTTCCATCGGGGTACCCGCAATCGGCCTGAAAGGTACAATGAATGGGTAAACCCCTATTTCTGCACATAATTCTGCACCATCTAATACTGTTTCTATTTTTTCTCCCATTCCGACAAGTACATAAGTACTTACTGACCATCTTCCGAATACCTTCACAGCTTCTTTCCATGTTTCTATATACCTATCTAGCCCAATCATGGCTTTACCTGGAGTTACTTTTTTGAATACTTCAGGATCGAATGTTTCAATGTGTACTCCAAGGGCATCCACACCTGAAGATTTAAGCCTCTGTAGCCAGCCCAAATCTTCAGGGGGAATAATCTGCAACTGGATCGGTAGTCCTGTTTGTTTTTTTACTTCAGAACAGATCTCAGCGTACTTTGTAAGTGCTTTCTCTTCGTCGGGGGCAACACCTGATGTAAAGACTACATTGGAAATACCGTCTAATTCTTTTGCCATCTGTATTGTTTCAACCAGTGCTTTTACATTCTTGAATCCGACTGTGCTCCGGTCTTTGAGTGTAAGCTCTATCCCGCAGAACTTACATCTTCTCTCATCCATCCAAAAATCACAAGTCTGAAGGAGAGTTGTAGCAAAAGTAGTCGGACAATGCAAAAGACCAATTTTTTGCATTGGAATACCGGCAGAAGTTTTATGGTTGTAGTATTTACCGTCCTCCATAAATTCTACTTGAACAACCGCTACAGCGTCACGAAATATCCAGTTTTCACCGTTTATCTGATCAAGAGAATAAGGTGATGATTTTACAAATTCTCCTACAACCGGAATATTGGCATCGCCTTCAGGAAGGAATTTTAAATGAATCCCCCCTGTAGGTCCTGCACCTCCACGCCTTATATTCCTTGTGTCAGGAATTCTCAAACCATAACTCTGCAACTCTACTTTCAGGGTTCTTAAATCCATTGTTAATCCCCAATGTTTTTATTTAAATAAATTCATTCAGGCTACCAAACAGGTAACCCGTAAAATATTCTTCACCATCCTAAGATGGATTTTTTTATTTGGACAAAAATAAAATTTTTATAAATTACATTGTCCATGTACTAAACATCATGGCGCCGTCCCTATGATGCTCAATAACTATATCCAGTATATCAGTCGGATGAATCGGCCTAACTCCCTCGATAAAATTAGATTCATTCAGACCCAAAAGAGCAGCGGCAGAAAAACGGCACGCAAGGACATCAATACCCTCACTAAGCATCCTCTTAACCAGGTTAGGATAAAGTTGTAAACCTGCACCATATCCGTCATCCCCTACATTTGGCCATCCCCTGTACACGGGTATACCGGAAGCAGGGCCATAGAAAAGAACCGTCACTTTGTATCCTTTACTCTTTGTACGAATAGCTGTAAGCATATTTATACCGGCTACAGAACCTTCATATGGAACAGAATGTATGAGGAATAAGGCTTTTTCGCCTTCCCTGGCCTTATGATCAGGGTAAAGCTTTTCTTCATAATTCACCAACGCTTTGCCTTCTTGGGGCCTTTCACTCTTAACTCTATCTACTGCCATTTGCATGACCTCCTAAATATGTTTTTTTAAATCTCTCCGGGGTTTAACCGGGAACTTTTTATTTCTAAATTATTTATAACTTTTTTAACACCCTATCTTTTCACCCTAGCACTAATCTTCTGTTTTCTCAATCTATATTTTTTATTATTTATAAAAAACATTTCTTCTTTAGTGAACAATTTCGGTGCCCCCTTTATTTTTTAAGGCCTTAACAGTTGATTTTGCTGACGTGATTAATACACGTTCCCCACCCTCTTCCAGGAATTTTATTGCGGCCTGAATTTTGGGCCCCATACTTCCCGGTGGGAAATGCCCCTCCTCGAAATATCCCTTAGCTTCTTTTACCGTCATTTTAGTTATATTTTTTTGTTTTGAAGTTCCGAAATTTAACGCCACCTGCTCAACCGGGGAAACTATAATCAACGTTTTAGCTTTAGTTAGTGTTGCAAGTTTTTCAGAAACCAGGTCCTTATCAATTACAGCACCTACCCCTTTTAGTTCCCCGTTTTTTTTGCGTATTACGGGTATACCGCCACCACCGCAGGCAACTACTATAAAATTTCTTTTTAGCATCTCTACAATTTCTTTTTTCTCAATGATATCAACAGGTTTGGGAGAAGGTACAATTCTCCTGTATCCCCTGTTTGAATCTTTCCTCATTTTCCACTTTCTTTCGAAGGCAAGTAAATCTGCGGTTTTTTTATTAAAATACGGCCCTATAAATTTTGTAGGGTTTTTAAATGCATCATCTTTTTCATCAACAACAACTTGTGTAACAATTGATGCAATGGGCCTTTCAATATTGTTTTTTATTAAATAATTTCTGAGAGTTTGTACGATCATATATCCAATCTGCCCCTGAGTCATTGCGCCGCATACATCAATCGGCATAGGCGGCACAATCTCCGAAGCTGACTCCTGCTGGATTAACAAATTGCCAATCTGTGGGCCGTTGCCATGCGTTACAATTATTTTGTAATCCAGTTTTACCAATTTGACCATTTCCTTACACATATTTTTAGTACGCTGAAGTTGATCTTCATAGCTGTCATAGCCGTTATTGCCGGTAAATGCATTTCCTCCAAAAGCCAATACTGCAAGTTTCATTTGACCTGCACCCCATTAGACAACCGGCTTGCTATCCATCCAGCGGCCCTTGCAGTTTGTGCATTTGTTGATAGAACCAATACACCTGCATCTCTTAACTTCTGCTCCTGTGATTCCCTGTTTTGAATGTCACCTTCAGTACCGCAGACATGGGTTATAAATGCTAAAGCCCTCTTTTTCTGAGCTGCAATCTCTTTAGCTTTTTCAATTGCAGATAATAAATCTCCTGCCGGATCAGGACTGGAGCCATAACCTAATACGATATCAAACAATATAATTGCGGTAGCCGGGTCTTTAGCTTCCTGTATTATTCTTTCACTTCTTATTGATGCATCTATCATCGGATGTGGCCTTCCTACTGTAAATTCTTCTTCTCCAAGATCGATACAGGAATTTTTGTAGCTTTTATTCGAATTTTTTAATTTAAACTCACCCGATAATGGTGCATTGGAGAATATATCCCCCAATGTTTTATTTAAGATTTGCTGCGTCTCATAGCAAAGAGTCCCTCCGGAAAACAGTCCCCTGATATATTTTTGCGATGTATGAACATTCTTTAAATATTTTTTTCCAAATCTCTTCCAGCCGTCACCTGAAATATCAACTAGCTTACCTTTCTTCTTATCGGCAAGGTTCACAGCTAATAGTGATAGTTCTTCAAGAGTTTCCGTATAATGAATATTTTTATCAGCTATTTTTTTTAAATTATCTCCCAGAAGGCACATGGCAAAAGGTTTTTTGCTTTTACCGGCAGCTTCTACAATCTTTTTAACAACGCTGCTCGAGGCGGGTTTAGATACCAATAAAATAAATTTGGTATTTTTGTCACGCTGAAGATGTTTAATGGCCTCAATAGTCATCAGGCCTCCAACCTTTTCAGACAAATCTCTTCCGCCTACTCCAATACCGTGTGAAATTCCAAGTCCCCAGTTATCAATAAGGGATACAACTTCCTGAAGTCCGGTGCCGGCTGCTGCCACTACACCTATCTGCCCCCTTCTCACTACATTGGCAAAACCAAGGCATGTACCGTTTATTATTGCAGTACCGCAACCGGGCCCCATCATAAGTAAACCCTTTTCAATGGCCCTTTCCTTGAGTTCGACCTCTTCGTCAACACTAAGGTTGTCACTAAAAAGAAAGGTATGGATATTGTGGTTTATGGCCCTGGCAACTTCTAGTTTGGCGAATTCCCCGGGAACAGAAATTATTGCCATATTGGCTTGGTTCAAAGCATTGTAAGCTGAATCAAAACTTTTATACTCAATTTTTTCTTCTGTTGTTGTGTGAAGGGACAATAGGAAGGTATCAAGACTATTTATTGCATCCTGGGCTGTTTTTTTTGATACCGCCTCTACAGCTATAATTAAATCATTGGCACTTATAGAATCAGGGAACTTACTTATCAGCCCGGCTTCACGGAGCATTATCAGATTCGCCTCTGTAGCCATAATAGCAGAGGCCTTTTTAATACCGCTAAGAGATGAAAGCTCTTTGCTTATCTGCATAAGCTTCACTGAATCCTGGTAGTAATTCTGCCGTACCGTATTTAATACTTCCAACTCTCACCTCATTAAATTTAAGTTATTTATAACACTATGCAGCTAACCTGTATCTTTTGCCGAACCTCTTTATAGCCTTCGTAAAACATTCATACGGGGCTTTTACTATCCCTGCACCAATCTGCCCCACACCACTGCTTCGGTGTATTACCGCACTGTTAATGCTTGGTAGTATTGTTGTATCTACCACTTTTCTTATATCTATCCCCAATGGTGTTCCCTTAAAATCCAGTGATGGTATAGCAAACTTTGAATTGCTTACAGTGGTTATCAGAGCCATTTCATTAGTAATATTGAGCGCATCTTTAAAACCGCCCCCGGCATATGAAGCCATTGAAGGGGCAGCAGCGATGGCGAATCCGCCAAGGCCCATAGTCTCTATAATTGAGCTGTCTCCAATATCCGGCGCGCCGTCTTCCGGTCCGTAACCGGGATTATAAAGTGCATCAGGCAGGTGAGGTGATTTTGTTACAAACCACTTATCACCGAGCCCGCTTACCCTGATTCCGAAATCTGTACCGTTTCTCGTCATTGCTGTTACGAGTGTACTATCGTTAACACCATGGGCAGCATCCATTGCAAGTTTACATCCGGTCATTGTAAAATTAAGAAAAAAATGGCTGTTGGCTGCAATAAATTTATAAACATCAATTGCTGTATTTCGTGGTATTCCCAAAGAAAATAATGGCTCAACCATACTTTTTATAAAAATATTGGTACAGGCACCATGACGGTTATGACATTCGTCACCCATTTGGATTCCCTGTGAAAGAATATTCCAAATTAATATTCCACCAGATTTTTTTACTGCTTTTTTCATAACAGGGGCAAAAACGTCCCTTATCCAGTTAAGGCGTGCTAATGTTTCTTTGCCAAAAGCCCCGAACCAAAGGACCTGGCCACCACCCTCATTAAAAGTGGAAAATGCTTCCTTACCGCTTGTTATATCTTTTGTGATTATCACCGGCATTGATGCTGAAATTATGCCTGTCATTGGGCCTACGCAGTCATGATGATGATTTGGTGAAAGTGTAATTTTATTTTTTTGTAATAGTTTTTCTGCAGCTGAATCGCTTTTAGCAAGCCCTTCAAATATTAAGGCACCTTTTACTGCCCTTTTCATCGGGTTGCACATCCGCCTCCAGCTAATCGGAGGACCGGAATGAAGAATTGTAGTCGGAGTTATGCCGGGTATTACTTTCAAGGCCGTATCTACCCCTTTAAATACGGGTTCTGTAGATAAAAGCAGTTGCAGAGCATATGAATTTGCATCATCAATAATTGTAGGAAGATTTTTTATTTTATTGTCCTCATTTATTATTTATGAAGTGGCAATTGAAAGTACCCAGATTAATTTTGCGGGGTCCTTCCCAATATTTTTCCATCCATGGTTTAAATGGGTCTTAAAATGCAAACTATCACCAGATTTTAAATAATAAGTTTTTTTATTTATATTGAATTCCATTTTTCCCTGAAGGCAGTAAATAAGTTCTTCCCCACGGTGACTCATACTTTTCTTACCACTTGAGGCTCCTACCTGTACCGTCGCGTATGCCGCTGTCATAATGAATTCCCCATACTTGGTAGCAGAAATTCCCTGCAGATCTAACCCTTTTTTAAAGGTAAAAATAGTTTCACGCTCTTTAGATTTAGTCAGGTACGCGTCTCTTGCCTCTGTTTCTTCTTCTACAAAATTGGTGATTTTCTTTCCAAGTGCATCCGAAATCTTCATCATTGTGGTAATTGTCGGCTGAATACCTTTTGATTCAATTTTATGAATTGCCGCTGCGGAAATACCTGACCTGTGAGACAGGTCTTTTAAGGACCAGCCCTTTTCAGATCTGATGGTTTTAATTTTCTCACCTAATCTCGCAACAATCTGCTCAATTTTCTCGTTTTGCTTAACCATTTATAACCTTTTCAGCTTTCGAATTATTTATTCCTATATATGCATGCGTATTTAAGTCCCAGAAAAGTTCTTTATTTCCGCTTATAATAAAAAATATTTTCTTATCAGCTGTTACATTTCCGATTTTTTCACATAATAGGCCATGTTTTTTAAATTTTTCCTGTACTTTTGAACTGTTTTCCGGCCTTACAGAGAGAACAAAACCATAGCTTGGAAAAGTAAGCAACCATTTCTCTAGTGATACCCCGGGTGGAATAGTAATTTCATCTGTAAATATCTCTGCTCCTTTTTTTGAACACTCAAGAAGCATCAATATTGATCCGATTGAACCCGCCATGCTTATATCTTTAGCTGCATCGGCAAGTCCCTGTTCAGCAATGTGGGGTAGAATTTCTAACTGCCTTAAAAGTTCATCACTGTTTAGTTCACTTGATGAGTCCCAGAAATTGTTATCAGCTACAAATTTACCTTTAGCACTTGTTACAATAAGCAAATCATCACCGTCTTTTGCATTAAAGCTTGTCAGCAGTTTTTTTGCTTTACCTAATATGGATACGGAAAGAGCTGATTCTTTTGAATAACTATTAATATGGCCGCCTACTACCGGTACGCCATACCTTGTAGAGTTGTCGTAAATACCTGAAAGCACTTCTTTTATTTCATCTACATTTGATGAATATAGTACATCAAGAATTGCAACCGGCCTGCCGCCCATTGCATATATATCACTTATATTTGTTAATACCGAGGTCCTGCCCGCTAAGTATGGGTCTGATTTAAGAAGTGGTTGAAAAACACCCTCAGCAGCAAAAAGAAGGTATTCACCTTTATTTTCTATAGCTGCTGCATCATCGCCCAGAAATACATTTTTTCCATCTATAACAGCATAATCAGGTAAATAGTTCCATATATTGGCTATAGCGGTTTTATCTTTTAGTTGGGGTGAGGAATGTAAATTTTTAATTAGGTCTTTCATCTCAATTAATTATCTTTATTGTAAAACCATTAACCTTTGCCAAGGTCCGCTTCCATTAACTGATGGGGCTTCCCATGATGAGAAAACATTTCTCCAACTGGTTTCCAGTCGAGCCTTTTAAAAAATTTTACGTTTTGTGGTTGAACGTATGCCAGGAATTTGGTACATCCCCTGGCTTTAACAGACTTTACGGCAAATCTGACAAGATTATAACCAACCCTTCCGTTGCGAAACCCATTTGAAGCACTCAAACGACCTCCAACCCAGGTATCACCTTCCGTATTATAGCACCTTACAGCACCGACCATCTTTCCTGTAGAATTTTGCACGGCGGCTATATGAATTGCATCCTTGTCATAATCATCTATATCTGATTCGGGAAAAATATTTTGCTCTTTAACAAATATGTCATTCCTGATTTTAAAATACTCTTTTAACTCTTCGTCACTGTTAATAATTTTAAAATCATATTCAGGCATTTTTAGATTTTTTACATGCACATTTACTATAATTGACATAATATCAATTATAGTAAATGAAGTCAATCAATTCTTTTTTATAATAAATAATTTTGTAAAGACTAACATGGTGGCAATATAATTAACTATTTTTTCTTCTCATATTAAATATTGTTTATTTCTTACTATTCACTAATTCCTATTAATACACTGTTATTATTGCACAATATAGTGTTAGCAAGATTCATCAAAAAGAAAAAAGAAATATTTAAACAGATTTAAATTACCAAATTATTTAAAACTTGTTAAAATTATTTTCCATATAATATTGCATTGCTAATTAAACTTGACTTAATTGTCGCTTTTCCTCTATACTGTAAATATCAACTATAGGAAATTACCATAAATGCCTATTTACGAATACAACTGCAGTGACTGCAATAAAATCGTTTCAATCCTTTTTCTAAGTATCTCTGAAGCAAATAATGAAGAATGCCTTTGTCCTGAGTGTGGTAAAAATAACCTGACACGCGTCCTTTCTGGAGTTTCCGTTCTTAAGGGCGGTAAAAAACCCATACAGCAAAAACCCGGGAAATCATACAATAACGATTCAAAATCACTTTCTGAAACAATGCGAAGAGAAAAATCTAAATCCAGGCAGAATTATGGGGATGATTTTAAAGAAGTTGCCCACCGGCTTGAAAAGGGAGAGAATGCGAATTCTATTGAAAAGTCCCTTAGAAAACGAGTAGGTGAAGAAATGGAAATACATTAATAATTGATCAAATAAAAATTAAATTTATTTAGGGGGTATGATATGGACATAGTTAAAAGAAAAAGGTTATTTGACAATCACAGTCATATAGGGCCTGTACCGGGATTTGCTTACTACGGTTTACCGGAAGCAGTTAAACCCACCACTGATTATCAAACCACAGATGAATATATAAAGGGTATGAATAAGCATAAAGTGGACAGGGCCCTTGTTATGTCTAATTACGGTTTTCCAGATTCAGCACAGCCTTTTGGACTAAACCCATTAGTTGCTGAAAGCGCAGAAACATCACATGACCGTTTACTTGGTGCAATATGGGTATCTGCCCTGCCAAAGGACAAAGAGCGTACGGAAGAAGCACTTAAACTTATTGGTGAAAAGGGAATGATTGCCCTAAAAACCACCTGTTTACTTGGCGGTACATTTAACCCTGCAGAGTGGGACGACGAATCTGCCGAGCTTTGGAAAATGATTTTAGATGCAGGTGCTAAACACGACATGCCTCTTCATATACACACTAGCCCGGGCGGAGGCTCAGATATTGACAATGCTATTGCCCTAATTAAGGAATACGGCATAAGTAACAAAATCCATGTTGTTCATATGGGCGGTGGAGTTAGTGGTCATATAAAATTTGTACCCCGGTTTTTTGATTTGATAGAAGAAGGTTTCCAGGTTTATACCGATTCATCATGGGCCGTAGGGTTTGGTTCCAGTTGGATACTTAAGGAAATAGAAGAGAGAGGCATTGGAGCTGATCGGTTCTTATTCGGATCAGATATTCCCTGGAGTGATTTTGCCTCAGAGTACTGGAAAATAGAAGGTGCTGAAGTTTCAGAAGAACTAAAAGAAAATATTTTCTGGAACAATGCTGAAAAGCTTTACAGTAAATTCTGGTAACAGACTTTTCCGTTGTAAAATAGTTATATTATAATTAAAAGTGTTGTATAACTTTCCGGGATTTTTGTTGTCACCGCATAGATGTATTTATAATTGCAAATATTTCCCTCATATGTGTAAATACTCCTGAATTTTAGCTTTGCAAAAATAAGAATCATATAATAAACGTAAATTTAAGATAAATTAGATAGAATAGAATAAACAAATCAAAATATAGTATTATTTAATTTTTTGCGGGTGTAGCTCAGCTGGCTAGAGCATTAGCTTCCCAAGCTAAGGGTCGCGGGTTCGAATCCCGTCACCCGCTTTATATTCTTCAATTTTTGGGGTCTAACAAATGGATAAAAAAAGAGGGTTAGATGATTTAAGGGAGGATTATATGAGAATAATCAACAAACCACCTAACCCTTTGATAATAATTTACTTCAATGAAGGTCTAAATTTATTTTAAATTATCCTTTCGGAATTATTACAAAGCTTTGAAGCCATGCTGAATCAAAACTGCCTCTTCCGTTTCCATTATTAAGACCGACGTAAATAAAAGCCTCACTGGCAGACCCGGAAATTAGGTCAAGCCTTACTACCCCGTCTGAAATTGTATTTCCCGGGCAAAGAAGCTCTCCTCCCTTGCTATGTGGAATGGCACTGTTTATACCGTATTCAAAACTAGCAACATTAGCTTCCCCTGAATTAGCAAGTATCCCTTCGAGCCTTGGGCTATCCTGGTCAATGCAGGCAAATAAGACGTTCCTGCAGGAAAAGATAACTTCATTTTCATTTAATATATCAACATCGAATGCTGCGTATATATCTGCAGAAGCTGAAACATTCTCATTACCGAGACCATTAAGTGCGATTCCTATTACATCGGATAATGTAACACCGCTTTTTGTATTAAAGTTGAATGTATATATTTCGAACAGAGTGTCGGGGTCCTCCTGATCGATACCGACTCCCTGCATATTGGTACGGTATTCATAGCCGTTAGCATCAAGTATCCTGACATTCCCAATCATACTTGTTAAACTTGCTAAATCCTTTATCTGACAGGTAACGACAACAATTCCGTATGCATTTTCAGGAAGTACTACGCCAGATGGATTCCCGTCATTTGTTAATATATTTCTAATGTTATAAACATGTGTGTCATTTCGAGTGTAATTATCAAAAAAGTTATTTTCGTTGCAAAGATCATTAACATTAAAAATCTGAACATGAACTGTTGAACTTTCATGAATGTTGTCAGTATTTGTAACCTGAACAAATGTTTCCCTGTCTCTCAGGTCAAAGAATGCGATTAACTGAAAATCCCCTCCATCCGTTTCAGATGCTTCGATACTTGTTCCGGCCTGGAGAAAAGTAGTAGTAAAAACAAATAGAGCAAGTAATAAAAGTGTAGTTAAAAATCTTCTTAATATCATTTGTTAAGCCCTCCGGATTAATTTTAATTATTATAGACTATTTAACTAACAATGTGAATACGAAAATATTAGAGAGAACAATCTCATTAATAATCAAGCACTGAGGAAATAGTCCCTTTACATTAATATTAAAAATGTTTTAAAATAATCAAACAAAGATGATTCCAGGAGGTTAGTTGATATGTCCAATGGAAATTCAGAATTCAGTACACCGGGGGGTAGCAGCTCATCAGGTGGTTCCAACGGTTCTTCCGCCAATTCGGAAGGCATGTTTGACTGGATGCGTGAAATTAACTCCCAGCAGTGGAAGGCCTTTATTGCTGCATTTCTCGGTTGGACCCTCGATGCAATGGATCTTCTTATTTTTGCTTTCGCTGTTTCCAGCATTGCCAAATCATTCAGCCTCAGTGCAACTGAGGTATCATTTCTATTTTCTGCTACTCTTCTCGCCTCTGCTTTTGGCGGTGCTCTCTTCGGAATTGTTTCCGATTACATAGGAAGGGTAAGAGCATTAACCTATACAATCCTTTTATATTCATTAATGACAGGTATTAGTGCATTTTCACCCGATTGGATGTTCTTACTTGGATGCAGAATACTTCTCGGACTCGGCATGGGAGGAGAGTGGGCATCAGGTGAAGTGCTGGTGGCTGAATCATGGCCCGCAAAACACAGGGGCAAGGTTATTGGCATGGTTCAAAGCGGCTGGGCAATAGGATATATACTTGCAGCGATTCTGGCTACATTCACTATTCCTCATTTTCATGAAGGTGTTATGTACAAAATTCCGTTATTAAATATAGAGCTTGATGGTGTTAATCTGGGCTGGAGAATATTATTTCTAATTGGAATTGTTCCGGCATTCCTTGTTTTTTATATTAGACGTCATCTAAATGAACCGGAAATTTGGCAGGAAACTGCCAGAAAAAGGGCCGCGGGGGAACTAGGCGAAAAAGGCCAGGAATTTACACTTAGCCAGATATTCAGGCCGGACCTTATTAAATATACGATTCTAGCAGTACTATTAACAAGCTGCTGTATGATCGCCTACTGGGGCCTATATTTCTGGCTCCCTGAATTTCTTTCACAACCAATAGAAGAAGGTGGTGTTGGACTGGGTAAAAAAGGCTTTATTTGGCTGATACCGGTAAATATTGGTGCATTTATTGGCTGTAATATGTTTGGTTATATAAGTGACCGATTTGGAAGAAAACCGGTATTCATTTCATTCCTGCTCGGTATGGCAGTAGTAGTATTCCTATTTGGACGTGCCGATAGTTTAAGGGATGTTTTAATTCTAGGGCCGTTTGTTGGTTTTTTTGGCACTGGATTTTACTCAGGTTTCGGTGCGTTATTTTCAGAATTATTTCCTACCCGTGCAAGAGGTACAGCACAGGGATTCAGCTATAACATGGGACGTGGTGTCTCTTTCTTTGCACCCCCTATGGTAGGATACATTGCAGGTATATACGGATTTGGCCATGCATTATTTACAGTGTCACTTTTTGCTATTGTTGCTGCATTAATAGTAATGGCATTTCCGGAAACAAAAGGAAAACAGCTCGAGATAGAGTAAAAGACAGAAACTTTAATAAAATTTTAATGTTTATATAATACATAGTAGCAATTAAATCTTCTGCGAGTTGAATCATTATGGCAGAAGTGCTGATCCCCCCTGATTTTTGTAACTTACTATAATTATTGAAGATAATCAACCCGAAAAAGAGTTTGTGATTATTTTGTGATTATGGTGTGATTGTTAGTATTCAGTATTAATTATATGAATTAAATTATAACTCTAAAACTGGACTTAACCCTAGGGCTTGACAATCCTAATAGATAAATTACTTGACATTTGAAATTACATTATGAGAATTTACTATTGAGTGTATTTATACATAAATACTAAGTAGCCAACAAATGCAAGGAGGTAAATAGAAATGAGTGACTGGTCGTGGAAAGCAGATTACATAGAAACATGCAACTGTACCTATGGATGTCCGTGTAATCTTAACATGATTCCCACAGACGGTACTTGCCAAAGCGTATGCGTCTGGAAGATAAATGAAGGTTTGTACGGTGATGTTAAGTTGGATGGACTGGGAATTGCTCTTCTAGTGCGTTGGCCCAATCCTATACATCATGGTAATGGTAATGCGATAGTGTATATTGATGAGAAAGCAAATGATTCTCAAAGAGAAGCATTAGCTAAGATCGGCACGGGGCAAGCCGGTCCTGGTGGGCCATTTGAGATTTTCTCTACGACATATTCTGAACTTGCTAATGTTGTTTATGGTTCATTTCAAATCTCCCGCGATGGAAAAAAGTGTAACATTACGATTGGGTGACATGGCCAGTGCTAATATAGAACCTATTTTCTCTGATATGGATAACTCTGAAGCTAATGCTCGTATGATCTTGCCGGGTGGATTCATATGGGAAGATAGTGAAATTGTAAATACTAAGATTTGTGAGGTTAATGCACAAGGACTTTCTTTCAAGCATGAGAATTCAAGTGCCTTTCTTTCAGAGGTCAAATACAACATTCAATGATCTTCAGGATTAAATTAGTAAATTAGATTTGCTGCAGATAATTTAAGTTTAAAATGTCTATTTTGGTATGACTCATTTACCCTTTTTATGTCAAAAAGTATTGAATCTCATAACGATATTTCTTTCTCTATATTAGACTTTTTAAAGAGAGACAAACTCCTACTTTTTTTATCATTAGTATTCATAACAGCCATATCATGGTGGTATATGTTTTACCTTGCCGGGAAAATGGATCATTCCAGCATGCAGATGGACATGATGCCGCAGATGATGAAATGGGGCATAATTCAGTTTCTTCTTACTTTCATTATGTGGTTTGTTATGATGATTGCAATGATGGTCCCCTCGGTAACACCTGCCGTATTTATTTTTTCGAATGTTTACCAAAAAAGAGCCCAGAGTAAAAAACCTGCCGTTTCATCATGGATTTTTTTACTGGGTTATCTTTCCATCTGGCTCGTGTTCAGCTTTTTAGCAACTTTATTTCAATCACTTTTGATTAACACCGCCCTACTCTCACCCATGATGAAATCAACAAGTAATATTCTCGGCGGAATAATTCTGATCGGTTGTGGACTATTTCAGTGGTCAAGCATAAAATATTCCTGCTTAAAACACTGTAGGTCACCAATTGATTTTCTTACGGGAGAATGGCGTGATGGCAAATCAGGAGCATTTATTATGGGATTCAGGCATGGTTACTACTGCCTCGGTTGCTGCTGGCTCCTTATGCTGCTTCTTTTTATTACGGGGGTAATGAATCTTCTCTGGGTGGCCCTTATTGCACTTTTTGTTCTTATCGAAAAAGTTGCTCCAAAAGGGATTTGGATCAGCCGTCTTACTGGTGTGATATTAGTAGTAATAGGAATTTGGGTTATTTTTTCTTAATAAATACCCTGTGTTAAAATAATAAAAATTATAGAACATCTACAATTAGGAGTTTTAAATGAAACTATTTAAAACAGTTGTTTATTCTTTTTTGACACTAATAATTCTAGCAGGATTTACTAATGCACAGCAGATGTATATTTATCCCAATAAAGGACAGTCCCAGTCTCAGAAAAATAAGGATATGAGCCAGTGCAATACTTGGGCTATAAACCAGACGGGCTTTGACCCTTCTGCACCATACTACCCATCAGGCCCCGGACCCCAACAAGCCCTCCCGTAAAGACGGTTTCTTTGAAAGCACAGCTAAGGGAGCAATCCTTGGAACCGTAATAGGAGCAATTGCCGGTAACACCGGGAAAGGTGCTGCAATTGGAGCTTCATCAGGCGCAATAGTGGGAGCATTTAACAAATACGACGAAAAAAAGGAAAAGGAACATTACCAAAAACAATATAACGAACAGCAGTCCAGGGAATATTCAGCCAAAAAAGGAAACTACGACAGGGCATATAAAGCCTGCCTCCAGGGAAGAGGTTATACCGTTAACTAAGGAGAATATATTATGAAATCAATAAAACTACTAGCAATAGCAACATTAATGACTGCATTAACTTATTCTGTTGCACATTCTGAAGATTTAAACAGTATAAAACCCATGATTTGCTCCGTTAACCAGGTAAACGAATGTATTGCATGGGGAGGCTGCCAAACAGTTAACCCTTTTGCGGCTAATGTCCCGATTTTCCTCAATATAGACATGGCTAATAATACAATCACAAGTGCTACAAACTCACACGTTAAGAAAAGCACCCAGATAGAAAGAGTAGAAATTATTGATGATCTTATAACGCTAAGCGGTGCTGAACCAGAGAGTAAAAATCATGAAGATAAATTTGGCTGGGTTATGACTATTGTAAAAGGTACAGGCCAGATGGTATTATCTGCAAATTCTAATGATTCTGCATTTGTTATTTTCGGTAGCTGTGCACATATGTAGTAAAGGCTTTTGATCAGGACTTTCTTTTTAAGGCAAAACTTAAAATAAAGTAACCAAGGATTGCAGCTATCACAGAACCCAGCAGGATTCCGATCCTGCTTTCTTCTATATATTCCGTACCTTCATTTTCATAAGCAAGTGATGAGATAAAAAGACTCATTGTAAATCCGATGCCGCATAATGCCGAAACTCCATAGATACTTAGCCAGTCTGTACCCTCAGGCATTTTAGCAATCCCTAGCTTATGGCCGATATATGAAAATCCAAATACTCCTATTTGTTTTCCAAATACCAAACCTGCGGCAATTCCAATCGGAATAGGATCAATCAACGAAGATAACGTAACCCCGGAAAACGACACTCCTGCATTCGCAAAAGCAAAAACAGGAAGTATAAAAAATGCTACTGTCGGATGAAGGTCATGTTCAAGTTTTACAAGGGGAGAATGAGCTTCATCCTTCTCACTGCTCTTATCATACATTGGAATAAAGAATGCCAGAACAACTCCTGCTAACGTAGCATGGACTCCCGACTTAAGAACTGCCACCCAAAGAATTATACCAAGTACAATATAAGGTGTAATGCTTTTTACACCTTTTCTGCTAAGTATAAACAGTACGAGAATAACAACTGCTGCAAATATTAGTGAATATATAGAAATATTTGCACTGTAAAATAGAGCAATTATAAGTATTGCTCCTATATCATCAAAAATGGCAAGAGAAGTTAAAAATATTTTTAAAGAAATTGGCGCTCTTGTGCCAAAAACCGTGATAACACCAAGGGCAAATGCAATATCTGTAGCCGCTGGGATTGCCCATCCTTTTATACCAATACTGTCGTTTATATTGAAATAAACATAAATCAGAGCCGGTACAAGCATTCCTCCGAGTGCACCAAGAAGCGGCATAACTATCTGTGAACGGTTAGACAGCTCTCCCTCAATAAATTCACGTTTTAGTTCAAGGCCTATTAAAAAAAAGAAGATAGCCATTAGGCCGTCGTTTATCCACAATAGAAGAGGTTTTGCTATTTCAAGTTTGCCTATTTGTATAGCAACGGGGACATCAAGAAAATAGTTATAAAGAACTGCAAGATTTGTATTGGCAAATACCAGCCCAAGGATTGTCCCGGCTAATAGCAATATTGCTCCGGATGCCTCCAGTTTAAAAAATTCTTTTAAATAACTGACCATATATGTTAATAAATTTTATAGATTGTTTATGTTACCTAAATCGGTTTCGAGCTGTTTTAATATATTCTTAAGCGCCTCGTTCCAGCCCTCGACTAACGCACCCGGTGTCCTGCTTGAAATAGCTACGCTCTGGTTATAAACATTTGAGTACACAAGTTCTGCAACATCTGACGTATCATCTATAAGAAAAAACTGCATGTTCAGAACTGCCCGCGGGTCATCAGAGTTAGAGTAATCTCCATAAATATCAACTATTTTTGAATCAAGAATGTATTTAGCATTAATAAGGTTGTTAACAGGCAGTACATCTTTAAAAAGACCAGTACTGCTGAACCATTTGTATATTTCAGAAGTTACAAGTGCGCCAACCGGCCTGTAGAACTGGTTGTAATAGTCTGAAATAAATTCATCAGGTCCGACCCTGTAGTTAAAATCCCTGTGAAGATATGCATGGTTAAGATCAACCCTTTCGATCTTTACATAGTTCTTACCACGATTGTTATTTACCTTGATTTCATTAATCACCTCAAAAGTGTAGTAATTCTTTTTGGGGTAATCTCGTTTTAATCCTGAACAACCAAATATCAGAAGAACCAGTAACAGGGGAATGAATCTATTCACTTTTATTGTCTCCAAAATTGATTTTTGGCGGGGGTTCGCCGAACAAAATCCATGCGGGGTCCTGCTTCCCGGTATTAAGAAGCTCGCTCAAATCCGTTGAGATTCCCCTTATGTCCCTGATAATTGACTGTATTTCCGTTTGTTCGGAAAGTCCGAATCTTCTTATATCTTTTGTAGTATTGTTTAAAGTAGCTACAGTCTGTTCCATTGTTGATAAAACCTTTTGTAGTTTTTCGTCCATTTCTTGAAAATTCACTTTAGACAAATTTTTAACTGTTATATTTATGTTTTTACCTAGTTCCTTGAAATCAATATCAATTAGTGCCCTACTTACGTCTTCAATAGCCTTTGTTAGGAGTGTAATAGTGCCTGGTTTTGACGGAATATAGATTTCAAAAGGTGTCCAGTCAATCACAATGGGTTGATACTGCTCCGGATCGACAAAAACAATATTTAAAAAAGCTACTCCAGTAATACCCTGAGAGGAAAGTTCAATTCTCATACCTTTACTACCAACATCATCTTCAAGAATAGCCTGTAAAACATCCTTTTGATCACCACCCCTAAATACCGGGTAACCCCTTTCAATCAATTGTTTAACCACAATATCCATATTCTCCTTTTGTTTAAGTCTCCCAACTTTATCAGGAAATATTTCAGAACGGACTAAAACATAGTTAAGGCCAGTGTCATAATCATTAAATACAAATCCTATTTCACTTACATTACCAATCAGGACTCCCTGGAATTTTAGCGGTGCACCTACGTCCAGTCCCTGCACGGACTGGTCAAAATAGGTTTCAATAATTATTTTTTGCTTAAAGAATTTACCGGCACCGAATACAACAACCCCGGCAACTATTAAGAGAACTCCGATAATTACAAACAAACCAACTTTAAAATACGATTTTGAATTCATCCTCTACCTTTAAGAACCAGTTTCACTTTCCCTGTTAAAGAATTGCTTGACCCAGGGATTGTCGGAGTTTTCCTTTAAATCATAGGGGTCACCCTCGGCAACAATTTTTTTCACCCTCTTATCCAACATTATAACCCTATTTGCAATTTTATAAATGCTCATAAGTTCGTGAGTTACCACAACAAATGTAATATTTAAATTTTCAGAAAGGTTTAATATCAATTCATCAAGTTCAACAGAAGTTATGGGATCAAGGCCTGCTCCGGGTTCATCAAAAAACAAAATCTTGGGATCAAGCACCATAGCCCTTGCAACAGCAACCCTCTTTTTCATTCCTCCGCTTATTTCCGATGGCAGTTTACTTTCAGAACCTGTAAGGCCTACAAGGTTTATTTTCATCCTGGCAACTTCTTCTGCAAATTCCGGGGAAAGCTCTGTAAACTCTTCAAGCGGAAGCATTACATTTTCAAGTACCGTCATTGAACCAAAAAGTGCACCGCTTTGATACGCTACACCTATTTTTTTTAATATTTCCAGTTTTTGTTCTTCATCGGCAAGATGTATATCATCTCCGTCTATTAAAATCCTGCCGGAAGCGGGCTTATACAGCCCTATAATATGTTTCATTAACACACTTTTACCGCACCCCGAACCACCGAGAATAATAAATCTTTCCCCTTCATAAACATCAAAGCTAATATCGTCAATAACCACATTATCTCCGAATGCGGCAGTGAAATTTTCCACTTTGATTATTGGTTTTTTATCTTCCATCTCTATATTCCCAGAGAATAATAGACAACTCCAAATATACCATCCACAACAACTATCAGGATTATGCCCTTAACTACTGCTTTTGTTGTTGAATCTCCAACAGCTGAAGCCCCGCTTTTTGTCCTCAGGCCTTCCAGGCAACCTACACCGGCTATAATCAATGCAAAAAATATTGTTTTAAAAAGGCCCGCAAGCAAGTCCTTGTACGATGCTGCCAGTGTTATTTCGTTTAAATAAGTAATAGGCGGAAATCCGAGAGAAATCATAACTACAAGGCCGCCTAACATGGCAAAGAGAATCCCGAATATGGTTAGTATCGGCAACATTACCAGTGTTGCAATAAATTTGGGTATTACAAGAAATCTTATTTTATTTATTCCCATGGTGGTTAGTGCATCTATCTCTTCATTTACCTTCATAGTCCCTATTTCAGCGGCAAATGCTGAACTTGAACGCCCGTTTACAACAATTGCTGTCATTAAAGGGCCAAGTTCCTTGAATACCGATAGGACCAGCAGGTCTGCAACAAATATAGCCCCGCCGTATTTTGATAGAGGAATTGCAGATTGAAAAGCTATTACAAGGCCAACAAGAAAATTCACGAGGGCGATAATAAAGAAAGCATTAACACCAAGTTTTTCTGAGGTTACGAGTATATCCTTGAAACGTATTTTTGCCGGGTTGGTGAAATACCTGAAGAAACCTATCATGACTTCACCTATAAAAGTTATGCTTTCATAACCACTGTCAAGACTCTCAACCGTTGCTTTACCAATACCGGAAACAATACCTTCATCTATTGTCTCCTCCGGCAGTTTTTCATTAACAAAATTGTCAAACAGGTCTACAAGTTTTTGATATTCAGGTGCGAGATTTATTAGTTCATAACTAAAACCCATCTCAGAGGCCAGATCACGAAGTTTTATAAAATAGGTTATACCCGGAGTATCTGCATTAGTTATCCTTGATGAATCCACATTCACCATTTTGGGCTTCAAATTTTTTATCTGGGTTTCAGTTTTATTCCAGATATTCTCAACGGTTAAGGGATCGAGGCTCCCTATAACCTGCAGTTCCAAGAGGTCGGGAGATGAACTTTTAATAAATAATTCGGAATCTGGGACAGTTAATGCAGACATTTGGATAATTATATAAACTATTACTGCAAAATATATAAAAAAATTAGAATTAATAAATATATATTGCAATGAATCAATATATCATTTTATATTTAAACATCTCAATTTGTATTATTTTTTAAAATATTTATTATTTCTTGTTAACCAAATAAATTAAAAATATTTAATAAGTAAATTAGAATTAATTAAAAACCATGCCTAAAAAAATAATATTTCTTTTATATATCGTTTTAATTTCATGTGGCGGCGGTTTTAAGGATTATCCTTCTACCCCAATAGATGAAATTGATTTCCTCAGCCATGCTGAAACAAAGACGGAAAATGGAATAACCGTAACTACCTCGGTCCTCACTTCGGAGGAAACAGACAAAATATTTGGTGTAAATTTATTCTCAGTCCCTAAAAGAATTTGGATTTGTAGAAGGTGGAATAAATCCAGCCACCAAGAATAATCCTCATATAAATTTTATGGAACAACCATGGTGGACCGATGGAAGACGTGCAGTATTAATAATAGGTGAAGAATACACATCACTTTATGACCTCGAACAGTTCAGCTGCGATTCGAATTAAAATATATTTTTAAATCTTTTACTGCTTATTAGATTTATACTTTAAAATTAGTAAGCTTAATACAAAAATTTTTTTCAGATGGATATGATATAAAATGAAAATATTAAACATTACACTTATTGCCTTACTCACATTTGTTTTGTCATATGGATACACACTTTCACAGGGAAAAGACAACACCTTTACAGTTGGTGATGGTTTTCAGTGGACAGCGGAAGTAGTAAAAGTTGACAAGAAAAAGCGCAAAGTAACCCTCAAAGGTGATAACGGAGAAACCAAAACCATAAAAATTCCCAAAGAAATAAAAGGGATTGATAAAATAAAAAAAGGCGACATCCTCGACATTGAAATCGGGTACGGATTGGCTATTACACTTGCCAAACCCGGCGAACAGGATGGAGAGGCAGTTGCTATGGGTGTAAAAAACAGCAAGGAAGGAGAAAAACCCCAGACTACAGCCATGGAGACTGTTGAAGTTATAGGAACAATACAGTCCCTTGACCTAGCAACTAGAAAAGTAACATTAGTTGGTGATAAAGGCCATACGGTAACATTCATGGCAGATTCAACTGTACACAACTTTGAAACACTCAAGGTTGGAGACAAAGTCCATGCAAAATACATGGAAGAATTTGCTATAGGGTTCGTTAATAAAAGCAGGCTTGAAAAATAAGAGGTGCAGATATACCTAGAATGGAAGAAAAAAACCTATATGAAATAATCTTATTTTCCATTAAGGAATTTAAGATGTTTAACTTCATGTGTTCCCTGCTGATACTATTAATCCTATCAGCAGTACTTGAAAGTTATAAGTACTCATATATTGTACTGAATTCACTAAGCACAATTGTCATTGTTGCCGGCGTTTATGCTGCCTCGGCAAATAAAAAGTCAATATACGTTCTTCTAATTCTTGCACTTCCCTGGTTCATATCCGAATGGTTTTTTTTGACATCCACCAAAACCGTGTTTCTTAGTTTCTTTTTCTTTTTATACGTAACGCTCACCCTGCTTCATATGATTATAAAAACAAAAGAAATTACCCAAAACACACTTTACGGTGCTGTATGTGCGTACCTTCTCCTTGGACTGCTCTGGGCATCAATTTACGGGCTTATTAATGAACTATCACCCGGCTCTATTTTCGCTGGAAGTGGAGTAACCGGGAAAATGACATCAAATGACATTATATATTTCAGCTATACAACCCTAGCTAGCCTCGGCTACGGGGATATTACATCCGTTACGCCAACGGGAAGGATAATGTCAGTCCTTGAGGCCGTAATAGGACAACTCTTTATAGCATTTATGGTAGCAAGGCTTATTGGTATCTATACAACAAAACAATTTAGAAAATAGTTCATAAATAGTAAGTCTAACCATCCACAAGTGTGCAGCCGCCAGTATTAACAGTGCTGTCTGAACCTTCATTAACGGCTTCGTTAGAACCTCTTATACTGCAGTTGTTATTAAGAGGAGTAAAATTTACAATGGCAGTTCCAGAGGTATTTACGCCGTCTGCATCAAAGGATCTGACTTCCACACTATTGTTATTAGAATTAAATACCTGGCCGACATTTACAAAGCTTTCTTCCCTGGATCTAATACCATTACTTTCACTAAATATTGTCAAAGCCTGATCAGTAAGCAGAATAACCTGGCTGGTATTCTCAGTCCTTACCCCCTCATCACAATTCGATAAATCGATGCTTTTGACCCTGAAATCTACAATGCTGTTGTCTCTTGTACGAATACAGTTGTCTCCGTCTCCGTTAATAACTATGTCGGCTTCTGTGTCGTTAAAGATGATTGTATCGTCTCCCCTGAAGGAAATCGGGTCCTGTATTACGACCCAGCTGTTTATAATCACAGCAATCGGGTTTAACTGGAGGGTAACATCTAGTTCTATTGTGCTGTCATCGGTTACGCTGAAATTCGGTCTTATAATTGTTAATTCATCTCCAACAAATCTTAGATCTACAGAACCGGAATCAGCATTGAAATTAAGCTCAAATGATCCGTCAGGCTCTACTTCGGTTGAATCCCTGGTCCTATCATCTTCCCTGACCTCTACCTCGACAATTCCAAATTCGCCAAAATTAAGTATATCCCCGTTAAGAAAGATACTCTTGTTGGTACCAGTGCTACCACATGCAAGTAAGGTAAGTAAGGGTAATAAAAGTAATAGTCTAAATAATTTCATAAATTCCTCCGGTTTTTTAGGTTGATCTGAAATATTTTTAAATAATACATGGAAAATCAAAATAATTAACCCGGCCTACTAAAAATCTTCATCCCCTGCACCCCGGCGATAGGCATCCCTATGCGATTCAAATCTCTCTTGATATGTATCCCTATAGGCTTCACATTTATCGTTATTGTCTGGATTCTCTCTCAGGCACTGACGGTACTGATCGCGCGGATTATCCCTGACTAACTTATTACTACATGAAGAAAAGGCTGTTAAAATTAATATTAGAAAAATATATTTCATTATTCAATCCTCTCTATTAAATATATATAATTAAATATATATAATATGCAAAAAGATTCACTTATTATTTAGTTATTACCGTATAGTTTCAAAAATTCGTCCAGGAGTCTGTTTACGGCAGAACTCAATCTTTCTTCTCTTTCATTGTCCGGTATTCCAAACTCTGCCATACCCTGCATTGCCCCCCTCCAGATCATTCTGTTTGTACGTGATTCAATTATATCAATTATTATTGTCCCTTTTTCATACTTATTTTTATTCTTTTCTTTTTCTTTATTTATAAATCCCGGGTTTATTCCGTAGAGATTATTTATATCCATATCGTTTAGTGAACTTTCCAGTGCAATTACATACCCTACAAGGATAGAAGCATTTTGGAGAGATTCTGTAAAAGTAAACCCATTAGAGGTTAATTTGTTTTTTATATCATTCTGGAATCTAATTTTCAGAGGAAATCCTCCTAACCTGTTATCCTCATATACATATCTCGATTTATCTGACCACGAAAATTCCCTGGAGCTTAGTACCTTTATATCGGGATTTGAAACTGAAATCACTGCATATGGGGCTTCTTCTGCCGATGCTATTGTTAGAAAACAAAGGGTAAGAACTAATAATGCTATTTTTTTGTATATCATATTAAAATGTTCCTCGTATTAATATATTATGATTAATTTTACGTTATTTTAACTTTAGCATAATTAATTATTATTTATTATTGAATTAATTTGTTATAATCAATAAAATTATAATTCCTGTTTAGAAATGAAATATAAAAATTTAACAATCATTTTATTATTACTAATTACTTCATATTCCTGTGATCGGAAAGAAGAAGCTCCCGCGCTTATTCCGCCTGATGTATCAGTTTATGTAACCAAGGCATCTGACGTACCGATTTACAAAGAGTATGTCGGGGAGACACTGGGATACAAAGATATCGATATAGCCGCCAGAGTAGAGGGCTATTTAGAAGGAATACATTTCGAAGAAGGGTCCAATGTAAAGGCAGGGGACCTACTCTACAGCATTGAAAGGCAGGTATATGAAGCCAATGTAGCAGAGAAACTAGGTAACCTTGCAGCACAGGTAACACTTAAGGCAAATGCACTAAGTGATCTCAACAGGTACGAACCTCTTGTTAAAGAAAATGCCATAAGCGAAATTGAATACGATTCAGCAAAAGCGAGATACGAAGCATCTGTATCTTCTGTTGAAGCCGCAGAGGCAAATTTAGATGCAGCCCAAATCCAACTCGGTTATACAACTATATATTCTCCCATAGACGGAATTATAGGCAAAACAAAAGCCAAGGTTGGAGATTTTGTTGGAGGCGGCCCACTTCAATCAGTTTTAAATACCGTGTCCACAGTAGATCCAATACTTGTCCAGTTTTTTATCACTGAAAACGAATATCTCTATTTCGCAAGAAAATTCAGTGAGGAACAACTTGAGGAGAGTCATACAAACAAATTACAATTAATTCTCTCAGATGACACTATATACGGTTATATGGGGAAACCGGATTTCATCGACAGAAGTGTAGATACCAAGACAGGTGCAATCTTAATTCAGTCATCTTTCCCTAATCCTAAAGAACTTCTTCGCCCAGGGCAATTTGCAAAAATAAAGGCAATAATTGAATTCATAAAAGATGGGATACTGGTTCCACAGAGATGTGTTACCGAACTCCAGGGCCTTTTCAGCGTTTACGTTGTCGATGAGAACAACAAGGTACAAAACAGACGGGTTGAAACAGGTGCGACCATTGGCCAGTTTTGGTTAATAAGATCCGGACTTGAACCAGGCGAAAAAGTAATTTACGAAGGCCTTCAACTTGCTAAGGAAGGTGCTGTTGTCAACCCGAGCGTAGAAGAAATCCCACTACCAGACCTGGAAGTAAATTAACGAGCCATGGGCAATTTTTTTGTAAACCGTCCAATCGTAGCAATGGTAATTGCCATAATTATGGTAATTGTCGGTACGGTATTTTTAGTCGGACTGCCAATTGAGCAATATCCTAATATCACCCCTCCGATAGTTGAAGTCAGGGCTAATTACACCGGCGCCAACGCGATCAGTGTTGAACAGTCAGTTGCAACCCCCCTTGAACAGCAGATTAACGGTGTAGACAACATGATCTACATGAAATCTACTAATTCCAATGACGGTACGATGCTTCTGCAAGTATCCTTTTCAGTTGGTACCGATCCTGATTTCAACACAGTTTTTACACAGAACGAAGTTTCAGCCGCAACAGCCAAACTACCGGAAGATGTAAAAAGACTTGGTGTTTCCACCGAGAAATCACTGCCAAATATCCTGATGCTGGTCACCCTGACATCTGAAGACGGCAGATACGACCAGAAGTTCCTCGGGAACTACGCTATCATCAATATACAGGACACGCTTGCGAGAATAAGCGGTATAGGAAGAGTAACCGTCATGGGAGCAAGTGATTACTCAATGCGCGTCTGGATTAAACCAGACCGTCTTTCACAACTCGGTATAACAATAAATGAAATTACGAAGGCGATTCAGGAGCAGAGTATAATTGTACCCGGCGGAAAGTTTGGGGCAGAACCTGCACCACCCGGCACCGAATTCACCTATACCGTTAGACTGCCGGAAAGGCTACAGTCAGAAAAAGAGTTCGAAGAAATTGTCGTAAGGACCGGAAGTGACGGTTCACAGGTAAAAATAAAGGACATTGCAAGGGTTGAACTGGGCATTGAGACTTATGACGCATTTACAAGGCTAAATAAAAAGGTAGCAACCATTATAGCTCTTTACCAGTCACCCGGATCTAATGCAGTTGATCTTGCAGAGCAGATCAAAACAACAATGGAAGACCTTTCTAATTCTTTCCCCGCATCTATGAAATACGTTATCTCACTTGATACCACATTGGCTATAACTGCCGGAATAAAAGAGATTTTAATAACGCTTGTTATTGCACTTGCCCTGGTAATTTTAGTTGTTTACATATTTATTCAGGATTGGAGAGCCGCCTTAATTCCAACAATTGCCATTCCCGTATCTCTTATTGCCGCGTTTATGATATTTCCCATTATCGGATTTACAATAAATGTCCTTTCGCTCCTGGGGCTTGTTCTTGCAATCGGCATTGTCGTAGACGATGCCATTGTTGTCGTTGAAGCGGTACAGGTAAATATTGAAAATGGTATGTCCCCAAAAGAGGCCACAAGGCAGGCAATGTCGGAGGTGACAGCACCTATAATTGCCACAACTCTTGTACTTGTTGCCGTGTTTATACCTGTAGCAGCAATGAGTGGTATAACTGGGAGTCTTTATCAGCAATTTGCCATTACAGTAGCGGTATCGGTTGTTTTTTCATCTTTAAATGCACTTACACTAAGCCCCGCACTCTGTTCTCTTCTACTCAGGCCAAAAGGAGAACAAAAAGGCCTGCTTGCTTATTTATTTGGTAAATTCAACCGTGGGTTTGACAAACTCACAGGGTCTTATATCGGCATTACCGAAAAGGTCGCCAAAAATATAAAAACCGGCTTACTTTTTATTTTAATTATGTTCATTGGCCTTGGAGTACTGGGGAAAATTTTGCCCGGTGGATTTATGCCGGATGAAGATATGGGTTATTTCTTCGTTAACATGCAGCTTCCTGATGCAGCTTCACTTCAAAGGTCAGATGAGGTAGCAAAAAAGGTTGAAGACGTACTTTTAAAATATGAGGATATTGAATATGTGACCACAGCAGCAGGTTTCAGTCTTCTCACCGGCAGTTATATAACAAATGCAGGATTTTTGTTTGTTTCTTTAAAGAACTGGGACGAAAGAGATAAAACTGCTAAAGAAATTATTAATATTCTTAATGTCGATTTTCGTTCATCAATTAATGAAGCACAGGTGTTCGCTTTTGGCCCACCTGCAATACCCGGCCTGGGAAATGGTTCGGGATTTACTCTTGTACTTCAGGACAGGGGTGGTAATACACCCACCTATCTTGCACAGGAGTCCGTTAAATTTATGCAGGAGGCTGTAAAAAGACCCGAAATAGGCACTATATTTACACCCTTCAGGGCAAACGTCCCCCAGAGGTTTATAGATATAAATAGGGATAAAGCGCTTAAAGCAGGTGTGCCTCTAGATAATATATATTCGACGCTTGGTGCATTTCTTGGAGGAACATATATAAATGACTTTAACAGGTTTGGAAGACTTTATAAGGCATACGTACAGGCTGAACCGCAGTACAGGCAAAATGCAGATCAGATCAACCTCTTTTTTATAAAAAACAATGAAGGTGAAAGCGTGCCGCTGGCATCTTTTGTAACTGTTAAGGATATAGCAGGCCCCGATTATACAAACCGTTTTAACTTATACAGGTCAGTTGAACTTACGGGAGGCCCGGCCAAGGGTTATACCTCGGTACAAGCGCTTAATGCACTTGAAGAAGTCGCAAATGAATATCTCCCAAGCGATATGAGTTATGCCTGGAGCAATATGTCTTACCAGGAAAAATTAGCATCGGGTTCTGCCGGAGCCGTTTTTTTGTTTGCCATGATATTTGTATTTTTAATTTTAGCTGCCCAGTATGAAAGCTGGTCTCTCCCTTTTAGTATTTTACTTGGAACACCCTTTGCTATTTTTGGTGCATTTGCAGCTCTGCTGATTGCCAGAGCTTTTAGTGACAGCTATGAGCTTAATATATTTGGCCAAATAGCACTTGTGATGCTTATCGCAATGGCAGCAAAGAATGCAATTCTCATAATAGAATTTGCAAAGATTGAATTTGAAAAAGGGCTTTCTCTATTTGATGCAGCTATTAAATCTGCAAGGTCTCGTTTCAGGCCCATTTTAATGACAGCATTTTCATTTATTTTGGGTGTTCTCCCCTTAGTTGCTGCAACTGGTTCCGGAGCTGAAGCGAGGGTTGTAATGGGGGTAGCACTTCTGGGTGGAATGACCCTGGCAACCTTATTAGGGGTCTTCTTTTACCCAATGTTATTCGTATTTATCGGCAAGATAGGGAAATATGAACAAAAAAGAGATAAACAGCTTAATGAGTAAATTATAAGATGCATTTTATAAACAAATTTATATTTAGAAATTCACATATATTATCAGCCCTTATTAGTTTAACTTTAGCAGGTTGCCTTGTAGGCCCTGATTTTGAACCACCGGTAATGGAAACTCCAGAGGTATATAGGTTTTCCGATGAAGAACTTGATGAAGTAGTAAATTTAAAATGGTGGGAACTTTTTCATGACCCTGTAATTAAGGTACTTGTAGACACCGCACTGGAAAAAAATAAGGATATTCTGATCGCTATAGCACGAATAGAAGAAGCCAGGGCATTTTTAGGTTTCACCGGTGCTGATATATACCCGACAATAGATATTAACGGGGCTGCAGCAGGCGGCACCTTATTTAATAACCAGAGTTTTGACGAAAGTTTGAAAGCAGCTTCTATAGCCCCCGTGGTAAACTGGGAAATAGATTTTTGGGGCAAATTCAGGCGTGCGACTGAATCTGCCAAGGCAGACCTGATTGCTACGGAATATGGAGCAAGGTCTGTACAAATTAGTTTGATATCCGAAGTTGTAGGTACATATTTTTTGTTGCTGGATTTTCACCAAAGATTAGAAGTCTCAAAAGATACACTTGAATCACGCACTATATCATTAGATATTATACAAAAAAGATTCAACCGGGGAATAATTGGAGTACTGGATCTTAACCAGGCCCAGGTACAAAAGGAGATTGCCGCTACTGCTATTCCGGCAAATGAAAGATCATTAGCAGGTACTGAAAACGCGTTAAGCATCCTGCTTGGAGGTTTTCCCAAGAGTATTGAGATTGGCAAGGAAATTTACAGCCTGACTATACCCCCTGAAATACCTGTCGGCCTTCCCTCGAGACTACTAGAGAGAAGACCGGATGTACTCCAGGCAATGTACCTTCTGCAGGCACAAAACGCCCAGATCGGGGTTGCAGAGGCACTAAGGCTTCCGGCATTCAGCCTGAGCGCAGGCGCAGGGGCAGCGGTAACCGATATTGCTTCAATGACTACAAGCGGGTTTGTGTGGTCTATTGGCGCCGGATTTTTCTGGCCAATATTCAATTTCGGAAAAAACAAGGCACGTGTGCAGATTGAAGAAGCAAGAACAGTGCAGGTACGGCTTCAATATGAAAACATAGTACTAAATGCAGTAAGAGAGGTGTCGGATTCTTTAAATGAAATCGACACATATCAAAAACAACTTGCTGCCCTTGAAAAACAGACCAAGGCTGCACGCAATGCAAATAATATTTCAAACCTTAGATATGATAAAGGTGTTACAAGTTTTCTTGAAGTACTTGAAACGGAGAGGCAGCTCTTTAATGTTGAACTGAAGCTTTCCCAGACAACCCAGGAGTACTACAATTCATACGTCAGACTATATAAAGCACTTGGAGGCGGATGGATTTCCGAGGAAGCTATGGATACTTACAAAACATCTGAGAATAATTCGCAATAAATTTTATTAATTGCCCCTAAGTTTTTTCAGCAGCTTAATATCTTCTGCTACTTCATCGGGGGGATTCTCTACTATAATATCAAGATGACTTAATCTGGAATCCTCTACTATTGCCTTAAAACCACCCTCACCTATTTTGCCTTTGCCTATATACTCATGCCTGTCCTTCCTTTCACCAAGATCAACCTTGGAATCATTACCATGAATAAGCATTACTTTGTCCAGGCCAAAACTTTTTTTTATTTTTGAAAGTGTGATATCCAGGCTTTCTTTATCTCGAAGGTCATAACCTGCGCCAAACAAATGTGCAGTATCTATACATACTCTTACTTCGTCATTATCAGTTAGACGAAGTATCTCTGCAATTTCCTCAAATGTATCCCCTATCGTATCCCCTTGCCCTGCGGAGTTTTCAAGCATAAGTATTGAAGAACCGGTATAACCATCAAGTATCTTTACTACTGAATCAGCAACATTTTTTATAGCTTCACTTCTGTCCATCCCCTTTGAACTACCAAGATGGGTCATAATACTTTTTACCTTTAAAAGTGATGATCTCTCAAGATCTTCCCTGATAAGTCTTATAGAATTGTTTCTTATTTTATTATCAAGTGATGCCAAGTTTATAAAATACGGCGTATGAACATAATAGTTATCGAGATCATATTTTTTACAGTCAGATAAAAAGTTTTCAATTACTTCATCATCTAGCCTGGATGGCTGACCACCTCTTGGAGACCTTGTAAATAATTGAAAACATTCACATCCAAGATCATTCGCTCTTTTTGGGGCCTTATCAAGTCCACCGGCTATTGATACGTGTGTTCCGAATTTCATAATACCACCTATTTATGCAATATTCACAGATAGTTACACTTTTCCATTAAAGATAATTAAAGTATAATATTATGCTGTTATTATGTTATTTTTAGTGCTATATTAGATTAGCTTTAACTTATTTAAAGGATAAATTATGATACCCAATTCAGCTTTTATAACCAAAGGTGTAGGAAAACATAAAGAAAAATTAACAAGCTTTGAAATGGCACTCAGAAATGCAGGTATTGAAGCATTTAACCTTGTAAAAGTATCCAGTATTTTTCCACCCAATTGCAAACTTATTTCAAGAACTAACGGATTAAAAATGATGTCACCCGGACAGATTGTATTTGTAGTTATGAGTGAAAATACAACAAATGAACCAAACCGTCTAATAGCAGCTTCTGCAGGACTTGCACTTCCAAAAGACCAGAATTTTCACGGGTATATCTCCGAACACCATAGCTTTGGTGAAAAAGAAACTGTGGCAGGTGACTACGCCGAAGACCTGGCAGCTTATATGCTTGCAACCACACTTGGAGCACCTTTTGATCCTGACAAGAGTTATGATGAACAAAAAGATATTTGGAAAATAAGCGGGCACCAGGTTAAAACTAGAAATATTACCCAGACAGCAGTTGGTGATAAGAATGGCCTGTGGACTACAGTCCTGGCAGCAGTTGTGTTCGCAAGTTATAAATAATTAAGTATTTGCCAGCATTTCCCTGGCAGCTTCAAGGGTTTTTTCAGTAATATTTTCACCTGAAAGCATTCTTCCTATTTCTTCAATCCGTTCATTGCTACCGAGCCTGCCAATTGAAACAAAAGTTGAATTATCATCAATTTCTTTATTTACTTTAAAATGCGATTTTGCAAATTTTGCTACCTGAGGCAGGTGGGTTATACAGATAACCTGGTTGTTTTGAGAAAGATGTTTAATTTTTTTACCGATTGTCTCTGCTGTTATTCCACCTATACCTGAATCCGCTTCATCAAATATCAAGATAGACCCGTTTTCCTTTTTTGTAATTAATTCTTTTAATAGCAGCATTATTCTGGAAAGTTCTCCGCCTGAAGCAACTTTGCTTAATTCTTTTGGAATCTCACCCGGATTAGCAGAAAATAAAAAGTTAAGTTTATCAATTCCATCAGGTGATATTTCCTTTTTTTCAATGTTTACATTTAAAATTGACCCTTTAAGCCCGACATTCTCATTTTCTTTAATAAAATGGTCTTCGAGTTCTTTGGCACATTTTATCCTTTTTAAAGAAAGTTCGTTTGCAATGAATTCTAATTTATTAAAAATCTTGTCTTTTTCATCCTCAAGCTGTCTTAATTTATCTTCATTATTTACAACATTATCCAGATCTGCTTCCAGTTTAGACTTTTTACCAAGAATATCACTAATAGTAGGGCCATACTTCCTTTTCAAACCGCTAATAGCAGATAATCTTTCATTAATTTCTTCCAGTCTTTCAGGGTTAAAACTCATTTTTGACAAATAATCCCTTATCAATATTGCATTTTCTTCTATTTCAACAAGGATTGTATTTATTGATGATGATAATTCTTCAAATTTGCTGTCCACATTGGATATTTCACTTATTTCTCTTATACTGTTCTGAATACTATTATATGCAGAATTTTCTGTATCATATATCAATTGATACGAGTTTATAAGGCTGGAATTAATTTTTTCATAATTTGATAATATCTTTTCTTCTTCGACCAATTTTTCATCCTCACCCAAAGTAAGATTAGCACTCTTGATTTCTTTAAGCTGAAACAAAATGAAATCCTGTATTTCTGTATGATCCTGGTTAGTTGCGTTTAATTCTTCAAGTCTTTTATTAATATAAAGATATTCATAATATATTAGTTTGTATTCTTCGAATAACGGAGAATTATCAGAAAATATATCAAGATATTTTATATGGTTAGCAGGTTTTAAGAGTGATTGATGTTCATGCTGGCTGAATATATCGACCAGCCCTTCTGTTACTTTTGAAAGTATATTTAATGTTGAGATGTCACCATTAATAAATACTTTACCTCTCCCAGAAGATGGAACAGTTCTTTTTATTAAAAGTAAATCATCATTTTGAGTAATTCCTGATTCTTCAAGTAGTTTTGAGACGGTATTGATCTTAGATATATCAAATAATGCTTCGATTTGTGCTTCTTCACAACCGGATTTAACTATTTCCGGGGATACCTTGTCACCAAGAAGAATATTAACTGCATCAACAATTACAGATTTTCCAGTCCCGGTTTCACCAGTAATTATATTAAGGCCACTGGTAAACTCGACAGTTATACTTTCAATTATAGTGTAATTTTTTAACGAAATTTCAAGAAGCATTAATACCTTTCTAGAAAACTTTTAAGAATTTCGGTTGAATCCGCTTTGTGAAGTTTTTCAAGTGCCCTTTTTTCTATTTGCCTTATTCTTTCACGAGTAAGATCAAAATGTGTACCGATTTCATCTAAAGTATAGTTCTTATCATGTAATAGACCATATCTCATTTTTATTATAGTTTCTTCTCTGGGACTTAATTTTTCAAGGAAAAATTGAATTTTGTCAGACATCATCAGGTTTGTTACCTCTTTATCCGGTGTGGCAATCTTATCATCACTGATAAACTCAATTAATGTAGAATTTGCATCACCATTCATTACAGGTGAATCCAAATGGGCAACATCCTTAATTGATTCAAGTATCTTTTTTACATTATTCGGTGAAAGGCCTATTTTATCTGATATCTCTTCGGGTAAGGGCTTAACTCCCGAACTTTTTGTTATAATTGCACTAATTCTGTTTATCTTTGTAGCCTGCTCAAGAATATAAACAGGCACACGTATTGTCCTTGTCTGGTCCAGAATAGATCTTGAAATTGACTGGTGAATCCACCATGAGGCATAAGTAGAAAATTTATAACCTTTAGTATAATCAAATTTTTCTACGGCCCTAATAAGCCCAAAATTCCCCTCCTGGATAAGATCAGATAAAGGCAGTCCTCTGCTAAGATATTTTTTTGAAATACTTACAACAAGCCTTAAATTTGCTTTAACAAAATTGTTTTTAAATTTATTGGTTTTTACAGAATATTTTCTTAATAGAATTTTTTTTGTTATAATCTTTTTTCTGGTATTAAAGTTCTTAATATTTTTTTTATAATGATTTATGTTCCTGAATACATCTTCAAGGCATTCACCTAGATCTCTATCCAGGATCTTCTCAATTTTATATTTGATTTCTTTTGATTTATTCTCACACTTTTTAATTTTGGCAGATTCGATTAACTCCTGTTTTGAAGTAAAAAGGGATATTTCACCCATCTCTTTAAAATAAAGCTGGAGTAAACGAAGTTCATTAAAACTCTCTGTATTTGAAATCTTAGTACTGTTAGGAATATAGTCGTCTTTAACAGAATGTTCATCATTAACAGTATTAGATTCGTCGAATACTGTTTGTCCATTGAACAAAGACCTGCTTTTATTATTTTTAAGACTATTATTGTCTTTTCTACTTGGAGAAAAACGCCTTAGGTGTTTACCGGCTCTTTTCACCTGAATCCTCCTACCCTGCTATTCTTTTATCTGGCCATCCCCATATACAATAAATTTCTTCGAGGTTAATTCTTTGAGCCCCATAGGGCCAAAAGCATGCAACTTCGAAGTACTTATACCAATCTCAGCTCCAAGGCCTAATTCAAACCCATCATTAAAACGAGTTGAGGCATTTACCATAACAGCCGAAGAATTTACCCTTTTTATAAAATACCGTGCATTTTCGTAACTTTTGGTAACAATCGATTCAGTATGCATTGAACCATATTTTTCTATATGCTTTATAGCTTCATCCAGATCATCAACAATTTTTATATTTAAGATTAAATCAAGATACTCTTCATAAAAGTCTTCTTCTTTAGCCGGTACCGTATCCGGTAAAATCTTTTTAGTATTTTTACAGGATTTTATTGTAACTCCTAAATCATTAAGTTCTTTCTCCAACACAGGCAGGAATTTCTTGGCAATTTTCTTGTTTACAAGAAGAGTTTCCATTGCATTACACACACCCGGCCTCTGGGTCTTTGAGTTTACGGCAATACTAGTTGCCAGTTCAATATCAGCTGATTCATCTATATACACATGGCATATACCTTTATAATGTTTTAATACAGGTATCAATGAATTCTCAACTACAAAACGAATTAAGCCCTCTCCTCCCCTTGGAATAACAAGGTCAATAAACTCTTCAAGCTTTAACATTTCAAGAATTGCATTTCTATCAGTGACCGGGACTATCTGTACTGCTTTTTCAGGCAGTCCGACTTCTTTTAATGCATCACTGATAATAGAACCTATAGCCTGGTTGGAATTAAAGGCTTCTGAACCACCACGGAGAATTACAGAATTTCCCGCTTTTAAACACAATCCAGCTGCATCAGCAGTCACATTGGGCCTTGATTCATAGATTATTGCAATAACACCAAGCGGAATACGCATCTGTCCAACTGATAATCCATTTGGCCTTTTCCACATTTTGGTAACTTCACCCACAGGATCATTAAGATTCGTGATTTCCCTGAGGCCTTCTACCATTGAGTTAATTCTTTTTTCATTTAGTACAAGCCTGTCTACTAAAGCACCTGAAAGGCCCTTTTCCCTGGCATTATCAACATCTATCTTGTTTTCAGACTGAATATAGTTTTTTTGATTAATGATTTTTTCGGAAATTAACAGTAGTGCATCATTTTTCAGTTTAGAATCGGCTGTTGAGAGTTCAAAAGATGCCTTGCGCGAATCATCGGCAATCTTTGTCATTAGCTTTTGGGTGTTTATTTTACTATCACTTTCTTTACGAGAAATTATTTTTGCTGAATCAGACATATAACCACACCCATTTTAAGAAATTAATAATAAAAAGATAATATATTGTTAGTTTTATAGCAAGGACACGAAAGATAATTCTTTAAATCCTTTATATAACCTGATTATCTAAATACCAACTCAACGTTTCTTCTAATCCCATTTTAAGTGACACAGTTGATTTAAAGCTAAATTCTCTTTCTGCGGATGTTGCAGGGGATCGCCGTATACTTCACTGGTAGATGCCTGCAGGATTTTGCATTTAATCCTTTTTGCAAGTCCCAGCATATTTATTGATCCTGAAACATTAACTTTGGTGATTTGTACAGGGTCAAACTGATAATGGATAGGTGAAGCAGGACAGGCAAGGTTATATATTTCATCGACCTCAAGGTATAGTGGGAAACATATATCATGCCTTAAAACTTAAAATACTTATTATCGAGAAGATTTACGGTATTTTGGCGGGTACCGGTAAAGAAATTATCCACACATAGCACTTCGTTCCCATCTTCTACCAGTTTTTCGCAAAGATGAGATCCTATAAAACCTGCCCCGCCGGTTACCAATATTCTTTTTTTCATTAATTAAGAAACGATACCATTATCCTCAAGATATTTTAAGATCTTATCGGTACTTTCTTCAATTGACAATTCACTGGTTTTTATAACAATCTCTGCATTTGTAGGTTCTTCATAAGGATCATCAATACCTGTGAAACCTTTAATAATTCCTTCACGGGCTTTCTTATACAATCCCTTTACGTCCCTCTTTTCGCACTCTTCAAGAGGGCAATCAACAAATATTTCAATAAATTCACCTTCTTCCACTAACTCCCTGATTTTATCTCTGTCGGCCTTGTAAGGAGATATAAATGCGGAAAGAACAATTACACCAGCCTCGGTAAATAGTTTGGATACCTCACCTATTCTCCTGATGTTTTCTTCCCTGTCTTCTGCTGAAAAACCCAGGTCACCGCAAAGCCCCATCCTGACATTATCTCCATCAAGAATATAAGTCCTCTTTTGTGATTGAATCAGTACTTTCTCTACTTCGTTGGCTAGAGTAGATTTCCCCGAGCTTGAAAAACCTGTGAACCACAATATTGCTGATCCATGCCCGTTAAGAGCTCTCCTGTCGCTTTTTGTTATCTCATGATCATGAGGGATTACAAATCTTTCCATTCTAAAACCTCCGGTTTTTATTAAAGCGTGATAGGATATCACATAAAGGCTAATATTAAAACTTTTTATCTCTTGATTCCCATGTACCCCTGAACGTAATCCAGAATGAAAGAAATATTAATTTAAGATCAAGTAGTAAACCCATGTTATTTATATACATGTTATCTTAATTTAGGATTAAATATATTGACATCCTTAATTTAAAATGAAAAATTTAAGTTCTCAAAATATAACGGAGGGTATCAATTTGGAAACTACACTATCTATCGTGAAGCCTGATGGGACTTCAAAGAATGTTATCGGAGAAGTAATAAGCAGGTTTGAAAAAAACGAAATCAAGGTTGTGGGCCTTAGAATGATTCAAATGTCCTTGAAGCAGGCTCAGGGATTTTACTACGTACATACGGAAAGGCCTTTCTTTTCCAGCCTCACCGATTTTATGTCTTCAGGGCCGTGTGTAGTAATGGCTCTTCAGGGCGAAGGGGCAATTGGCAAGGTAAGGGGCATAATGGGTGCAACTAACCCTGAAGAAGCAGAGGAAGGATCAATCAGAAAAGATTTTGCTGACAATATTGAACATAACATCGTCCATGGTTCAGATTCACCTGAATCAGCCGAATACGAACTCAACTATTTCTTCAATTCCTTACAAACTTTTGGTTAATTAAAATGAGAACAGGCAGATTTATATTAATATTAATAATTTTATTAATATCGCCTGTTCGCTATTCTTTATTTTTTCAAATCCGGTATTAAGCTCCTTGCATCAGGACTGGTTTTAAATCAGCCTATTATTAATTCCGATGCAGTTATTGTGCTGGGTGGAAGTTCCCCTTCTAGAATTTTGGAGCAATAGACATTCTTAATGCCGGACTGGCAACAAATATAGTTATAACCCGTGGTGCTAAACCCGAGGGGAGTGAACACCTTAGTTCCAGGAATATTAGTTATCCGGAAGAAGCAGACAGTAATATATTAGTAGCAGAAAAGTTAGGAATTATTGAAAAAGACATTATTCTTTTACCTGGCAGGGTCTACAGCACTAAGGAAGAAGCCGAAGCAATAAAAGACTTTGCTTTAAAAAATGGATATGAATCATTAATTATTGCAACTTCGAAAAGTCATTCCAGAAGGGCAGAATTAATATTTAAAAGAATATTCAAAAATTCCGTGATAAACGTACTAATCAAACCAAGCAAATATAACAGTTTTAATCCAAATAATCTGGATATAAATAAAAACCACTGGAAAGAAGTTGTACTTGAGTATCAGAAAATAATATATTTTTATACAGGTGAAATTTTTTAGATTATATTTCCTGCAGCCATGGTGCCTTGTTGGTATTCAACAGCTGAAACATTAAATACCGTTTCAAAATGTTTTAGAAATATTATTCCGGCTTTTTCAAGATCATCACATTCACCGTTTAGATGTTTGACGGAAGTCATTCCAATATCCGAAAAACCGCATGGATTTACATAGCCAAAACTCTGTAAACTATTAAATATATTTATTGCAATCCCGTGGGTTGTAACAAACTTTGAAATATTAATACCAATTGATGCTATCTTGTTATTTCCTACCCAGACGCCCGGACGTCCTTTTACTGTCTCACCGGAGATTCCAAATTCACTTAGAAAACCAATTACAGCCTTCTCAAGCATACATACATACTCTTTTACACCAAGATGCAGTTTTTTTAAATTCAGAACAGGATAAACCACCAGTTGCCCCGGTTCATGACAGGTTATATCACCTCCTCTGGAAGACCTGTAAAGATTAACACCCAACTCAGTTAATCTGTCCTCGTCAACCAGGAGATTTTTTTCCGAACTGCATTTACCAAATGTTATTACCGGTTCGTGAGACAGGAGTAACATGCATCCGTCCATGCCTAAAGTTCCTGAAAGTACTGATTTATGAAGTTCATCCTGGAGAGTCAATGCTTCCGAATAGGGGACCTGTCCAAGGTATTTATAAAAGATGGATCTTTTAACTGGCATTTTTTTATCTCTTAAATATCCTGTTAATATTATATTTTAATTTGAAATTTCATGCCTCAGTCTAACAACCTAAAACCTGTATACCTGCTTGCTGGCTCCCAGTCACTGCTAATCGAAAGATATATTGAAGATATTAAACTTACCTTAGCAAAAGAATATCCTGATTATCAGTTATTTACATATCATACCGAATCTGATTCTATTGAGGAAATAATAGGAAATGCAAACAATTATTCCATATTCGGAGGAAAAAAATTAATAATTGTAAAAAAATGTGAAAAACTGAAAAAAGAGGATATTTCCCTGGTAGAAAAATACATTAACTCTCCATCTCTTGATTGTTACATGCTCTTTTATTCTAATGAATCAAATAAACCTAAATTCAAAAAACATATAAATCTTGAGTCAAAATTATTTAAATCAGCAGACCAGATCGAAAAGAGAGTGATTAGGGAAGGTGAACTGCTGGGAGTCAAACTTACCCCCAAGGGCAGCTAATGAAATTCAAAAACTTATCGGAGATGACCTCCAGGCAATAAATAATGAACTTTTAAAAATATCACAATATTTTATAAACAAGGAAATTATTGATGAAAAGGATATTCAGGGGTTTATTACAAAAAGAAGTCATGAAGATATTTTTCAGCTTATTAATTCAATCGCGGTAAAGGACAGGAAATCTGCTATAAGTGTTCTTAATGAATTAAGAAACATTAACTATGACCCGGTCTCGGTTGTATCAACACTTAGCTGGCGGTTCAGGCAGATCTGGCACCTTAAGGAACTTCTAAATTCAGACATTACTGAAAATGATGTTAGTAGAGAATTAAAGGTATCATCAGGAGCATTATACTATTTAAAAAAACAGGCGGGCAATTTTAGTTTTAAAAGCCTTTCAACTACTATATTGCTTTTATCAAAACTTGATAAAGAACTGAAATCTTATAGTCAGGACAAATACAACTTAATTAGCAGGTTTATTTTACAGGTATGCAGGATCTAGTATTTACTGCGTATCGGCATTTGAAGAAATGTTATGGACCTTCTTTGAAAATCTTGAAATATGCCTTGATGCATTCCTTGCATGTATTACGCCTTTAGTAGCAGCCTTGTCATATGCGGAAATAATTTCTTTAAGTCTCTCATTAGCTTTTTCTACATCTTTTTCTTCAACTGCCGCATTAAAAAGCTTGGTTTTAGATTTAAGGGTGGTTCTTACGTAATTATTCCTTGCCCTTTTCTTAAGGCTTTGCCTGTGTTTTTTCTGAGCTGATTTTATTCTTAAAGCCATTGATGCTCCTGCAATCAAAAATTAGAGCATAAATACTCACATCTATAGCAAGATTTGTCAAATAATATTTATTTATTGGCAATATCTATATATAATAAATATTACCTAACAGTGGAAATCTAAAAAAATCTATAAAGATTCCGTATGATATTCTTTACCAGGAACTTTCAAATGGAGAGGTAGCTTTTCTGAACCTGGATAACGAAAGCTGTTATGGTCTGTATAATACCGGCTCAATATTCTGGAATGAATTAACAAGTACAGAAAATATAGAAAATGCATATAACAACTTACTTGAACTATTTGAAATAAGTCCTAGTAAGTTAAGAAATGAATTAAATACATTTTGGAAGATCTTAATAAAAATGCCATCGTTAGTTTCATTTAAAAACAAATTACGCAAATTTTCAGATCTTCCGGCAAATGAAATGACGGGTTTTGTAAAATATTCTGTTACATTCCCTTTTTTCTTTTTGTATACAGGTTAGCAGAATACAAAAGAACAAAAATAATAATTTAAATGATGCAATTGCCTTAGTGGGAGATTTGTCAATTAATTATAGTAAATAAAATATTTATTCTAATATGTGAAATTTATGATATATTCACAATTTATAAGGAGACAATAAATGAAATTTTTTCTCGACTCTGCAAACTTAGATGAAATCAAAGAAATAGCCTCAACCGGCATACTTGACGGAATAACAACTAATCCTTCTTTAGTATCACAGCAGGGTGAACAAAGAGGTTTTCACGAACTTGTAAAGGAAATCTGTGAAATTGTACAGGGCCCTGTAAGTGCGGAAGTATTAAGCACCGATTTCAAGAATATGGTAAAAGAAGCCAAAGTTCTCGCCAAAATCCATAAACATATAGTTGTAAAAATGCCAATGACCGAAGACGGAATAAAAGCTACGAAACATATATCAGACAAAGGTATAAATGTTAATTTAACACTTGTCTTTTCTGCTTCTCAGGCATTACTTGCAGCAAAAGCAGGTGCAGCCTATGTAAGCCCTTTTATTGGCAGGCTGGATGATGTTTCAACTTCGGGAATGCAGCTTGTTGAAGAGATTGTCCAGATTTATGACAACTATGATTTTAAAACGGAAGTGCTTGTTGCAAGTATCCGCCACCCAATGCACATAGCAGAATCAGCGTTGCTAGGTGCCGATGTTGCCACAATGCCGTATAAGATCTTCAAACAGCTCTATAAACATCCTTTATCGGATATAGGTCTCGAAAAGTTTCTTGCCGACTGGGGTAAAAAGTAGTTTTTTTATCTTTTTGCACAAATAAGAAACTCTTTATTTCCATCCGCACCTTCTATAGGTGATGGTATTATCCCTTTAATAGTAAGGTTTAATGTTTCAAAGTAGGAACGTATCATTTCGACTATTTCCCTATGTTTGGCCTCGTCTTTTATTACTCCTCCCTTACCTACTTCACCTTTACCGGCTTCAAACTGGGGTTTAATAAGCGCAATAAGTATGCCATCTTCATTTAACAACTTTATAGCAGGGCCAACAATGAGTTTTAACGAAATAAAAGATACATCAATAACAATAAGGTCTACAAATTCGCCCACATCGGCGTATTCAAGGTACCTGCAATTAATTTTTTCTTTGACCACTACCTTTTCGTTGTTTCTTAATTTCCAGTCAAACTGTCCATGTCCCACATCAAATGCATATACCTTTTTTGCCCCTTTTTGCAGGAGGCAGTCGGTAAAACCCCCGGTTGAAGCACCAATATCAAGCACGGTTAAACTATTTACTTCAATATTAAAATCCTCGAGTGCCTTTTCAAGTTTCAGCCCTCCCCTGCTCACATACTTCTTTTTACTGCTTTTTATCTCGATTTCACAGTTTATATTTACTGCAGTCCCTGGTTTATCTACTCTCTGATTATCTATAAATACTGATCCTGCCATAATTATAGACTGTGCCTGTGACCTGCTTTCAGCAAACCCTTTATCATGAATTAATTTATCAATCCTTATTTTTTTAGCGTTTTCTTTTACCAAGGTAATCGGCCAGGTTTTTAAGTATTGTTGTGTTTCTGTCTATCCTATCAAGATAGTAATTGGATTTTTTGGTTAAATCTTCGATTAAAGACAATGATTTTTTCTTGCCAAGTACAGTCAGGTAGGTCGATTTATTGTTTTTCCTGTCTGACCCACCGGATTTGCCGGTTTTGCCGGCTTCATTATCATCAATTAAATCGTCTTTTATCTGGAAAGCCAGTCCTATAGAATCTGAGAATTTTTTTAAGTTTTTTATTTCATCATTTTTTGCACCGGCTACAATTGCACCGGCCACAGCAGAAGCACTTATTAATGCACCCGTCTTAAGTAAATGGAGTTTCTTCAGGTCCGCTACGGTAACATTCTTATTTGTACCAGATTCCAGGTCTAATACCTGCCCTTCAACCATCCCGTCAGATCCTGCTGCTGTTGATAATAAAACAATTAACTCACAAATAATATCTGTTGATATATTTTTCTTTATACCTTCTTTTACGATCAGGTTAAAGGAATCCGTCAGGAGGGCATCTCCCGCGAGTATTGCGGTAGATTCACCATACACCTTATGATTAGTGGGCACACCCCTTCTAAGATTGTCATCATCCATAGACGGCAGATCATCATGTATAAGGGAATATGTATGTATCATTTCAATAGCGCATGCAACAGGCAAGGCCTGGGACAAATTGCCATTAAAGGTTTCGCAGGAGGCAAGGCATAGAACAGGCCTTAACCTTTTACCCTTGGCAAGAAGACTGTAACGAATTGAATCTTTTAAAAATGATTGGCGTTTATTCCCGGTTCGGAAGAATTTTTCTAATCTTTTTTCTACAACTGCCCTTTTTTTACTTATATACTTATCAATCTGGAAATTCATTTAATCAGATTCCGGTTCAAAGTCACTTAGTTCGGTTTCACCACTTTTTTTCTCGGTTAAAATTTGAATTTTTTTATTGTATTTTTCGAGTGATTTAAAACATTCACCGAGCAGTTTTGTACCTGTCTCAAACTGTTTTAAAGATTCATCCAGAGAGATGTTCCCGGATTCCAGCTTCTCTACAATTTTTTTTAATTCCTCTAATTTGTTTTCAAATTTCTGCATATCAATCGATATTGTATACCCACACAATCATTAAACAACCTAAACTGCTAAATATCTATTACCTCTTTCTCATTATCACCGACAAATTCAAGATCGGTTGATGTTGGGTCAAAGTCTATCAGGACTATTTCCCAGCCTTTCAGAAGCTTTATACCCTTTTTGTAAATCATAGCCTGGCTCTTCGAATCCTTTTTATATAGTATCGGTACTATGTGTTCCCTCATGATCAAGTTATTTACTTCATCAACTTCAGAGGACTGAACTATTGCAATTGAAATTACAATATAATTTTTATGGGATATTTTCGAATTAATCTCATAAATATTCAGTGGTTTTCCAAGAGCAAGGTCCAGGTTCAGTTTTGTTAAAGAATTATGATCAATTCCTTCTTTTGACTGGTTTACAACAGGCAACACATTTTTGAGTCCGAAGTCTATCATTGCTAACCTGCATACAAAAAGATTAACCTTGTCACTGGTTGTAACAGCAATAATACTATCGGCATTATCTATCCCTGTTTTTTCGAGCTGGTTTATATCCAGGCTGTTCCCCTCTACAGCATTTAGCCCTTCCTGCCAGGCTTTCTGGATAAGCCGGTCATTGGTATCAATTAAGCATACTTCCATATTTTCCCTGACGAGCAATTTCCCAATCAATCTTCCAAATTCATTTGCACCTACTATAACCACACGCTTGGTATCAATAGTTACTTTTAGCAGTTTAGAAACAGCATTTACTGTTAGTCCCTGGAATATGACAGTTATGGCAATTGTCAAAAATACGAGGCCCTGAATTGATTCACCCCCTTCAATTCCCCTTTTTTTAAGCTCAATTCCGATCAAAGATGCTATGGAAGCTGCAACGATACCTCTTGGAGAAATGTAGGAGATAAAGAGCTTTTCATTTGTTTTAAGTTCAGAATTAATTGATGAGATAAAGACAGTCAGAGGCCTTACAACAAAGATTAAGGCGAGTACAATCAATACCCCTTTATAACCGAGGTCATATACATAATCGAGCTCAAGGCTTGCCGCCAACAGTACAAACAAGAGGGAAATAAACAGTATAGATATTTTGCCTTTAAACTTTTTAAGGTTTTGTTCATTAGGTATATGCATATTTCCTACAACAATTCCCGATGCCACAGCTGCCATTAATCCGGATTCGGGCAGAATGGACTCCGACAAGGCATATATTCCAAGTGCAAATGCAAGTACAAAAAAATCCTGGTTTTCATCAAGATGTATTGAGAACTTCTTGATTAAAAAACTTATTAAATATCCCCCTATTAAACCAATAACAAGCCCTACCCCGAACCTAAGGAAAACCAGGTTAACAGCAGCAAATAATGACTGGTCTATTTGAAGGACAATTTCAAATACAAAAATAGCCATAATAGCACCAATCGGGTCTATAAAAACACCCTCAAACTCCAGAATTTTTTTTAAATTTGATTTAACATGGATTCTTCTTAATAATGGCTGAATTACCGTGGGGCCTGTTACAATAACGAGTGAGCCAAATAAAAATGCCTGGGGCCAGTCAAAATCAATAATAAGCCTGGCAAATAAAGCAGCACCAAACATTGTAATAATTGCACCCACTGTTACGAGAGGCAGGATAACAGCCCTGTGTTTTTTAATTTCTTCTTTTTCAAGGTTTAAACCGGCTTCGAAAAGTATAATTGTCACAAATAGTCTGATTAATACCTCAAAACCAGATCCAAAATTCCTCGGATCAATAAAATTTAGTAATTCCGGCCCCAGAATAACACCAAATATCAGTAAGAATACGATACTTGGTATTCCAAGGTAAACTGCAATAATCTGGCTTATAACACCGGCTATTAAGGCTACAACTATTACTGTTAACAAAATTTAATACTCCTGAGTTAAATATTGTAGAGTTAAAGATTATAAACTGTTCCTATGAATTGAAAAGATAATTTGAATAAGAACTGTAAACTGTTGTAATATTGATATAAAGGTTGGGTTTAGGTCTTTAAAGTACAAATGAGTATTCAGCATACATCTAGTGAATTAAATTTATCCGAACTGGATAAAGAAGTTCGGGACATACTTGAAAGATATGCTATCTCCCCAAAGCAGTTTGTAAAATTTAAGAACCAGTTTACAACTAAAACAGCAGACAACTATATTATCAAAATGATTCTGGATTCAGAGGCCCGCACATATGGCAGCAATGGGCACCTGGAAGATGCAATAAGTGTATACAACAAGCTGGCAACTTTCATTGCCACCGAGGACAAAAACAACCCGATAGAAACTATACGGAATATGCATAGATTATCACTTCGGCAGTATTCAAGGCTGGGATATAATAAAGTGAGAATACAAAACTGCGGGGCAGCAGGTTGTAAGGAATGAAAGGTTATATCTGATAAAATTGTAGATATTTCAGAAGCACTAAAAAAAATGCCTCTTCCCAATCCTCTATGTTCTTTCGACCTTTACAGAAATGGTCATTCATATTGCAGATGCAGTTATGAACCTGTGGCGGGTTCCATTAAAACAACAAATAAAAAAAATAAATATGACTACAGTCTTTTCAGAAAATATTTGGTACCAGCTGCTATACTGATTCTTATAATCACAACTGTTTTATACTTTATAAATCTTTAATTTTGAAGTATTTTCTCCTGTATATTGTCTTTGAAGTTCTTATCACAAAGATAGTCGATTATGTTGTCACCGGCTGAATGTTCGGCAACACCTTTAGGCCAAAAATTATAGTTTTTATCTTTTTCATAATGACTAATAATATATAATCAATATACAAATCAACATGTACTTTGTAGTAATTTTTTAATTTTGTTTTATATTAATCAGGACAGGGGAAAAAATTATGAATAAGATCTTAATAATTTTTTTGTTAACATTTTCTATCTCATCTTGTGATAATAAAGGGTGGAAAAATATTGCAGAAGGGACTGATCCCGAAGGCGGCAAATTTATTCTTGCCCTCGACCGTTCGGATATTACAGATTTCGAGAACATGAAGACTGCCTGGGCTAGAAAATCTTTCACTAATCCAAAGAAACTTAAAAGTGGTGAAACATATAAGGAAACATATATATTTTTTGCAGTAAACTGTAAAGACAAGCAGTATTCCATAATTGAACTGGGCATGACAAACCCCGGGAGCTCTGATTTTGTGCATACAGTGAAATTTTCAGACAATATCGAAGATCTGATGTGGAGTGATGTTCCTGAGAACAGGCCCAGCAAAAAAATATATGAAGAGCTTTGCGTCTGGTATAAATCTTTTATTTAACTTTTATTCCCCAATTACCTTACCTTCTGCTTCCCTTACACCTAAGGGTTTTTCCTGAAGATCAGGATTATTTATCTTCTCTTCGGCACTTTCATTGACCTCTTCGACTGTTTCTGATATTGCATCAGGTGGTTTCGTTAGTTCCTCAAGTTTTTTTGTAGGTACGGTATCGGAACCAATAGATTCAGAGATCTGTCCGGGAGAAACACTGTCGGATTCCAATGATTCTGCACCCACGTTAATCCCGATTAATAAAAAAAGTGATAAGCCTAAATATGAAAATATTCTGATGTTCATTGTTTAAACTCCTGATTATTTAGTATTATACATTTGCCGAACAGGTATTTCTTTGATTTTTTTGGGAGGATAATTTATGAGAAACAGATTTTTTATACTTTTTATAGTCCTGATGTTTTGTTTATTCATGACCGGGGCTTTCATTGCACTGTATGATGAAGAAATAACCGTGGAACACCACAACATTACTTCACCGGATCAGGATGACCATTTTATGGTTGTCAAAAAACACAACAGGTTAAAGAATTCTGTTGAACTTTATACATGCCGAAATGGCCCGACAACAAATTTTGAATCTGAGTGTGAAAAAAAGATTGAGTATAAATAAAAAGAGGTGTGAATATTAACACCTCTTTAATTGTATTTAATTGTTTAGAGGGACCTGCTCTTCAATTCCGTCAGCCCATATAAAACTTGAATCAGTACCTGCACTAAAGTGGCAGTTCATACATCCGCCGCTACCATACTGTTCAGGGTTAGAGGCCACACCTTCCGGTGTACAGTCGGGTCCGCCTTCATTGCCTATATCTTCATCAGTCGGCTCGCAGTAAGCCATGTCATATGTTTCAATTGCCGAATTACGCAGCCTTAACTGCTGCGGTATAAACTCGACACATGTTGAGGGTTGATCGTTACCCAGGCAAAGTTTGTTAATTATCTGGAACGGTGGTTCAGTGGTTGCCGGAGTACGGCCGTTAATTGGCCACTGGGTATTTACCATTATGTAGTTTTGAAGAGGGGAACCTGTCTCCGCAAGCAATCCCCTGAAGAGTTCATTAAACTCCCTTACCGATATCTCACCTGTATTATTTCCAACAGGGTCCAGCCTGCTTACCTGTATAGGTACCGGCTTTGGAGGAAAAAGCCCTACTAAATCGGAATCTACATTTGCAGGGTCAGGACTCGAGTTAACAATAATCTGCTGGTTAGGGCAGCATCTGAGCTCAGGCATAATAGCTTCATCCGGTGGTGTAATTCCGGGCCTTTGCATAACACAATCTTCCAGACTAACTTCGGCACATTCGGGATCAAAAAAGCTGAAAGTTTCGGGTATCGGTTCACCTTCGGAAGTGTTTCCCGGCACATTGTCAATATGTTCAAATGTTGGCCAGATCCACTGTGGTGCCCAGAAAGTTTTAACTGCTATATGAAATCCCACAAGCCCTACTTCAGCCACTTCGCATGTGGCTGGCTGGGTAATTTTATTTTGGGGAATAATACCCGGATCGAGGGAGTCTATAACCTTATTTACAGCTGGTGTAAATATCAGGACTGTCTCGGTGTAGTACCTGGAAGGGTCGTCAACATTATTGCATGTATCAGGGTCCGTACACATAATCTTCCAGGCAGATTTTAGCTCTGTAGCACCTTCATTCGTAAAACCATCTGTGTTATCCGGCATCTGAAACAAAGTCTTATTTATTCCGAGCGGCCCATTGTAGTCATAAGTTCCGGTGTCGGCATAACCCTTTTCTTTCATGCGTTCAAATTCATCCCTGTTTAAACGCACATTGTAGTGGACTTCGTTACTATTTTGGTCAATGAGGTTATTAAACTGGCTGCCGTAAGCCTGGTGAGTCTCATTTAGGACCTGATATGATTTGCTGTCTGTAGGAAGGTTATTTGCAATAAGAGCATCACTGCATACATCGGGAAGCGGCTGGTCATCATTCCAGTTCTTGTTTTCGAGCGTCCAGTTTGGGTCAGAGGGCTGGAATACCTCGTATGTCTGTTTGTAAGTGCTCCATACTCTCTGCCCTGGGTCTTCTATGGATTTGGTTTTATCGGGAACACCCCTTTGCGTAGTACTTGAAGGCCAGAACAGCGCAATAAATGTTTTCCAGCTGTAACAGTTGAACATCCTGTTGGCAAACTGGCCGTCTGGTACATTGTTTTTATCCGTAGGGTCAAATAATACATCGGTTGGCCTGTCCGGACTTAAGCTAGTGACATCATCACAAAATGCGGCTCCCGTAGAAGCAGGTGTATGTCCATCAATTGTTGGTGTTCCGGTAAGCTGCTGTTCCCTTCTTATCAGGTCATGTGTTATCCATAGCCAGTCGGTATCCGCAACGGCACCGTGACAGTTAAGGCAAAAATCACTTGCCTTGCCAAATGCCGGTAAGCTGCTGTTATCCTCGGAATTCCAGTCAAAGCTAAGAAATCCTCCCCTGTTAAGGAACCAGAACCATTCTCCCCCGAGGCATGGTGCATCAGGGTCGTCGGGAAAAATTCTTTCAGGGCAGTAACCCGGGATTTTATACATTACCGTGGACCAGTTTAGGCTTTTAGGATTCGAATTTTCAGGAAAAACGGCATTATTTAACTTGGCAGAAATTGACCACGGAGGAGCAATAAAAGTATCAAACGGGTTTTCAAGTGCGTTCTCTATTGCATCATTCAGCTGAGGGTTATTCCAAACAGGTACAAATAACCCGTGCATAGGCGACTGTATATTAGGTTTCTGTACAGTTCCATCTTCAATTGCTCCTGTTTGATTATCAATTGTAGGGTTTATTCCCCTCCTGCTTATAAACCCTTCACTTTCAATATGCAGCAATATGTCTGCAGCACAGTTTAGAGGCTCGGCCTCACATGCCTCCGCACAGGTGGCATATTGATCTGTTAAGGGAACGCAGCTGTCGTCATCGGGGTCTATTTTTAATACTACGGGGTTTCTGTTGTTGTCATTATCACAACTTATAAATAAAAAGACGGGAATAAATAATAGAAATAACAGAGAATAAGAATTGAAAGTTTTAAAATTGAGATTCATCCAAAACCCCTCCTTTAAGAATAATTACTTGAGTATAACATAATAATAAATTCATTGTAATCTTCAGATATTTATCAAATCAGATTCCCTGCAAAGGTCAGTTTCAAGCTGGATTGTAGAGTGAAGAATATTAAATTTACTTACTAGGACCTTTTTAATTTCAATTAATATCGTGTTTCCATCAGTGAAATCTGCAATCTCGACATGAGCCGTCATTACATCTATTCCTGAAGTAATTGTCCAGATATGTATGTCATGAAGTGCTATAACACCATCAATGCTAGAGAGTTCCTTTTCGACTTTATCAATATCAATATGAGTAGGTGTCCCTTCAAGGAGAACATGCGTAACCTGTTTAAGTAAATGCCAGGTTCTCGGTAAAATAAATACTCCCATCGCAATACTTGCTATAGGGTCTGCTATCTCCCACCCTTTAAACATAATTAAAAGACTTGCAACTATTACACCGATAGATCCCAGCATATCACTGAAGACTTCTAGGTAAGCGCCTTTCATATTGAGGCTGTTCTCAGACCCCTCAGAGAGCAGTTTCATCCCTATCAGGTTTACAACAAGTCCGAGTGATGCAATCACAAGCATGGGTTTGCTCAACACTTCGGGAGGATGGTATAACCTCTGCCATGCTTCATAAAGTATAAAAAATGATATTAAAAGCAGAACAAGTGAATTTATAAATGCAGCTAAAATCTCGGTACGGTAATAGCCGTATGTCTTGCCGGGAGTTGCCGGCCTTTCGGCAAACCAGATTGCAATGAGGGCAAGCCCCAGGGCGCCGGCATCGGTAAACATATGTGCCGCATCTGCAAAGAGGGCAAGGCTGTTTGTAAGATAGCCCCCTACTGCTTCTACCAGCATAAAACAAAAAGTCAGTATAAATACTATTTTAAGGTTCTTTTTATTCTTCCCGGCAAATGAATGATGGTGGTGGTCAGACATATTTATTTCTTAACTGTTTTATTTAAGCAAACGTTTTTATACAGATCGAATGTAAGTGTTCTTGGAGGAATCCCTCCCCACATAGTGTTCCATTCAGGCCTGAACGGGTTAAAGAACTCACTCTCATCCATAACTTTCATATTCAGGTCCAGCAGAGTCCATTTAACCTTAGTCCATGTCTTATTCCGGCAGTTAAACACATATAGTTCTTCTGCAATGTTGTAGGTTTTCTTGTCGTTAATTCTCTGTTTTTTTTCGTATATTTTTTTAACCCATATTTTTCGATAATCTTTATATCTTTTGATACTGGATTTATCAAAATATACGAGATACCTGCCCACAACATCATCATTGAGAACAACCCTGCTGAATTCCCATTCCGAGGAATATGAATCACTAACAAAAATTGATAAACAAAATATAATTAGAATTAGCTTGTATAACTTGTTTATATTAATACCCTCACCTTTGTATAATATTCCTATTATTTACGAAAAAATTAAGAGTAAAATAAAAAATACCCTGAATATAAATTAATATACCCCGGGTTCCACCATTCTTAGACATCATAATCCCCGAGGATTATATGCCATTAATCTAGCTGTATAATTCATTGCCGCATCCAAAAAAGTTAAAAATTCCACTGAACACCTGCTCCCGGCCTTATCCCGGGTGCATCAAAACCTACTACCTGCTGATATTTTTGATCAAATATATTCTCAATTTCAAAATATACTTTTAGGTTTTCTTTAATATAAATTGTTACCGCACTGTCAACTAACAGGTAATCCCCTATTTTCACTTCACCGGTAGGTATAGAAGAATCAAAATAACTGCCAACATAGTTAATATTGGTAAAAATTTCCAGAAAGTTCTTAGGTGTCCATATAACCGTAAAATTTGCGAGCCATTCAGGACGGTTTCTAAGATTATCTGCAGAGTTCTTAATGTTGGATTTTATGTAACTGAAATTACCGGATAAGACGGTATTAAAGACTTTCCTGGTTTTCATTTCAAATTCAAAACCCTTTGTTACTACCTTATCACGGTTTATCAATCTTGGGGGCGGCCCTTCATCAAAATCAATAAGGTTACTGAAGTTATTATAAAAAGCTGATGCAGCAAAGGAAAATACATCATTAAACAACTCCTGACTGACTTTAAAATCAATACTGTTACTTGTTTCCGGTTTTAATTCATCATTTCCTACAATAGAATTTCCCAGTGCAAAAAAACTCGGAAGTTTAAAACCCTCGCCCCAGTTTGCACTTATCGAGGTACCAGTTGATTGTAAATTATAAAGAATGCCAAGATGGGGACTGAACTCAGTTCCAAAATTATTAGTATAATCCATGCGGCCCCCTGCAAATATATAAGTATTTCGGATTAAATTTAGTTTTAGTTCAAAAAGAGGTGATACTGTGAATCTTTCTTCCTTAAAATTTGTTGGTATCTCCTGCTGTGCAAATAAGGTACCACTGCTCTTTCCCCTTTCGTACTGCGTATCAATGCCGAAGGAAAGGTTATTAACAGAAGCTATATTTAATATAGTAGTGTATTCTGCTTCTAACCTTGTGTATTCACTATCACTGCTATTCGCAGGGATACCAAAAGGATCACGAATGCCGGGCGCTACTCCTGGTGAATCTATATCTTCATCGGTATGAGTTAAAAAAAGGTTTACATTATTTACCCATTTCTCCCCCGACAGATGAATAATTTTAACTCCTGTAAGAAACTGAATTAATTCACGTTTTTCTGTTTCCCTCAATACTGCAAACTCGGGGCCCCCGCTATCATCCGGAAAACTTGCACTGTCTATGTAACTAAATCTTGATACGGACTTGATTTCCAATTTGTCCACGGAATATCCGAGATTAGAGATAAAGGTGGGGCTTTTAAACCTGTTACCCTTTGTAGGTTCACCGTCATCGACATATGAAGCACTAAGGGAATGACTGAACGAACTGTTTTTTCCACGCGATTCCGTTAATAATCTGTACCCGCCTTTGGTTTGTGCAGAAATATCAACAATGTTTTTTTGCTGGCTGTTCCCATCAAAAGTAATAATATTTACAACTCCTGCTATTGCGTCAGACCCATAAACAGCTGACTGCGGCCCTTTTACTATTTCGATTCTCTCTATGTTGTCAGTTCCTAAAGTAGATAAATCGAAAGATCCTCCCCGGCTGTTGTTAGGATCGTTTAGTCTTACCCCGTCAAGCAATATTAGGGTAAAGTTGGGGTCTGCTCCCCTAATGTATATTGAACTTACACCTCCCCTTCCTCCAGCCTGGTCTACAAAAACACCGGGTACTGCTTTTAATAATTCGGAAACATCACGTGCATGAGAACTTTCTATTAATTTACGGTCGATAATAGTAACATCAGAAGGGAATTCAGTAATGTTTACAGGAATTGAGGTACCGGTAACCACAACTTTATCCAAATATTCATCATCAGAGGCAACAGAATCGAAAGACGATATCAGAAAAGAAAATATCAGTAGATATTTCATTAATAACAGATGGTTATACAAGATACTTAATGTTATACTAAAACTATATCAACCCAAATATTTAAAAAAGGGTTTTCTCCCCAATCGGATTTATTTCTTCATCAAGATTTAAAACCTTACTTTTTTTAAATAGCTCGTTTACTTCCTTCCAGTAAATAGTTTTGTCTTTATCTGAATCAAAGTAAGGTTCAAGCCTGTTGAACCACTCTAGAGACAGTCCGGATAGATTGTTGGATATAATGGAGTTTTCAAGGAAATCATTTATATAGAGATACCCGGTGTTATTAAAAAAATGAATACAGTTTATTAATGCATACCCGAACTCGGCATCATTAACTATACTCTGGTTCTCACCCGGGTCATTTTCATGCATCTTAAGTTTTATTTCTAATACTGATAATACTTTAATTCTGAAGTCGGTTGAATTAAACTCGTTTATACAGTCTATTGACCTGTCTATATTATTATTCCTCTGAATATTATTAAAATACCCCATTAGCTTAACGTTTTGGTTTTTTATGGTCTTATTTACTTTGTAAATATAGAAAAGGATAAAAAGTATTATCAATACACCGGCAAGAAAAACTATAAAATTAAGTGTTAATGAATTTGCAGTAATGTAGCCATCAATCGATACAAACAAATCACTCAGCTTTTTTATATTCATAAACTCTGTCCCCTGAATTTCGTAAAATATTGAAATATTACAATTAATATATTATAACTCTTCAGGAATTGAAGGTATATAAAAGATGAAACCATTAGACAAAGAAAGCTGGGAGCAACTGAAAAAAGATGAAAAGATGCTTTTAGAGATCAGGCTTCTCCTTAAAGTAAACAACTCTCAGATAACTGATAGAATAAAAAAACTAATATCTGAGAATGAAGAACTTTCTCAAAAACTAAGCAAGTCGGAATAAAGGCTAATTAACGTAATCGCAGGTGTATCCCATAGCATGATATATGACAGTATCTGGCTCGGCCTTTACCCAGGTAACATCTTCATACTTATCACTTTGTACTACATCACCAGCTGAATTAAGTTTCTTACCTTCTATTACAGCTACTTTCTGGCCTTTGCAGTCAAAAATGTACTTAACCTGCATTTCGTTATATTTTGTTTTATTATCACTAGCAGTCTGTTCAGTAACAAAACTTTGCTTGATTAAAGCCGTTGTATGGTCATCTGACTTTTCTATCGATGATTGTTCGACAAATACCTTGCTCCCGGTCTCTCCTTCGGAGACAAGTACCCAACCATCTGCAAATGCATTTGGAGCAGCAAATAAGAGTGTGAGAAGTATTAATTTTTTCATAGTGAAATAATATTAACAAAAAAAATTATATTTTTGAATATTTATAATAAATTTCTATTTAAAATTAAGTAGACTAAGACATCTCGTGATATTTTTACATATTAAAAATGAGGAAAGAATGAAACATACTTTAACAGCTTTGCTTGTATTCTTTAGTATTACTGCCCTTCATGCCGGAGACAGGCAGCTTATGCCTTACCCTGAAAATGAAAAGATATTTATATATCCTAATAAAGGCCAGTCTGATGAACAGATACAGGATGATAAGTTTCAGTGTTACCAGGAAGCTATGAAACTAACCGGGTTTGATCCTTCATCCATCCCCCAGGGTGAGAATGCACCGCCGGGAATAAGAGATATTGAACCACCTAAAACACCAGCAGCCTGTGGAGGAAATACTGGGACACCTGATAAAGGCTACCTTGCAGGGGAAGCAAAAAAAGAATGGAAAACAGACGAAATCAGTAAATACGAAGCTGGAAAAGCTGATTATAATAAAATTTATAAAACTTGTCTGGAGAACCGCGGCTATACAATCAGTTAAAAAGGAGAGTGGACATGAGCAGCCATACAGCGCAGAAACCAATTGAAGAGACACTTGGAGAATTTAACAGCGATATAAACAATTTCTTAAATGAAAACAAAGGCCGGATACTTTGCATGATGGCATATTCTGTATCCTTCGACATGCAGCCTTATGTTGCAAGTTATCAAAAATATTATAATCACGACATTATTTCCAAATACGATGCTAAAACAATTTATGCATACAACCTGGAATTACCGCATTTCCTGAATGTCTATTTTATTTTAAAAAAGGCCAATGATAATACTGCAGATGAACAAACCATTGAGAAATGCAAAAAACTTGTAAATAAATTTACCGCCCAGAATGAACATGTCCTGGCCGGGTTATCTGCTTTTTTCTTTGATATAAACAAGCAGGAAAAAATTGATGAATTCCACTTTGGTGATAAAGAAACTCTAAAAGATATCCAGTCCTTACAGGCATAAGGGTGCCGTGGGATAAGATCTTTAGATATAATGAATTAAAAGGCCTTAAGAATTAAACTAGACTTCGGTTGCTTCGCTAACCACTTTTAATTTGGGCCTGTTATTTATTGCCATTAAATCTTTTCTGATTTCCCTTTCGGATATAAGCCTGTTGTACTCATCATTTATATCAAACTTTTTAAGCTTCTTGGGAAGGCCAAGTTTTTCTAAAGCATGCATTACAACTATAAGCCTTTCCCATCCATCTGAAATATAATAGTCAAAGAACTTATTATATTTATCAGGATGATTTTCTGTTTCGGCCTTCGCCAGCTTATCAGCTGAATGATATAAATAATCCTGCAGTTCGTTGAGCTCGGAGCAAAGCTCCTCCCACTCTTTTTTTGATAACATTTTTTACCCTCACCTTGTAAAAGAATGTTTTGTATTATCATAAATGTAATATCAAATAATGAAAACCCCTAATTTTTATTATTATTTTTCTCAGGTTTATAAAGACAGGTAAATCTCCATACTTTTTCAACAAGGGTATTGGGAATCACAGTAACCCAGTTTTCATCGGGTTCTTTTTCATATTTATTTTTAAAAATAAGTTCATCTTTGATCTCATTTTTTTCATCATCAACCTGGACGTCATAATATTTATCTTCATTAATAAGGTATTTTTTAGTTTCACAATCGCCTATACGTTTACTTACAATAAACTTGTACTCTTTATTAGTACCTTCGAGTTTTTGCTTCTCGAGCAGGAATTCCATCTGTACGTATTTAACTTTCCCTTCTTTTCTTTTAATACTTTTGTAATCTACATAAATTGAATTAATATCATCCGCATCATTTACTTTATACCATACCCCTTCTTTCTTGGTTTCTTCTGCATAGAGATTTACTTGCATAGTTAACAATAGAAATAATGCCGAAATTACATATTTTTTCATTTGAGGGAGTAAAATCAGTTTGTTATTTTATAGTTACAGACATAATTTATTACAACTGGCCTGAAGGTCTCCGGATTGTCGTCCAGTTCCCAGGTTTTATCACCATCAACAATAGCTTTCTCATCCGAATACCTGATTTTGTGCACAGCATTACCACTACTGTCTATATAGTTTGTAGATAAAGGGGCAAGAGTTTTTTTACTACAGTTTATAGCCATATAAGAAACAGCATTTGTAAAAACATAGGTCTTTTTAGAAAGAAAGTCCCTGCCCGTTTGTTCTTCTGGATATTCGCTTTTGTAATATGCCCACCTGAAGCCTGATTCTTCTTTTATACTTTCTTTGTCTATATAATTATTTCTCCCTTCCATATCAGTTAGGAACACCCACTCTAATGCTGATGCGTTCTGGGAAAATACAAAGAGTAAAAGAGATAAAGAAAAAAGTATTATTCTCACTTGCAAAATATTTCCGATATTTTATTCTGGATTTTATCAGTATCGAGTTCTTTCCATCCAAATGCAGGATCATTCTGATAATATGTTTGATCGAATTTAGTGTACTTGATCAGTTCCTCACCATTAAAGAGATATGTCTTTTGTAATAGGAATACTTTATCACTGCAGCTCATTATATATTTTCTTATGGATATGTTATAACCGCCTTTATTTTCCTTATCCTGCAGATCACCGTAAACTGATTTAATCATATAACTCCTTAAGTTGCCCATAGAATTACTTTTAACGTACTCAAGGTATTCAATATTTTTATTATTGTCCCATTCCCTTAAAACAACAGACTCTTTTTCCACTGCCTGTAAAGGAAATGCAACGAATATCATAGCAACAAAACATATTATTAGTTTGTTCATATTTTATAGTTTACATGAATACATTACTTGTTATTAATTTCTTCATAACCCTGGTATACGAGATAAGTAACATATGCGGGAACCAAGGCAACAACAAGGTCACGTCCATATTTAAATACTGCTTTCCAAAGTGGATTTTGAATATCCTGTAATGGCTCTTCATAGGTTGCATATGTGACAAATACAAGAAACAGTACAAATACTATAATCGACAACAATAATCCTTTCTTATTCATGGACATTATCCTCCGTAAAAATAGTTTCAATTAATATTACTCAAGACAATTGATAAAAAAATATCCGGAACTGAAAATAGAGCAAAAGCAGATTCAGATTCAAATGAGGTTTAAGACTTAAATAATCGAGGTATTCACAATTATTGCTTATTTATTATAGAATATGTTAATGTTCTTTTATGAAATATTTACTTATTTTTACATTTATATTAATTACTTTCACACCTCTGCTTGGGGAAGAAAAAAACTGTTATATAGAAGAGACAAACTGCAGAGAGCAGGATGTTAACTGTAGGAAAGAGCAAACTGACTGCAAGGAAAAATGTATACAGGAAAGATGTTTTGATTTCGTGGAAGAAGGTAAAGAATGTATGTGTATTGAAAAAATTAAAACCAATTGTAAAAATACAAAGATGGTATGTGACAAAGAAAGGGTTTGTGACGAAAAATTAATCTGCGAGGAAAGCCCTGTGGCAAATTAACAGATGATCGATATTGTTGAGTTAATGCCGGAAAGGCCCGATACAATACTAAATGAAGGCCTTGATAAATTAACCGTACTTGAAGACAGGGAAATTTATTATTATTTCAGGGACAGCGTTTTTTACAATGAACTTGACCAGTTTATTTCAAATAAAGATAAAAAGTCAGCTTCCAAAATCAAAAGTACCAACAATATTTCCGCAGGTGATAAAACTAAAATAAATTATGAAAACAACCTGGTCAGGTCCAGATTTATAAAGAAATTCGAAACTGTTAGACAAAACTATTACCTATATAATGATAGAATCCATACATATACAATTAATAACATAGAGAGTCCCATAAATGTTATTACAATACACCAATGGGAAAACTCAGAACTTATAAATGGCCTGGAAATCCTGGCACAATTACGCAGTAAGAAACTGTTTAATATTTTTTTTGGAAAATACAAATAAACCCTTACTAATTCTGATGCGGAGATTCGATTGTTTGTACAATTGATAAAAAGCCCGGCGTTCCTGGTGTACAGTCTCCGAAGCACTGTAATGGTGACAAACAACGGTTAGATAAATCAAACAGATTGTTAGCATGGATATTTATTGGTGAAAAGAATATCAACCTCGAACTAATCAGGAAAGGATGCTCCAATGTTTACAATATAATACTCTATAAAAAATACCCGGTACGGCCCTATTGATTTAAATTTAACTGCCGAAGAGCAAAAAGCCGGGCTTTGTGGGGTGGATGCGGGCAATAGCAGAACTACCTGTTTGTGTTGTTTACTACCTCTAATTTCCCTATCCCAAACACATTCATTTGCCCAACGCCGATATTATTAACCTGTTTAGAAAAATTAACTGCAGCATATTTCCTATCTATCCTGACTAATTGGATAGAAAGAGAATCAATCCAGTTTCCGTTAGTATCAGATCCTGACTCAATTCCGGTAATAACAGCATTTGACTTATACCTGGTAATTACAAGCTTATCTTTCATAAATTCTTTCCAGCTTGTCAGGTATTTACCCCTGGCGTTAAGGTTGGATTGATATGTGTAAAGTTCAACATTGTTTTTGTAGATAACAAGTTTGATTTTTGCTTTATTTTCTTTAATAGCTGGAATCTGTGTGGAATAAACTACTTCAACTTCACCGAACCAGGACCCATTAAAATCATTTATATTCTGAGAAGAAACATCAGTAACATAGACAGAAAATAAGATTACAAAAGATAAAAACAACTCTTTTACCATATATTCACCTAAACAATATTAATAACATACTGGAAATACTTTTTTCCAGAAGTAAAAAATTTTTAATGGTTAAAATTTTAGAATGTTAATCAAATTATTCGTTTTCAGGTTTACATACAAATTCAAATACTTTCTCGATGTAATTACCCGGTTCTATTTTACTCCATTTAGTTTTATCATCTAACCTTCCTCTCCTGTTATCCATTTCCTTAACAGGATTGTCACCCATAAAGTAATATATTTCATCCAGGATATATATTCTTTTTTTGCAGTCAAAAAGTACTAAGCTCAAAATTCCATCGAATTCATATACTTTATTATTTCCTTTATTATCAATGGAATCTACCTGGTCAGAATTCCCCTCCGGGAATACCCTTTTGACCCAGATTTCACTGGTTTCACCTAATGTAATCAGCGAACCTTCATCTATAAATACCTCCATATCCTTGGTAGATAGTTTCGTATCTGAAACCGAATTGTCCTTTTTTGACTGGTTTTCACATGCCAAAGTAAAGAGTAAAAGTAAAATTGTAATATATTTCATAGGTAAATTTTATAATCAGCAATGAAATAAATATCAACTTTTAATTTTTTTATTCCTGTTAATTTGTTATTATTGATCCACAATGAAGAAAAGAAATAGTACTGCTGATATTATAATTAAAAACAAAATTAGATACCTAAGCATTCTCTGGTGTGATAACGCAAATATAATCAGGTCAAAGGCTCTGCATATACCAACCCTGTTAAAAGAAGTTAATAAAAAAAAATCCGGTTTCAGAAATGATTTTCTTACCAGGATTGAAAGAAGACTTACTAAAAGTATAGCTCTTCAGGCACTCCCCGTAGTATACGATGCACCAGTTCCTGATGCCGGGCTTGATCCTGTAAAAGAGATAAGGCTGGTACCTGACTGGTCAACGCTGGTTATCCCTGAATACCTGTCTGGACACGCCCTTGTAATAGGCAATCTTGTTTCCGATAACGGCCCTTGGGAACTTTGCCCACGCGAAATTCTCAGAAAATCTGTAAATAAATTAAAAAAACTCGGTTTTGAAACCAGGGTTGGGATTGAAATTGAATTCTTTCTCTTCCATTTGAATGACTATATTGCAAATATCGAGCATTTTCCCATACCAATTGACCATGACCTTTATGCTCAGAATTCTGCGTTTGAAAGAGGCCGGGATGTAATAGATGATATGACCGATGAACTTTATGCACAGGGTATAGAAATATCCAATTACAACGTTGAATCAGGCCCGGGTCAGCATGAAATCTCATTACACCATTCAGATCCCTTAACAAGTGCGGACAGGCTTATTTATGCAAGAGAAACAATCAAAGCCGTGGCAATTAATCACGGGTTAATCGTTTCTTTTGTGCCTAAACTATTTGAAGATTCCACAGGTAGTGGATGCCACATTCACCTTAGCCTTTTATCAAAGGGTAAAAATATACTGGGGAGCAAGAAAGAAGCGTGGAACTTGTCGAAGAACGGCCAGCATTTTATTGCGGGCATTTTAAATCACCTTCCCGCCCTGATGTCCATGACCACACCAACTCCCAATTCTTTCAGGAGAATAAAGCCTCAGTTTTGGAGTGGTGCTTACAGGGTTTGGGGTATCGATAACAAGGAGGCAGCAATAAGGGTACTGCATAATCCATATGGAGACGGGCCGGAAAGGTTCGAACTCAAGACCGCTGACCTTTCTGCAAATCCCTATATCGCACTCACCGGGATTCTTGCGTCCGGCGAAGACGGAATTGCTAACCAATCAGTTCTTCCGGACCCAATCCAGAAAGACCCTGCAAGATATACTAAGACTGAGATGAAGAAATTAGGCATTGAACTACTACCTGCTTCTGTTTCTGCTGCTATTAAACATCTGGATAATGATGAAGTATTAAAAAACGCTTTTGGTGAGGAATACTACAGGGTATACAGGGCAGTTAAGCTGTTTGAAGAAAAAGAACTAAAGAATTTAACACTCGAGGAAGAGAGAAAAATACTTTTAACAAGGTATTAATTTTTCGTGGGTTACTTTCTTATGGCCCTACGAGGTGATTTCTAAGATCAGACACTTTTTCACAGCACACCTGTTCCATCACCTGTCTCAGCTGAGTTTTCAGAATTGAAATCGTATGGTTACCGCCTTCATCCCCAAGTGCTGCCACACCGTACATAAAGGGCCTTCCCAAAAATGTGAACTCGGCGCCACTTGCAAGGGTCCTCGCGATATCAGGCCCTGAGCGTATACCGCTGTCCATCATAATAGTTAATTTATCTCCGTATTTAGGGGCAATTAATTTTAACGGTTCGATTGTTGACTGCCCTGCATCAAGCTGCCTTCCGCCATGATTTGAGACTATAATTCCATCGAGCCCGAGTTTTACCGCCTTTTCCGTGTCTTCCTCAGAAGCCACACCTTTTAATACAAGCTTTCCCTTCCACATATCACGAATCGGGGCAATTTTTTCTTCACTCAGTCTGCCGGAAAAGGTGTCGTTCATAAACTGACCGAGTCCCTTTAAATTAAGCCCACCCGGCATATACGGTACAAGTGTTTTAAAATTTGGCTGACCGTGTTTAAGGGTATTAACCGCCCATGAAGGTTTTCCTATTATCTGGATAATATTTTTTAGAGACATCTTAGGCGGCATCGCCAGGCCGTTCCTGATGTCCCTTGGCCTAAATCCAAAAGTTGGTACATCACAAAGTATTACAAGGACATCGCACCCCGAGTCCCCTGCCCTTTTAATAATTTTATCCCTGATATCATTCTCTGTAGGATGGTATAACTGAAACCAAAACCCGCCCTCGGTAATTTCACTGATTTCTTCAATACTGCTTGTACTGACAGTACTCAGTACAAAGGGAATATTGTGATCAAATGCAGCTTTGGCAACTATGTTTGCTGCATTGGGCCAGATCAGCCCCTGGAGCCCTACAGGGGCAACCCCAAACGGGGCATCATATGTATGCCCGAAAAGCCGGGTAGTCATATCGGATCCTCCGTACTTTTCCAGGTACCTCGGTATAAGTTCAACTTTCCTTATATCCGATGTATTTTTCTTTACATTTACATCTTCATTGCATCCGCCATCGAGATATTCAAAGACAAATCCGGGAATTCTGCATTTAGCCTTTTTTCTAAGATCCTCTACTGTTGGATAATTTGTGTTGTATTTTATCTTCATGTTAATTGTTTAGATTTTATCAAACTTAATAGACGAATTAAAGAGAACGTGTAATTTAACAATATATATAAAAATACCGGAGTTTATAAATGGAACTTTATGATGTTATGCGTACTGCATTTTCTGCAAGGGAATATACAGATGAACCAGTACCCGATAAACTGCTTTACAGAATTCTCGATAATTCAAGGTTTGCATCAAGCGGTGGTAACAGGCAGGGATGGAAAGTAATTGTTGTAAGGAAAAAAGAATCAAAGCAAAAAATAGCAGAATTAGCTGTCCCCGGGGCAAAGCAGTATGCAGCGCAGCGAATTGCCGGGGAAAATCCATTTAACACAATTGACTCATCCTCGGTTAGTAATGAAACAATTCAAAACACCCCGCCTTCCCCGAAACTAAATATGACATACATAGATGCTCCGGTTGTGCTTGTAGTCTGCGTTGACCTTAAAGTTGTGGCTTCCATGGATTGGGACCTTGACCGGATCGGGGTTGTAAGCGGTGCATCAATCTATCCATTTGTATGGAATATCCTCTTATCAGCCAGGAATGAAGGTTTTGGTGGCAGAATTACAACTATACCAATCACACGGGAAAAGGAGCTTCAGGAATATTTCAGGATACCAGGGCATTTTGCTGTTTCCGCTATCCTGACAATTGGCAAACCTGCAAAACTGCTTACCAAGCTGTCACGCAAACCTGTTTCTGAATTTACTATGCTTGAATTCTTTGATGGCAAAAATTTTTAAATCAGAACAAATAAAATCTAAATACTTATTATCCGCCCTGCTGCCCAGAAACTCTACTATCACCAAACCATATACTGTCCATAGAACCCCGCCCGTTGCCATTGTTCAGACCGATGTAACCTGAAAAAGATGAAGTAAATGATTGGGGGACCATCGTTACGAAACCATCAGGGATATTATTTCCCGGGCATAAAACTTCACTGCCCCGTGAATGGGTAATTACTTCATTAATGCCGTATTCGAAGCTTGCTACGCTAACAGATCTGTTTTCAAGTAGTTCTTCAAGTCTCGGATTATCCTGGTCTACACATGCAAACGCTACGTCCCTGCATGAGAAGACAACTTCATCAAGATTATAAACATCAACATCAAAAACAAAGTTAATATTAGGAACATCAGCTGCTTCAGCTTCAGCTGATCCTGATGATATAGAAACGGTTATTCCAACTATATCCGAAAAAGCAATGCCTTTTTCTGAATTAAAATTAAATGATATAAAGTTATTAGAAAAGGATCCCTGCTCCTGGCCCTGCATATTGGTTCTGTATTCATATCCGTTTGTATCAAGTATTCGGAAGTTGCCAACCAGGTCGTCAGTAAATACCTGTTGTGTACCTTCAGGGTTAACATTGATAATAACTACCATCCCATAAGAATTCTCTGGAAGCACTACACCGGAAGGGCTGCCATTATTAGTTAAAATATCGCTCATATTGTATACATGGGTATCCGCTGGCGTAAGAGTATCAAAAAAATCATTTTCTGTGCAGTCATTATTTACATCAAAAACCTGTACGTGAATAGTTTTTGCTTCACTGCTGTTAGTATTGGTTATCTGTATAAATGAATCCCTTTCCCTAAGGTCATAAAAACCGTAAAATACTTCTGTGCCGGAATCCGTAGATTTCTCTATCGTGGGCAGGCAGGAATATGCATCGGTGTTTACAAATAAGAAACTGCAAATAATTACAACTGTTAATAATTTAAAAAATCTCATATAGCCTCCAATATCCAATAATTTAATAAGTATTATAATTTATTTACTCTTCATTACCATAGATAATGAAGTAATATTAACATTTATTGACTTAGCTTAACAATGTTGTAAAATTTGGTTAGGAAATAGTAGGCGTAGTTCCATTCTAAATTAAGATTCATTTCTAAATTTTTTCTGAACCACTCCCATAGTTCCAATTTTAAACAGGAGGTACCTAAATTATGTCAGAACGCGAAACTGGTACTGTTAAGTGGTTCAATTCTACCAAAGGTTTTGGTTTTATTGAGCGCGAAAATGATGTAGATGTATTTGTTCATTACAGTGAAATTAGCACAGAAGGCTATCGTTCACTTGATGAAGGGCAGCGTGTAGAATTTACAGTTGCTACTGATGGCCCAAAAGGCCCACATGCACAGAATGTTGTAGCACTTTAATTTAAAAATTATATTTTGCTAAAACATAAAGCCCGGTATATCCGGGCTTTTTTTATGCCTAAATTCAAATTATTATTAATGCATTTCAATATATATTTCTCCATTGTTAGGTGTCATGATTAATTTGCTCTACCCTGGTTCAGATGTTTTACCCCAGAAGTTAAAAGTTTTTCTAGATTTTTTATCTGAAATAAAATATTTACTTAAATAAATTGTGGATTTAATTTTAGTTTGAAAGAATGGTAGCGGGGGCGGGATTTGAACCCGCGACCTTCGGGTTATGAGTGCGAAAACGGCTAGTTTAGCAATGTTTATAAGTCTTTGGTAAAGTTTGGTAAAAATGGTGTTTAATACTGTAAATATTGACTATAAATAGCCTCTTTTCATTAATATTCTAATTACCCTCTGGTAAAGCTTCGTAAAGTTTGGTAAAAAAACAGGGTAGAAACAGGGTAAGTAATTCTTTGTAAAAATTATAGACCTCAGCATCCCAAATGCTATGTTTAACGTTTACCACACTTGGTAAGACTTGGCTAAGATAGGTATTTTCCATTACATTCATTAATTAAATCAATACTCTCTTTGGTAATGCTTGGTAACAGTTTGTAAGGCTTTTGTTCCCCAATTGGTAACGAATTTGGTCACGTAAAGTTTAAAGACCATGCGTTGTCGGTTGCAACTACTTCGACTATATTCGAACCCCGTATGAGCGTAACATCGCATGTGAAAGTTGGAATAGTAATCGTCGCAGCGGCTTCGTTCAATATTCCTTTTTACAGCGGCCCCTGACCTTCTCCACGCCAGGCCACGATGCCGTGAAATACCGCAATGTAGGCGTCCCCGTCCAAAATGCAGATCCCGGCGTAATTGTTGTTCGCCGAGATTCCGAGCGGATCATCGGGGAAGACTTGTGTCTCCTCGATGGTGTCACCTGTCATGAAGTCGATGGCAGTAAAGAACCAGCCGGTTGTCTTCTTGGTGTAAGTGTAGATGTACCCCTCACTCGTCGATAGTTGCGAAACCACCGATGGGATCACAGTGGGTTTTTCCCACACCACCCAGGAATCGCCCGTCTCCGGGTCGAAATCTACCCGCGTCTGACCGCCGACCGTGGTCTTTGGGCCAAGGGTGCTGTTGACGCCTTCTTCCGTGTCCGTGTTGTATCCATAATTGTTTTCCACGACGATGGAGTAGTTTACGGCGATCAGGGAATTTTCGTTCGCACCTTCGCCGGCCCCAAACACCGCCTGTTGAGCGACCAACTCACCTGTTTCCCGATTGTAAACATTGACATGCATGAACGGATCGGCGTTGTCCGTAATGGCAACGAACTTGTTCCCAGCGAAATCATTAAAGAGAGTCGGCGTCGTTCCCGAGCCTACATCTACCTGGCCGGGCTTGTTGGGGGGAGAACCTCGGTCGTACGTTGTTTTCCATACGACTATTGGATCACTAGCGCCTGCGCCTTCTTCAAAGCGATAGAGGGCGTGGTTCGAGTTGACGTAGACTCCACCATCCTCGTCTGTCGCCACCGAGTTCGTTATGCCCTCCTCCTCGCTTCCCTCTGGAAGGTCTCGAAGATCAACAAATTTCGCATTATCTGCAGGATTGGGAGTAGTAGGATCGACATAGCCCACTTTCCCGTCCTCAGTAATAAACCAGATGTTCCCATCCCCGTCCGGGATAATCGAAGTGATCGTGGAATTACTGAGTAGGCCACTCAGATCAATGGTCAGGTCGAGCACAAATACATCATCTCTGATGTTTCCAAGAGTATTATTATCAAAGACCGAGTAGATCCTGATCTCCGTCGTGGTGGTGGGAAGGATCGCGCGCCCCGTTTTATCCAGGTCGAAGTACGCCCCCGAACCGAAGCCTGTCCCGCCGCCGCCAGATGAAGAAGGAAGTTCCACTTCATCGATGATCTCAAGTGTTTCTGGGTCCATCAGCAGCAGTTTTCGACCGGTCATAGGCATAACGTCCCCACCAGCTATCTCGACTTCTGCCCCGCTCCAGAGAGTAATGAGCCGTCTCTCTTTATCGAAAGTGATCGTTGCAGCAATCCCAAATGGGATCGGACCAATGACCCCTGAATCCACCCTTTGGTTCTCAAAACTAGCAGGACCAACCTCAGAGGTCGTGTCGGTCTGGTAAGCGTTGAAATGGACGCCACTAAAATTGTTATCCGCCAAGTGAGGATTCTGCCAGATCGGTGGCGTGGGGACCCCAACAGACGTCGATTCGCCGTTGCACGAGGCCAACAATCCAAAAGCCGCAAAGAAGACTGACCGAAGAATGATTTTGTTGAGTGTCATAACCGTTCACCTTACCACATTGAATGAGATATTTCCAAAAGAAAATCTCAAGAAAAGAATAGAAATAAAAGGTACTTATTTAATAGCCTGTAATTATTAGAGAATAAGTATCGGGGCGAGAGGACTCGAACCTCCGACCTCAGCATCCCAAATGCGATTCTATAGTATTCACTATATTGTATAATTTCAGACCAATACACACCAAAACACTTTAAATAGGGGCTACAATCACCATATTTGCTTAAATATTAATCAAAGCAAAAAACAATTTTACATCATATGTTATAAGAATCAGGGTTGAAAAACCCCGGAGAGTATTTAAAAAAGCCAGAAATCTCTAATTTA
>PVMK01123071.1_pt1 | contig 102299 bp, 98 predicted proteins | sample 1853481 | NCBI WGS metagenome assembly PVMK01 (sample SAMN08533507, study PRJNA380276) | Marine sediment metagenome, whole genome shotgun sequencing project.
ATCCACGAAAGCTTGCATAGCGGCTTGCATGCGAACATGCTCTTCGGCTGTGATGTCTTGCGAGACAACATAGGTTTCGCGAATGTGTTCTGGAATATCTTCTATATCTTGGCAAGTTCCGATATCTAATACTTGTTCGAATATTCGATCCCGGGTTTTTTCATCCAATCCAGCGTCTTCCAACGCCATGCTGAAAAGCGGGCTGGTATATTTCAACTTGAGGTCTTGGCCATTGTCGTCTACATGGCGAATATAAGCCAGGGCAAATACTGGTTCACAGCCATACCCTTCACAACCTGCCACGGTTGCGATCGTACCAGTCGGGGCTACAGTCGTTTGCGCTGCGTTTCTGATTCCGTTCTCGCGGATCCCATCTACAACTGAATTCCAATTAATCTCAGGACGCTTCCAATCATTATGGTACTTGGATAGCGGTGTTGGTGATTCCCAAGTCAAGTTGCTCGAATCGTAAATTGATCCTTCAATCGCTTCAAATGGACCTCTTTCCTTGGCAAGATCAATGCTGGTCAGCATCGAATGATATCGAATAAATTCCATTACCTGAGCAGAAAACTCCTGCCCGGCTTCTGATCCATAACGTACACCAGCGTGGTACATCAAATCTGCCAGACCCATGAGTCCTAAACCAATCCTGCGAGCCCTGAAGGCCGCCTCCTGGAGTTGATGTACAGCAGGAACATATGAGTTAGCTTGAACAACATCCTCTAGGAACCTGGTTGCCAGCTCAATACTTTTTTGAAGCCCATCCCAATCGACACTGCCATTGGGACCAAAATGCTGAGCCAGGTTTACCGAACCCAGACAGCAATTCTCATACGGCCCCAACCACTGTTCGCCACATGGGTTGGTTGCCTCGAGCATGTATAAATGCGGGACAGGATTTGACCGGTTAGCTGCATCTATGAACAGTACACCCGGTTCGCCGTTGTGATGTGCCTGCTGAACAATCTTCTGGAATAATTCCCTGGCTCGAACTCGCTTATGAACCTTGATTGGTATTCCTTCCTGCGCGGCTTGCTCTATGGTTCCATCGAATGCCTTGTAATCTTGCGATGAAACATCTGGGAAAACCAGTTCCCATTCTTTGTCCTCTCTTACCGCTTCCATAAAAGCATCGGTGATTCCTACCGAGATATTGAAATTGGTGATCGCGTCCTCATCTGTTTTACAGGTGATGAAATCTTCAATATCGGGGTGATCGATTCTCAAAACGCCCATGTTTGCGCCGCGCCGTGTTCCACCCTGGGCGATCTCACCGAACGCCTTATCATATACTCGCAAGAAACCAACCGGACCGGTTGCCTGTCCTGCTGAGGTTTTTACCAGAGTTCCTTTTGGGCGCAATCGGGAGAAAGAAAAACCATTCCCCCCTCCAGTTTGCTGGATTAATGCAGCATCGCGTAATGTTTGAAATATCCCCGCTGAATTTCTGCCCATGTCATCCGATACAGGCAATACGAAGCAGGCTGCTAATTGACCAAGTGGTGTACCGGCACCAGTAAAGGTAGGGGAGTTTGGGAAAAATCGTCGTGTTGATAACAACTCATAAAAACTTCTGGCGATTGATTCAACTTCATTTCCCCATTCGGATTCAACTTTCGCCACATGATATGCAACTCTCCAAAAAGTCTCTTCCACTGCTTCCACTGGTTCGCTGTTTTTGTCCCGCCGTACGTAACGGCGAGTGAAAACCTGGTGTGCATTGTCGGTCAGGTCAACTTTATCCAATTCTGCGGGCAATGGTGGGGTCGGCAAAATCCCAGAACTTTTAAACTCGACTTTGGCATTCTCCTCTTTCAACATTCATCTACCTCCTGACAGGTATACCAACTTGTGTACGCGGATAGAACATCCCGAGGGGAGAGGATGAATCCGAATATTCTAATTAATTAGCTTTCAAGTAAATGATCAATTTCATCCCGGATCGATCTCAAGTCGTCCAATCCGAGATAAACAATTGCATACCGGATATATGCTACTTGGTCTAACTCCTTTAATCCGGCGATTACCATATCCCCCACAACCCTAGAGGACACCTCAGCGCGTCCCATCGCCTGAAGGGCTGATTCAATTTCTCCAACTAAACGTTCAATTTCTGCTGCAGAGACTGGTCTCTTGGCGCATGATATTTGGATGCCGTCCAGCAATTTATCCCGATCAAACTCTTCCCTGGTACCATCTTGTTTGACCATAAGTGGATTGGCGAGGATTGCCCGCTCGTATGTGCTGAATCTTTGGTTGCAGTTGTTGCATTCACGTCTTCGACGTATTCCTCCCCGCGAATCATGGGAGGTATCAACGACACGAGAATCTTCCTCCTGGCAATAAGGACAACGCATTCCTACCCCGTTAATAGAACAAATGTTGCCGCCATATATGACGGTGTTATAGAGAATACCCCTACATGTGGTATTAGCTGGGCGTGTATTCTAGCATAAATGAGTTCAAATGACAAGCAGCTCAATGCGAATCTACCCTTAAAATATTCAGAAATTGATTAACCGCCCTCATCCCCATCCCAGGGGAAGGCAATCCCGGGAAGGGGATGAGGGACCTCATGATTCGAACAAGAGTTTCCCATTAAATTTTTGCTGAACAACCTATTTGATCACAGCTATTCTATATCATCCTATATCAACAAGCTGAATTGCTTCGTAAAACGAATGCTGGTAGCACAAAGATCAACCACATTCCTTAGCGACTTCGATTCCTTAAGAAGGTTGGAATATCCAAGTCTTCAGTATTGAAAGTCCGTGGCTGGAAGTCTGATGGCTTGCCAGTACTAGCGGCTACATCACTGGGCTCGGGGATCTTCTCGTATTCGTTGACCCGCGGCTTGGAGGATTTCTCCAAGAGGAGCCGTGGAATCCCCGTGCGTTCAAAGCCTGTGGCGATCACAGTAATGCGCAGCTCATCTCCCATTGAAGGATCAATTACAGCACCGAAGATAAGATTGACATCTGGATGTGCGGTTTCCTTAATAATCGCTGCCGCCTGGTTGACCTCGAATAGAGTCATTTCTGGACCGCCGGTTACATTGAACAAGATTCCCCGTGCACCATCGATGGTAATATCCAATAATTCACTGGATATCGCTTCTTCAGCCGCTTCCCGGGCCTTTTCATCACCCTTGGCGCTACCTACTGCCATCAATGCGGCGCCGCCTTCAGACATAATCGTGCGTACATCGGCGAAGTCCAAATTAATCAAACCAGGAACAGTAATTAATTCGGAGATACCCTGCACACCCTGGCGCAGGACATCGTCAGCGATATTGAATGCTTCATGCAAGTTGGCTCGCTTATCAACAATTTGCAGCAAACGATCGTTGGGGATCACAATTAATGTATCTGCTTGCTCTTTAAGTTGGGATATACCACCTTCGGCAGCTTGTATACGGCGCGAACCTTCAAAAGTGAATGGACGTGTTACAACGCCGATGGTGAGAGCTCCAACTTCACGCGCAATTTGAGCTACAGCTGGGCAGGCACCAGTTCCAGTACCACCACCCATACCACCGGTGATGAACACCATATCTGCGCCTCGCATAACATCGTACATTTCCTCTGCGGACTCTTCGGCAGCTTTTTGACCTGTCTCTGGATTGCCACCAGAGCCCAAGCCACGGGTTAATTTATCTCCGATCCTCACCCGCGTGGTTGCTTTTGACAGCATCAACGCCTGGGCATCGGTATTTATGGCGATAAATTCGACTCCCTGTAATCCTTCCTCGATCATTCGATCGACAGCATTACAGCCACCTCCTCCAACACCAACAACCTTGATATTGGCAAAGGATTCTACTTGGTTGGGGGGATTGACCATTGCGTTCATACGTTACTCCTCCTTCGAATCATGGGGTTTATGATATGTTTTCTTTTTCATTAAATAATCGGTATACCGGTAAAAACACCAATACCTGAGTAGAGAACAAATTCATCTACGGAAACAATCGGCGTAATAAACTCTTTACATATTCCCAATCGAAACCTCCTCCATGTGAACTAACTTTTGGTTGGGCGATTTCCCCGCCGATTTCCGTCATTAACATTGACCATTTTAGTAATCCAACGCCGGTCGAAAAAGCAGGTGAATATAATTTATCGGTCATCCCAATTAGATTTTCTGGTTGGGCGATCCTGACCGGCAGACCCAGAACCTGGGATGCAATTGTGTGTATTCCGGGAATCCCGCTTGATCCTCCAGTTAAGACCATCCCGGCAGGCAGCAGACCGTCATAGCCAGAACGCTTTATCTCTTGCAAAACCAGGCTGAAGATCTCTTCAACTCTCGCCTCGATAATTAACGCCAGTTCGCGACGCCGAATCTGCAGTGGCGTCTCTTCGCCAAACGGCCGCACGTGGAATTCCTCATTCTCTCCAATTTGTGTTTCGACTGCATGACCATGCTGCATTTTGATCTCTTCTGCCTGGGAGATGGGCAAGCGTAAACCATGTGCAATATCAGATGTAATAAGGTCACCACCAACTCCAAGCACCATGGTGTGCCAGACATCACCTTCAATGAAAATTGCCATATCGGTCGTACCGCCACCGATATCACATACCACGACCCCCATCTCTCGCTCCGTCTCAGAAAGAACGGTTTCGGCAGAAGCGAGAGGATTTAATACGAATTGGTTTGTGCTCGCTCCCGCTTGGAGAACACAATTTCTTAGATTCTCAACCGCCGAAGCAGCTACTGTGATGATATGAGTTTCGACTTCCAGGCGATATCCATGCATTCCAAGTGGCATGCGGATACCGGGCTGACCATCTACTGTAAACCCGCGCTGGATGACATGGATGATTTCACGGTTATGCGGAATGGCTACAGCCCTGGCAGCTTCCATTGAGCGAATTACATCATCTTCGCCGATTGTACGACCAGAGACTCCCACAACCCCCCGGCTGTTAACAGACGAGACTTGAGAACCTGCCAAGCTAACTAAAGCGGAGGTGATTTCCATTCCTGATGTACGCTCAGCTTTCTCAATTGAACGAGACACTGCCTGGGTTACAGCCCGGACATCTACTGGTACACCCTTGCGCATTCCATGAGATGGTTCAATCCCGACCCCCAGGATCCTTAATAAGCCATCTTCTTCAACACGGCCGACCAGGGTGCAAATTTTCGTTGTGCCTATGTCTATTCCGACAATAATCGGTTCGTCCATTTTTTTACCGCTCCAGGCGATAATACGGTGCGTGAATATGTTCCACGCTGATTAATGCAGGTTGAATGCCTGCTTTCTTCAACCGTTTAAAGGTTTTCCAATACACTTTCCACTTGAGATCCATATCCTCCCCGCCCGTGCCAAAATATACCTGCCATCCACGCGGATCGTACCAACCGATTCCATGCTGGTTATCATATGTGAGCGGTGAATTTTCAGGGATTTTCTGGCTTAGGGTTTGGACTGCATTTACCAAATCCATAGGAATACTCTGATCATTTACCTCGCCTTCTTCAAGTACCTCGCTGCCAGCGGCAGGTGAGGCTAATAAATCACTGCCCTGGACAGTAATGCTGGGATTGCCATCTCCATGCGGGAGATACGCCATTCCGTACTCGTCGATCCAATAGGTTTGTCCATCTTGCTGCCAAGCCAGAACTGGTTGCCTCTCAACCAGGTTGACCAGGACTTTATTGGGCACCTCTGTCTCGACAGTAATATTCTCCAGTTCAGGAAATGCAGCTCGCAATTCTTGCTCCACCACAATCGGGTCCACAAATATGATTGATTTTCCGATCACATCAGCAACCGCATTGATCTCAGCATTCGATAACCCCACAAGGCCAGAGACATCAATTGCTTCGACGTTAAAAAATGGAGATGACCAGAGCAGGTAAATCATGAACCCCAGGGCACCGATGACCAAAGCTGAGAATAATCGCCACCCAACTCCAACAGTCGGAATTGAGGGAAGTCTCATTTCTGCTCCCTGTCCATTTAATGCAATGTCAAATCTGCGCCGGCTTTTCTTATCTCTTGTATGGCTATGCGAAGTGGCGGCAGCAGCACCTCCCCTCACCAGGATTGGTGGGAATCCGGCGCTGCTTGTTTTCTGAGATCGGCGTTTCGCTTCGGATTGCGTCTTTCGCGGTCGCCTTACTCTCTTTTCCCGCAGCACTTCTGCACGTGTCGGTTTCGATTTAGCCATTAATTACCTTTACCTCTGATATCGCCATTCAGTCCGATCGCGCTCAGACCTTCTCTCGATGGCTAATTCCAGCAAACGCTTAACCAAATCTTCGTAAGATAGACCACTGGCTTCCCATAATTTTGGATACATACTGATTTTTGTGAAACCTGGTATTGTGTTCATTTCATTCAAGAAAATTTCTCCGCTGTCCTTGTCCAGCAGAAAATCAACTCTCGCCATACCTGCGCAATCTACTGCCCGGAAAGCTCGCACAGCTAAATTCCTCACCTGTTGCGATACTTCAAAAGGAACCGGAGCAGGGATCAATAATTCTGAGCGGTCATCAAGATATTTTGCCTCGTATGAGTAGAAATCCGCGGCTGGAACCACCTCTCCAGGTACTGACGCAATCGGATCATCATTTCCCAGAACACTGACCTCGATTTCACGAGCGTTGATCCCTTTCTCCACTAACAACCGGCGGTCATACCTGGCTGCATCAAGCAGTCCCTCCATCAAATCTGTCCTGTTCACACATTTAGTTATCCCAACCGAAGATCCAAGATTGGCTGGTTTTGTAAACAAGGGATAAGGTGCCAGCCGCTCCGCCTTTTCAATTACTTCACTCAATGATTCTTCAATTTCACTGCGCATGAATATGATCGTATCAACCTGGGGAATATCATTCGCACGCATGACATCACGGAACACACCTTTGTCCATCCCTACTGAAGAACCCAATACACCTGCCCCAACATAAGCAATTTCCGCCAGCTCCAATAATCCTTGAATCGTGCCATCCTCGCCAAAGGTGCCATGCAAGATTGGAAACACAACATCCAAAGTAGATAATTGCTTGATGATTTCATCCTTATCAGCAGGTTGTATTACGTACAAACCTCGACGCCCTGGATCAGGGAAGATTGCTGATGTATTCAAGGAGCCCAAATCTCGTTCTGAGGAGAACTTGTCCAAAATATCTTCACCTACTAACCAGGATCCATCATGTGTGATGCCAATTTGAATGACATCATATGTATCCAGGTCCATGACTGATAGTATTGAGCGCGCAGATAGAAGCGATATCTCGTGTTCGCCAGAACGACCTCCGAAAAGTACACCGACCTTTAGTTTTTGATCAGTCATCATTTCTTTTCAACCTACCAGGCTCCGATTAATTCAATCTCTAACTCTAAATCTATCCCAAATTTGCTTGCCACAATATTTTTCGAAAGGCTTATCAATTCCCAAACATCAGCAGCTGTTGCGTTCCCGTAATTGATGAAGAAATTTCCATGTAATGAGCTGATCGCTGCATCACCTACTCGAATGCCCTTCAAACCCGCCTCTTCAATCAATCTGCCGGCGTAATCTCCAGCTGGATTTTTGAACATTGAACCCATGCTGGCTCCAGCTGGTTGAGACTTCCTCCGGTAAGAACCATATTCTTCAATCAATGCTTCAACAGCCTCCCGCTTGCTATGCGCAAGTCGCAATAATGCTGCTAAGATTACTATGGAAGGTTGGTTAATCTGCGACCACCCCGGTATTGCATTTTCACCGCTATGCTGATTTTCAAGATGATGTTCTTTGATCAAACTTGAGCGATATGAGAAACTTAATTGTTCGCGCTTCCAATTCTCTCGCTTGATCAGCACACCTGGCGGATTACCATTCTTGGATCTTTTGTCCTCAATTTCACGATGCAAGATTTCTGCCACCAGTAGATTACCTGCGATATCACCACCATGTGCCCCAGCATTTCCTAATACTGCACCACCGATCGTACCTGGAATGCCAGATGCCCACTCCAAGCCGCCGAGGCTACGCAATCCTGCCTGGCGGGCAACCTGTCCAAAATTCGTTCCCGATGCTGCCCAAACTGTGGGTGGATCGCTTTTTTCATCAAATTCCACCTCACGAGCTTTGTTCAGGAGCACCATTCCGCGCACCCCAGCATCGCTTACCAGGACGTTCGACCCGCCACCCAAGATGACGAATGGGAGTTCTTGCTCCCATAAGTGTGTAACCATGCTGACCAAATCATCCAAGGTATTTGCTGTCAATAAGCCATCAGCAATTCCACCTATTCTCGCAGATGTATAGCGCGCGAGTGAGACGTTTGATTGAAATTGCGCACCAAACTTCTCGTGCAATGCTTGAGCTTCTATTGGCTTATGCATATCTGATCTATGACTATTAAGCATTTCCATTCAAAGACAACTTGTCAACTACCTTTGCACTGATTTGATTGGCATCACCAGCAGATAAAACGATAACAACATCTCCTGAGTGAATATTGGCAAGCAAGTGATCGACAACCTGAGCATTGCTCGCCAGGAAATTAACATCCTTGTGGTCCATCGACTGTACTACCTTCAAAGATGAGAAATCATCCCTGATTTTCTCACGTGACGGGTATATCTCGGTAACTAAGACGTGGTCAGCTTTTCCAAATGCATCTAAATACTGGTCAAATAAGGTTTCTGTCCGAGAATATGTATGGGGCTGCCAAACTGCCCACAGATCACGTTCCGGATATCGGTACCGGGCTGCTTCCAAAGTAGCTCGAATTTCAGTTGGATGGTGAGCATAATCATCAATCACTGTAATGCCTGAAACATCTCCCCGAATCTCAAATCGGCGTTCTGTACCTTGGAACTCACTCAGTGCCCTGGCTGCATCTTCAAGAGGCAATCCCAAGATATCTGCAACTGCCAGGCTGGCCAGTGAATTCGAAACATTATGGATCCCCGGAACCTGCAAGGAAATATTTGCTAGATATTCCTGGCTATCGTGAATATCAAAACTGAAGGACCCACTTTGATTTCGGGATATATTACGCGCCAAATAATGTGGGGAAACACCACCTTTACCCATTTCCAAACCATATGCACGAGTGTTAAGATCTAATTCTTGAGCTGCATAATCTAATAAAGTTGAAGACATTTTGTCGTCTATGCAAGCAAGGAGATAACCACTCGTGGGTATGCGATTGACGAATTCAATAAAAGCTGAATAGAAATCTTTTTCAGAAGGAAAACTATCCGGATGATCATGCTCAACATTGGTAATCACCGCAATCTGGGGTTGTAATCCCAGGAACATGCGATCATACTCATCCGCTTCAATAACAAAGCTTGATCCCTTTCCCGCATGGGCATTCGTGTTCAAATTCTTCGAAACGCCTCCAATAATATAAGATGGATCCCGGTCTAATGCAGTCAGCATCCAGCTGATCATGGCTGTGGTGGTCGTTTTTCCATGTGTTCCAGCTACAGCAATACAATTTCGATCAGCTGTTAATTTCCCAAGGAAATCTGCGCGTTTGTAAACAGGAATGTTTGCTTTTTCAGCGGCGAGAACTTCTACGTTATTTTCAGGAATTGCAGATGATCTCAGCACAAAATCAGCTCCGTGAATTTGATTTGCGTCATGACCAATAAATAGCTTGACGCCCAATTCCTCAAGGTCTCTAGCATAGGATGAATACTCGAGATCTGATCCACTCACTGCATAGCCATCCTCGACCAGCACCCGAGCAATTGCTGACAAACCGCTGCCTCCTATTCCGATCAAATACGCATGCTTCATCAGATAAATACCACGACTACAAACAAGAACGCTACAGCGACTGCGAAGTAAATCCAGGGAGGTACCAAGAAGACCGGGGGCATTTTTTCCAGAAGGTTCAAAGCAGCTTCACCCATGGCTGTGTTTGCATCTGGGGGCACGAAATACGGTTGGAAAGGATATCCTGCCTCAGCCATATAGAACCAGATTGAGCCCACGATCAAATAACCATTCACTGCTCCCAAAATTAACCCCAGCAGAACGTCCTGGACTCGATCCCGGGCAAAACGAGGACCAGCGAGAGCCCTGAGATTTGGCGTCTGGTAGCCAAAAAACACCAACATAGCTATAGTTGCGGTTTGAATCCAGAAGCGGGTCGATTGGCTGATGCTCGAATCAGGTGACATTAGTGGGAAATATGTCTCCATAAGTACTATGATAAAAATGGCCAACAATACGCTGAAGGTGACCAGGATCTCTTTTGCCCAACCACGCATTGCGCCAATAATCGCGAAAAGGATGAGAAAAAGCCAGAACAAGACAGTGAGGCTGACCATGGATTAAATCCTTCCTGGGCTCGGAACCGAAACCAAACCCTGCAAGATACTTGCTATCGATTCGGCTGCCTGTGGAGTTGCCAGGGAGGACATCGCCTGGCTCATTTCATTTCGCATCTGGTGATCTTTCATCAATTTCTTGATTGTTGAATATAAGTGCACCTGTAATTCGTGATCCTGCAAAACCAGTGCTGCTCCCCTATTCTCAAGGTAATGGGCATTCACCTCTTGGTAGCGCCAAGCATGTGGATAGGGAATTAATATTGCTGGCAAGCCGTATAATGGAAACTCGCCTAAAACCGATGCGCCAGCTCGAGATACGACTAAATCAGCTGCATCAAGCGCAGCTCCCATTTCGCTGTGCAGGTATGGAAATGCATGATATCGATCCCTCAAATTGTCAGGCAGGTCATTTGAGGCAATTTCAATTTGCGGCCAATCCAGGTTTCCACTGATATGAATCACCTGCATATCTGTCAATAAATCTGGCAATATGGAGACCAGCGCTTGATTAATTGAGCGCGCTCCCTTACTGCCGCCAAATACGAGTAAAGTCGGTAAATCTAGAGCTAAATTGAATAATCCCAATGACTCTTCCCGTCGGGATAAACGCAGGCCTAACCTCGTTGGATATCCAGTAACTATTAGGTTTGAGCGATCTTCAAAATATTCCATAGAGTCCTCAACGGTCAGAAAGATCTGATCCGATAATCGAGCCGTCACGCGCAGTGCCAGGCCGGGTTCAATGTCAGGTACAAAGACCACAATCTTTGGTCTTTCTGCTTGTAACCACGGCATTCGGCCTGCTACTGCAACCGGTACTGCTAAATAACCTCCAGTAAAAAACATTACCTGTGGTCGAAAATCGTTTATTATCCGTCTTGCAGAAGAAAAGCCTTTGATTATTTTCCATATATTTCCTGGTAAAGCTTTTAATCCAACTCCATGAACTCCAGCTGCAGGAATTGTTGTGAAGGGTATCTGTTCCCTGGATAATAAATCGACCTCAATGCCACCTTCTCCTCCAACCCACAACACTTCATGAATACTTTTTCCGGGTTCTGAATCTGCCGTATTCTCACCCGTATCCGAGTTGATTTCCTCATCTGCCTGCAGCGCCTTTAGTACGGCGAGCGCTGGATACACCCCACCTCCTGTCCCGCCGGCGCAAATCAATAAACGCATCAAGGGACCTCTCTTCCTTTTCCTGGCTGTGAGCTGAAACCCGGGAGATGTTCAACAAAATTCCGACTGCAGCCAGAGAGACAAATAGATTTGAGCCGCCATAACTGATGAAAGGCAGTGCGTTCCCCGCAAATGGCACTAATCCAACGATAACTGCCATATTAATAAAAGCCTCTGTCGCTAACCAAATGCTCAATCCAGCCGCTAATAATCTTCCCAAGCCATCTGGTGCAACCTGGGCAATTTTTATGCCGCGCCATAACAGGATCACATTCAGCAGAACAACTATTGTTGATCCCACGATCCCAATTTCTTCACCAATCACAGCGAAAATACTATCTGTCGGTGGAACCGGTAGACCAGTCAGCTTCGTTTCAGCGCGACCGATGCCAACACCAAACCAGCTGCCCTTAACTAGAGCTTCCAGGGAGCGTGATAAGTGCAGCGGGGCTTGTGTAAGGTCCTGGATGCTGACAACGTATTCAGACAACCTTTGGCTTCCAGTCGGATGGAAGGTAAAGACAACCCACCCGACCACTGTTCCAACGACCAAGAACAGCACGATCTGACGAAGATCACCACCTGCCAGAAAGAACATGATTCCGCCAATGATAAATATGGTTAAAGTGGCGCTTAAATCAGGCTGGAGCAGGATTAGGCCCCCGATAACACCGAGGATTATGCTTAATGGCAGCAATCCAAAACTTGCGCTGCTTAATTGCTCTTTCCTGGCAAATAACCAGACTGCCAGATAGATTACAATTGCTAATTTTGCGAACTCAGAAGGCTGGATGGACCCCCTGAATAAAGTTCGCGCGGCATTATTGATCACCTCGTTGACAATAAGTACACCGGCCAATCCTATGATGGTTACCGCAATGATCAGAACAGCCAAATTCTTAAATCGATGGTAGTCAAACCAGGTTAAGAAAGCCGCAACGAGAATGCCCCCCAAGGCGAAAACCAATTGCCTCTTGAACATATAGGTGGGAGCTTCGCCCAGGACCACCATTGAATAATCTGTGCTGGCCGAGTAAACCATCAGCAGACCGAATACCACCAATGTAAATACAACAATAATCAGCCAGATGTCCACTCCTAATCGTGGAGGTCTCCACCCGGATCGCGTTTTTGTCCTTGGTGCAGGATTTTCCCTTGGTGCGCTCATACTAACTCCATTACCCATTTTTTAAATGCCTCCCCGCGTGCTTCAAAGTCTATAAATTCATCAAAACTGGTACCACCAGGCGACAGCAATACCACTTCGCCTTCAGCAACCTTCGTCGCAGCTGCTTTCACCCCTTCTAGCAAGCCGGAACAGACCGTCACGGTAATGTCAGATTTTTTCTCATACTTGTTCAATGCTGCCGAGATCACTCCCACAGCTTCTCCAAATAAAATAAGGTGTTTTACACGTTCGCAGACTAATGAAGCAAAACCGTCCCATGGTAAATCTTTGTCCCGACCTCCTGCAAGGAGTATTAATGGTTCGGAAAACGAATGAATAGCTGCAATTGCACGCTCAGGAGCCGTAGCAATCGAATCGTTATACCAGTCTCCACCACCCCAGGAGCGGACAAACTCCAAACGATGTGGAATACCAGAGAACTTCTTCACGCCAGATCTCATCGCCGTTGGGGAAATTCCACATGCCAGCGCTGTTGCACATGCAGCGATAACATTCATCAGATTATGTTCCCCTCGCAAAGGGATATCATTATGATTAATTACAATGATTTGCTTCTCCCCTTGTTCTTTAGGAGAAGTTATCTGCACTGAATTGAAATCCGGGTCGAAGGACACGCAGGGTATATTTTCTGCAATTTTTTGCTTACTAAAAGCAACCAGGCGTCCATTGATATCATCTTTTAAGTTGCTCACAACCTGGTCGTCAAGATTTAATACAGCTGCATCTTGCGATGATTGGAATTCAATGATCCGTGATTTAGCAGCAATATAATTCTCCATGGTTTTGTGTCGGTCAAGGTGATTAGGCGTAATATTGAGCACAACTGCAACATCTGGCGAACGATCCATCATCTCCAACTGGAAACTCGACAATTCCATCACCGCCAAATCATCGGGTTGCATCTGGTCAACTACTGAGATCAGGGGTGAACCAATATTGCCTCCCACCCAAACCTTGGAGTCATAATCAATGTAGGAGAGACCAGAACTGTTCTCTCCCCTTTCTTGGGAGGCATTTTCTAGTTCATCAACCGCCGCCTGGGCGATCAAACCAAAGAGAGTGATCGTGGTTGTCTTTCCAGCAGAACCAGTGATACCGACTACTTTACACGGACAAACCTCCAGGAAGATTTGAGAGTCATTCGAGATAGGAATCCCTCGTTTTGAAGCTTCTGCGACGATCGGCAAATCACTCGGTACACCACCAGATATGCAAACCAGATCGACGCCGTCCAAAACAGACAAAGGGTGACCTCCCACAATCCACTGGATCGGTTCATCCCGCAATGCACCTTGGGCATCTACAAGCTGGTCAATTTGCCGGCGATCGTTGACGATAATCCGGGCACCATGCTGAGCGAGATAGCGCGCTAAAGCAATACCCTGCCGGGCTATACCGATCACGAGAACCTTCTTCCCGGACCAATCAATTGCCTGTTTCATCTCATCAACTTCGCTTTTTGCCAGCATCATTAATCACAATTCTGTCACACCGGTAGTTTTATGTAATTGCCAGGGCTATGCCGAACATGGCGAACAATAAACTAATCAACCAGAACCTTTGAACAATCTGTGTTTCACTCCACCCGCTTAATTCAAAATGGTGGTGCAGCGGCGACATTTTAAAAATTCGCCTGCCGCCTGATAATTTAAAATAAACTACCTGAATGATCATGCTCAATGTTTCACTCAGGGGGATCACAGCGATCAATGGCAGCAGGATCCAGTGACCTGTCATCAAGGCTACCACCGCTAAGGTTGCACCAAGTGGTAGCGAGCCAGTATCGCCCATAAATAAATCCGCGGGGTGGACATTGAACCAGAGAAAACCAAAAGTAGCACCAGCCAGGATGAAGCAGAATCTCGCTAAAAATATCTGACCTTGCAGCAGGGCGATGGCTCCAAATGCTACAAATGCTGTCGCAGAGATCAAACCTGCCAGCCCATCTAAGCCATCTGTGAAATTCATGGCATTCGAAGTACCAACGATCAAAAATACAGCGATTGGCAGGTACCAAACTCCGAGGTTGACAGCCTTTTTTATTCCCGGTATATATAGCTGGGGAACATCGAGAAAATAAACCAATCCAATAGCAACGATGGTCGCCAACAAGATTTGAAGCGGAAATTTCACACGGGCACGCATACCTATGCCCCTCCGTGAACCACGTATGCCTTCCCAATCATCGATCATGCCTAGTAATGCGAAAATCACCATCACGCCTAATGGAAGCAAAATCGATCGACCGGTAACATTCCGTCCGATCAATGTCGCAGCATTCATCAGCAGGGTTACCAGGATTACCGGTACGACGATCATGATGCCGCCCATTGTTGGGGTTCCTTGCTTCGTATAATGCCGTACTGGCCCTTCAATGCGGATCGTCTCGCCGATATTAAAATGCTTCAAGACGCGCAGCAATGGCGGACCCCAAATCACAGCCACCAGGAAACTGACACCCGCCAGACCGATCGCCAGAGCAATCTGTGTCATCGAACTGTCTCCAAGGAGGTAACGATAATCTCCATCTGCATACCACGTGAGCCTTTCACAAGAACAACATCTTTTGAATCGAGATGGTCCTTCAAGTAATCGACCGACTGCTCGGAATTTTCAAACTCCTTTACCTTCTTGCCATCTAAACCTGCGTGAACCGCAGCTGTTGAAATCCATTTTGATTTATCACCAATTGTGACCAGCTCATCAACAACTTCTGCAACCCGAGCTCCGACCATATCATGGCCTTGTTTTTCGTATTGACCCAACTCCAGCATGTCACCAAGAACCGCGATCTTTTTTCCATCCAAGTCGTCCAACAAGTTCAATGCAGCAAGAGTCGATTCTGGAGATGCGTTGTATGTATCGTCAAGAATTATCGCTCCGCTTTCTGAGCGCACAGCAACCAATCGCAATTGTGTATTGCCCGATTGAAGCCCATCGACAATTCCCTGCCAGGATAACCCATCATTTAAACCTACAGCCGCTGCGCGCAGTGCGGTGTGAACCGAGTGTCTGCCTATCAAAGGCACCCGCAGATGGATTACTTCATTTCTGTAATGAAGCCTGAAGCGAATCCCATCTAAACCCAGCCCAACCACATTATCTGCCCACAAATCAGCTTCTGGGGTGAGCCCATAGGAAAAAACCTGGGCTTCAGTTAAATTAGCCATCTCCTTTACCAGGGGATCATCATAATTAAGGATAGCCAGCCCATCGGGTGCTGGTGGCAGGTATTTGACGAGTTCGGATTTTCCACGCACGATATCGTCAATTGTCCCAGCGCGTTCAGCATGGACGGTCCCCACATTGGTAACAACACCCACTTTAGGCAGCGCGAGATCGCATAAGAAGTCAATTTCTCCCGGTATATAAAAACCCATTTCAAGGACGGCTCGTTCATGCTCATGATTGAGTTTTAGCAGGGTGAGAGGTAAACCGATTTCATTGTTTAAATTGCCTGGACTCTTCAGTGTTTTGTACCGGCGGTTGAGCACCTCCGCCACCACTTCTTTCGTTGTAGATTTGCCAACGCTTCCCGTGATCCCGATAACCTCAACATCCAACTGCTTACGCCAAAATCTAGCAATCTGCTGCATAGCTTCCAAACTGTCTTTTACCAGTATGCAGATCGGCGTATCCCCCAGCTCTAATTGATCCCCAGGGTTCCAGCCATTACGGAGATCAATTGTCTTGTATTCTCCGCCCAATTCCTGATCGATTAGCGCAGCGATTGATCCATTAACAAATGCCTCTTCGACATAAGCATGTCCATCAACTTTTTCTCCTGGCAAAGCGATAAATAGTGAATCCGCTGAAGAATGGCGGGAATCAATCACCGCATCTCGAATGAACCTGTCATCTCCATGCGGTAATTCACCTGTTATCGCTTGAATCACCAAACTAATTGTCAACATTTAATAATCGGCATCCATTAATCAAAGCTGGTTGATAATACTCAGTTTCCTTCAAGTAATTGAGCTTTCATTTCGTCATTGGGAATGTTCATCAACACTACCAATCTTTCCACCACCTGGCGAAATACTGGTGAGGCTACAACAGAACCCCATGGAGATGTGGTAGGTTTCTCCAACCACACATAAACCACAAACCTGGGATCATCTACCGGCCCCCAACCAACAAATGAAGCATTGGTTAGGTTGCTCGTATATCCAAAAGGTGTTGGAATTTCAGCAGTTCCAGTCTTTCCCGCAACTTTGTATCCTTCAATTAGAGCAGCTGAAGATTCGACCTCCAGCGAAGTGGATAACATGTCAGTCAGCTTTTGAGCAGTCTTTGGGGAGATTGGAGCGCCTGATATACGAGGTGAAGTGTTATATTGTTTACCATCATCGATTATGGATAAGACGATGCGTGGGTAAGCCATCTGGCCCTCATTTGCTAATGCTGATACTGCCATCAGCATCTGAACAGGGGTCACCGCAACACCCTGACCAAAAGAATTTGTTCCCAAATCTGCCTCATACCAATCTTCATCTCCAGGCAGCTTCAATCGGCCTGGGGTTTCGCCTGCCATATCTACCCCGGTAAGATGTCCTAATCCGAAATCCTGCATATATTGGTAGAACTTATTAGCACCTAATTCAGTAGCGACCCAGGCAAGACAAACATTTAATGAGTGCTGCATGCAGCCCAGCATATCCTGGGGTCCCCAGGCACCTGAATTCCAGTTGCGGATGATGGTGCCGCCCACTTCTATCGACCCGGTGTCAAGGAAGGTGGTTTTTAGTTTCACAGCACCACCATCTAATGCTGCCGCCATCGTCAGCACTTTGAAGACCGATCCGGGCTCATAAGTTTCACTTACTGCACGGTTGAATGGTGTAGAACCTTCAAAAACCTCGTCATACCGCCAGAATTCGTTGAGATCTAATCTGGGAGATGTGGCTGCGGCAAGAATATCCCCCGTCTCAGGATCCATCACCAAAATGGTTGCTGACTCAGAACCACTTTCTTCAATTGCAGTTTCAACGATCTTCTCCATTTCGGCTTGAATTACGCGATCAATGGTAAGGATCAAACTTGAGCCTTCGGGAACAACAGGAAATTCTTCCACCCGGTTGGGATCAAAAGGTATCCAAACCGTTTCCTGTGAGCCAGAAAGTTCACTATCAAATTTTTCTTCGACCCCGAAAAATCCCTCCCCTTCCCAATTTACGAATCCAAGGATATTTGAGGCCAGGTCTTTTTCTGGATAACTCCGCTGTAGGCGAGGATCGAAAGTAAGACCTGCCAGGCTCGGTCTGTTCGAATCACTGCGATCGCCATAAGCGAGGTCCATCTCTTCAGACAGCTGCTCCAGGCGCAGCTTTTGATCCTCGGTGACAAACCTGGCCAGGGTTGCATAAACAGCATCACCTGATGGTTCGGTGCTTGCTGCTGCAAAAACCTCGTCGTACTCCGCATCTACCACCGCATTCAAGGCAAGAGCAATGGTTGATGGATTTTCCACTTCTCCCAATACAACTCCAACTTCATATACGGTTCGGTTGCCAGCTAATAAATTTCCCCTGCGATCGAATATCTGGCCTCTTGCCGGGGTTAAGGTTCTCCAGGTGCCTGAATACAGTTCACCTTTTTCTCTGAGCGCTTCTGCTTGTGGACTCAGCTGAATCCGCAGCATTTGTACAACAATAAAGAATGCCAAGGCTGAGAGCAGGATTCCTAAGGTTGTATATCTCCAAGATCCCAATGAGCTCATGGTTTCACCTCCTGGACAAGAGGTGAGGCCGGATCAAAAACTCTTTCTCTCAACCAATCCACAAGCGATTGCGTGAATTCCGGAGCAACAGACGGGATAATTGGCAATGGAACTCCTGGAGAGGCTGCAATTTCGACCTGATCCTGTTTACTGTAGCCTGGAACCAGGATATAGAAAATCTCCTCAGATGAGACCTGTGCAAATCCTAATTCTTGAGCTCTTTTCTCCATCTCGGCATTTGATGTGAGAAATGCGATCTGGGATTCCATATCTTCTATAATGCGGCGAATATCTTCCATCTCAGCGTACATGATTTGGATTTCACGCCCCGAGGCGGATGCTTGTGCACTCACCGATAAGTAAATCCCGGCTACCATGGCAATTAATATCATAGCCAACATGAATAAGCCGATCCACTGTAATTGTTTTCTCCAGGGGGCTTGGGAATATGCTTGCGTTATGTTCTGAACTCGATACATAATTTACTCTTGTCGATATGAAATTCAAAGCGAGTTCTCTCGCTTTTTGACCTTGCAACCAGTAAGATATATCTTGCAAGAGTAATGCCAAAGCTATTCTATTGTTAGCTTCTCAACCACTCTGAGCCGGGCGCTTCGGGCTCTTGAATTCCGAATAATTTCATCTTCTTGTGGACGAATTGGACGCTTCGTAATTACTTTGACAGCAGCTTCATGTCCACAAATACACACTATCTGTTCTGGAGGGCAGATACAATCCTGGCTCTCCTGTCGAAAATAATGTTTTATAATCCTATCTTCCAGCGAGTGATATGCGATAACAGCCAGTCTTCCATTCTGCTTTAGTGAGCTGATCGCCTGGGGCAGGACCTCCTCCAAGACTGCCAGCTCATCATTGACCGCAATTCTTAGAGCTTGAAATGAGCGTGTCGCTGGGTGCCTCCCGGGTCTACCACTGCTGGTTGCAGATGCAATAATCTTGGCCAATTCGAGAGTAGATTCTATCGGCCTGGATTTTACAATTGCTTTCGCTACCTGCCGAGAACGCCTTTCCTCGCCGTACTTGAAAAGTAAATCAGCGAGTTCTCCTTCAGGTAAATTGTTGACCAGATCCTTCGCACTCAATGGATTTTGCTGATTGAAGCGCATATCCAATGATGCCTCCTGTCTGAAGGAAAATCCTCTACCCGGGGTATCTATTTGCATCGAGGAAAGCCCCAGATCGAGCAATATACCGTCAACCATTTGCCACCCCATTGCATTGAGCTGTTTTCTCAGATTTCCGAATGATGAATGGACCAGGAATACCCGGTCTTCGTAAGATTCCAGATTTTTTCGAGCAAGCTCCAACGCTGTGGTATCAAGGTCAAGTCCTAATAAAATTCCATCCGGCTCGCTAGCGTCGAGGATGCCACGCGCATGTCCACCTGCGCCAACTGTTCCATCGATGTAACGACCTGACCGCTGAGGCTGCAAAAAGTGTATAATTTCATTGTAAAGAACTGGTTGGTGAGCAAGAGATTCTTCCATCGGCATGAACCATATTGATGGCGAGTTTCTACGCCTTGAACTACTCACCCGTGGATAAATCTAAATCCATAAACCTGACAGCGATTGGCTCGCTTTCCGCCATCATGGCTGTCTGCCCCATCCAAAGTTCTGGTGACCAAATTTCGAAGTAATCACCCATACCAATCAGTACTGCTTCACTGTCAAGACCGACTTCATCACGCAGGAATTGCGGCACCAATATGCGACCAGCTTTATCCATGACAACAAGTTCTGCATTTGAGAACATTAACCTGCGCAGTACCCTGGAACTCGGATCGGTCATGGTTTGCCGATTAATCCGGGTTGATATCCGCTCGAATATTGGTATTGGGTATACGTTGAGGTTCTGATCAAATCCCTGGGTCAGGTATGCGCCCGCGGTTGCTAACAGTTCCCTATATCGCGATGGGACTGTGAGGCGCCCTTTTTCATCAACTGTGTGGTGATACCGACCCAAAAACATTTGTTCTAATATGCCTTTAATGTACGAACGCCGGATTTCCCGGCGCTCCACTTTGATCCACTTTCTCCCACAATCAGACACAGTATATACTAATTTATTGTTAATTGCAAGTATTATTCTCCGATTTACCCACCAAATACCGATTTACAAAATTGTAAGGTACAATCTGTGGCTTCTGTCAGGTAAACATTAAGCGCAAATTTATAAATATGGAGATTATTGATGCAGTTTAAAAACGAAAAACACGATTACCCAGCCTTATTTTCCGGAATTGATATTGATGTACCGATCTTAAATGGACAGAATAAAAGGTATGTCAATTTCGATAATGCCGCTTCAACTCCGCCCCTCAGTGCAGTCCTGGAATCCATCAATGAATTTGCGAAATATTACAGCAGCGTGCACCGCGGCAACGGTTACAAAAGCCAATTATCGACTCATGTGTACGAAGATGCCCGCGAAACCGTGATGAAGTTCGTGGGGGCAGATGCGGGTGTCCATACCTGTATTTTTGGAAAGAACACTACAGAGGCGATTAACAAGCTGGCCAGGAGATTTCCTTTCACAGATCAACGCCGGATTGTCATTACGACTGGAATGGAACATCACTCGAACGATCTTCCTTGGCGATCAGTTGCTGAGGTTATTCACGTTGGCCTCACGCCTGAAGGAAAGCTGGATGAAGAGAAATTCGATCAGGCTCTCGATAAATACTCGGACCAGGTGGCTTTGGTCGCAATTACCGGCGCATCTAACGTCACTGGCTTCATTAATCCTTATTATCGCTTGGCGGAAAAATCCCATAAAGTTGGCGCAAAAATAGCCCTTGATTGTGCACAGCTTGCTCCACACCGTAAAGTCGATATGCTCCCAGTTGAAGATCCGGCCCATCTAGACTACGTGACGATTTCGGCTCACAAACTTTATGCCCCATTCGGAACTGGTGCCCTAATTGGATTAGCAGAAACTTTCTCCCAAGGCGAACCTGATCTGGTAGGAGGCGGGACTGTCGAGCTCGTTACCCTGGACGATGTAATCTGGACCAGCCCACCAGATAGGGATGAAGCTGGCAGCCCAAATACCATTGGTGCAGTTGCACTAGCTGCCGCAATCAATCAGCTTGAAACGATTGGTATGGATGCTGTCGCTGAACACGAGGCCCAGTTAACCGCTTACACATTAGAAAAGTTCAATCAGATCGAAGGTATTCGCATTTATGGAGATAAAGATCCGCATGGTGCCCCTGATCGCCTGGGTGTAATCCCATTTAATATACAGGGCTATTCGCACTTTCTTGCCGCAGCCATCCTTGGCTATGAATTTGGGATTGGGGTCAGGAATGGATGTTTTTGCGCCCAACCTTATGTGCTGCACTTGCTGAATATCACCCAGGATCAATCACAAGATGTTCAGCAGCAGATCAGATCCGGTGATCGCACAAAAATGCCTGGATTTCTGCGCGCATCTTTTGGGCTGTATAACACCACAGATGAAGTGGATATATTCATTGGGGCATTAAACAATATTCAATCAGGGAAATATGAGGGGCAGTATACCCAAGATCGTGCTTCTGGTGATTATTCTCCGCAAGGATGGGAGCCAAACTTTGAGGAATACTTCTCCATCACTAAAATGGATTAGTAAGTGAGATCAAGAACCACATTACTGATTGCATAACAGTAAGGCGGTTCATTCGCTTCCTGGTCTATCTCATTCCCTGCTTAATACATCCATCACTGCCACAGCAGCAATATTAACAATATCCCGAACTTCATCTCCGGTCTGCAAGACGTGCACAGGAGCGCCCATGCCCAGCAGAATCGGACCAATAGCCTGGGCATTTCCCAACCTGGCAAGCAGTTTATACGCGATATTAGCAGCCTCCAATGATGGGAATACCAGCACATTGGCATCCTTTACTTGGCTGAAGGGATAGCGTTGATCGATAATCTCCGGAACCACAGCAGTGTCAGCCTGCATTTCACCATCAATATCGAAATCAGGACAACGTGCTCTGATTAATTCGACAGCCCGGCTAATTTTTGCAGATAAATGATGGGGAGTGCTGCCAAAGTTTGAAAATGACAGCAGTGCAACCCTTGGTTCTATCCCTAACTCACGTGCATAATTCGCTGCCAGGCAAGCAATCTCCGCCAGGTCTTCGGCTGAGGGATCGATGTTTACAGTTGCATCTGTGAAGAGGAAAACTTTCTTATCGACAATCATTATGTATACCCCTGCAGCCCGGGTAACATCAGGCAAGGTATGATGTATTTGCAGTGCAGGTCGGATCACTTCGGGATAATCAGCTGTCAATCCAGATACGAAGGCATCAGCATCTTTCATTTTCACCATCATCGGTCCAAAAACATTTCGCCGGCGAACAATTTTCTTGGCATCGGCCAGGACCACCCCTTTTCGTCTTCGCAGCTCGTAATATGCTTCTGCGTATTCATCGATCTTCGGAAATGTCGCAGGATCGATTATCTTTAGATCGCATTCTAGACCAAGGATTTGAATTTTTTTCTTAATTACTTCTGGGCGTCCAACCAGAATTGGGATGCCTATGCCATCATCTTGGATTTGAGCAGCTGCTCGGATGATTTTCGGTTCCTCGCCTTCTGCGAATACGACTCGTTTTTTCCTGGTGGTCGATTTCGCTTTATTCATGATGAAATGACGGATTTGCTGTCCCAGTCCCTGGCGAAAAGTTAATTGCTCTTTGTACTCTTCAAGATCAACCTGTATTTGCGCGACGCCAGATTCCATTGCAGCTTCTGCGACAGCTGGTGACTCCCAAATCATCACCTCGGATCAAGAGGTTTGGGAATTATGTAGTCTGGACCAAATCTTAAGCTTTCTAACCCGTACGCACTCAGGACGCTATCAGGAACATCTTCCTTGGTCAGTTCTGCCAGGGCATGTGCAGCTGCGATCTTCATTTCCTCGTTGATTGCTTTTGCGCGTACATCCAATGCCCCCCGGAAAATGAATGGAAATCCCAGGACATTATTCACCTGGTTTGGGAAATCTGATCTACCGGTGGCAACTATCGCCTCGGGTCTGACTTCTTTAGCAAGTTCATAGTTGATTTCTGGATCAGGATTCGCCATCGCGAAAATGATGGGTCGATCCGCCATGGTTTTTACCATATCTGGAGATAATACACCGGCAACGGACAAGCCATAAAATACATCGGCTCCACGAACGGCATCAGCCAAATTTCTAGCCTCAGTATCCTGGGCGAATCGTTGTTTGTACTCGTTTAAACTTTCCTTGCGCTCAGTTGTCAGCACCCCCCGGCTGTCAACGAGCAGAATATTCTCACGTTTTGCGCCCAGCCGGATAGCTAATTCCGCACACGAGATTGCAGATGCACCTGCACCAGATATGGCGATCTTAATCTCAGAAATGTCCTTGTCCATTACTTCCAGGCTGTTAATTAATCCTGCACTGGCAATGATCGCTGTACCGTGCTGGTCATCATGGAATACGGGGATGTTCAACATCGATTTTAATTTTTCTTCGATATAGAAACACTCTGGCGCTTTTATATCCTCTAGATTTATTCCCCCAAAAGTAGGGGACAATGCAGCCACAATCTTGATCAACTCGTCTGGATCATCCGCATCAATCTCAATATCAAAAACATCGATGTCGGAAAAAGTTTTAAACAACACCCCCTTACCTTCCATCACTGGTTTTGAAGCTAAAGCTCCCCTATTTCCTAAACCTAGAATTGCAGAACCATTGGATATGACTGCAACCAGATTCCCCTTAGATGTGTATTCATAAGCTGATTGAGGATTCTCCTCAATTTCCAAGACAGGATACGCCACACCGGGTGAATATGCCAGGGATAGATCGCGTTGCGTTGACAATGGTTTGGTTGGTAAGATGGAAATCTTTCCTGGTTTACCATCCATATGATGATATTCCAAAGCCTCTTCTCGTAAACTGCACATAATGCCTCCAAGAAACTAGTACAATAAAATTCCTCTATCCGTGAGGTTTTTCTTCCATGATTATACTTGGCATACAATTTATTATGCTGAACAGGCCACGGCAGCTATCAATTTATGAATTCGGGAAAGAATAATGTATAATAACTTATCTAGGAAGCATTGAATTAATAGCTCCTGGCAAAATTAAATACTGAAAGCGCTCGTCCGGTTGAACAAATCATTTCACGATGAGCATGAATTTCTCAGAAGAGATTTGATGCTGATTTGTTTGGCCACGGAATTCGCTAAAGAAAATTGACAATAACACGTTTTGGTGCATTCGTTCAACAAATGCAAATTAACTATCTTTTGATCGGTGAAATTAACATTCTCCCAGTGAATAATGCATTCAAGTATGGGAGTCTCTATGCAAATGCATGCTGTGTAAACCGGTTGCAATTGATATCTCTCTGATCTAATTTATTGATCAGCTCGCTCACCAAAACTAGAACCTAAATCTTTATCGGAATTGTCGGCCGTGGCCTGGTAACTGGGTCGCGGCTTATTAATTTCCCGGTCTTGGAGGTCCGGGCGATAAACAGGATGACAGGAAAGACTCTTGACTAATGGCGAGGAAAATAACAAGCCTCAGCGTTCAGAAACGTAATCACCAAAGGTTGAACGTGTATCTTGATGGTGATTATTCTTTCGGGTTATCACGATTTGTTGCAGCCTGGCTTCATGTTGGGCAAGAGTTAACCGAGGAGAAGATAACCGAATTATTAGCTGATGATGCTCAGGAATCTGCATACCAAAAATCGATCAAGTACATTGGTTATCGGATTCGAACAACATCAGAAGTTGATAAACACCTCAGGAAGAAAGGAATTGAGCCGCAAGTTATTACTCGAGTGATCGCGCGATTAGAAGAGCATGGTCAGCTGAATGACGAAAACTTCGCTCAAATGTGGATCGAAAATCGAAATGAGTTTAGACCGCGCTCACACAGGCTGCTCGCTTATGAATTGCGGAGTAAAGGAATAAACGAAGAAATTATCCAAAATATTATTGAAAGAACAACCCCTGAAGATGAGTTAGCATATTTGGCCGCCAAGAAACGTATCAGGCGCTACGAACATCTTGATTGGCAGGATTTCCAACGAAAGTTGGGTTCGTATCTTGCCCGACGTGGTTTTTCTTACGCCACGATAAAGCCTGTAGTATCTCAAATATGGGCCGAGAAGAATCAGGATTGATGATCTAAAATTTTAAAAATACCTAACTCAGAAAGGTGATTTATATGAATCCAAGTAACATCCTATTTTTGATAATCAGCCTGATCATAGGTATTGTTATCGGCTACATCGTCCGCCAGTTGATTTATACGAACAAAGTGTCAAAGCAACGTGAGGAGGCGGAGAACATTCTCAATGCTGCTAATGAAGAGGCCAGAAATGTCGAGATTCAGGCCAAGGATAAAGCGATCGAAATCCGTCAAGCTGCTGAAAACGAAATTACCCGCCGTCGTTCCGAATTGAGTAAAGAAGAGGACCGGCTGCTAAATCGACGCAACGAGATTGATAATCGATCAGAGAGGATTGAAAAACGCGAACAAACACTTAGCAAACGCCAAAGCGCGCTGGATAAGCAGTCCAACGATTTGGAAAAGATGTACTCGCAAGAGATGGAGGAATTGCAGCGTATCTCCCAAATGAGCATAGACGAAGCACGCGAAAGCCTGCTGCAAGAAGTCGAGAAGGAAGCCCGTTCTGATATGGCAAGAATCATGAGACAGATCGAAGCTGAGGCACGCGCAGAAGGAGAAAACAGGGCTCGTAAGCTTGTAGCAAGTGCCATCCAGAGAGTCGCATCTGAACATGTTCAGCAAGTCACCACTTCATTCGTACCCTTGCCAAACGACGAGATGAAAGGACGCATCATCGGCCGGAATGGACGCAATATTCAAGCTTTCGAACAAGCTGCTGGAGTTGATGTAATCGTCGACGATACCCCGGAAGCGATAACAATCTCTTGTTTCGATTCAGTACGGCGGGAAGTTGCTGTGCGATCGATGGCAAAGCTCGTCCTGGATGGTCGCATTCACCCTGCTCACATTGAGAAGATCATCCAAAAAGAACGCGAAGAAGTGGAACGTATAATCGTTGAAGCCGGCGATCAGGCTGCATATGATGCAGCTGTCCCGGGATTGCACCCTGAAATCTTAAGGACCTTGGGGCGCTTGAAATTCCGCACCTCGTATGGGCAAAACCAGCTCGACCACGCCGTTGAAACATCCCAACTGGCTGGAGTTATTGCGGCAGAATTAGAGGCTGATGTTGAAGTCTCCAAGACGGGCGCTCTGCTTCATGATCTTGGTAAGGCTATGGATCACAATACCGAAGGTACGCACGCCATGATTGGTGCTGAATTTGCCAAAAGGTATGGTGTGCCCAAAAATGTCGTCAATACGATTGCCTCCCACCATCATGAGGTGGAGCAAGAATCAGTTGAGTCAGTGATCGTCGAGGCTGCCGATGCAATTTCCGGCGCTCGACCAGGAGCCCGCCGGGAAAGCCTCGAGCAGTACATCAAACGTGTGCGTGCACTCGAAGAAGTCGCCAATTCATTTAAGGGTGTCAACCAGAGCTATGCCCTCCAAGCTGGACGGGAAATTCGCATTTTCGTTCGCCCGGAGGACATTGATGACCTGGACGCGATACGTTTAGCGCGTGATATTGCGAAACAGATTGAAGATTCAATGCAGTACCCGGGGCAGATCAAAGTTACTGTGATCCGGGAGACAAGAGCTGTGGACTACGCGAAATAATCCAATGCATTCGACAAAAAAAATCTCCGGGATACGAAACACCCGGAGATTTTTTTTGATCTACTTTTGAATTTACCCCACAAAGGGGTTGTACTGCCTCTCCACGCCCACAGAAGATTGTGGTCCATGTCCGCTGAGCAATATCGTTTCATCGGGCAAGGTCATGACTTGGGTTTCGATGCTGTGAATTAAAGTATCAAAATCTCCCCCCGGCAGGTCTGTCCGACCAATGCTCCCCTGAAAAATTACATCACCACAAAATAATACCGATTCAGAGTTGTTATAAAACATCACATGTCCAGGAGTATGACCGGGAGCATGCAGCACTTGAAACTTGTATTCACCGATATTTGCTTTTTGCCCATTCTTGAGTTCGATTGTCGGTTCTGGGCCAGGATCGATTTTCATTCCGAAAAAAGCTGCCCCGCCTTGAATTCTCCATAACTGATTATCTTCTGCATGCAGGGCTACCGGAGGTGGGGGATTGCTGTTATCTGCCAAATCGGCGGCGCCTCCCATGTGATCGAAATGAGCACGTGTTAACCAGATGCTGAGAAGATGCCAACCCCTCTCATCAATTTCGGATGCGATCTTTTTTCCATCGTCTGCCGGATCGATGACCACACATTCGCCAGTATTTTCGTCAGCCACAATATAGGTATTAGTCATCACCGGACCCAAGGTTAAAGAAACTATCGATAGCATAACTTGTAATTAATCTCCTAACGTTGTCAATAATTCTGAACGTTCTTCATAAATATACAATTATCGGATTTTACCAATTCTAATCCCATACTTCACAAAGGATAATTATCCCAGAGATTTCATTCATTTGTCCAGGCGGTTTCAGGAAGCTTAGCTTTCCCCATCTTCTCTCTCTCAACATTCAAAATTGGACAGTAGGGTGAATCTACCCAAAAACATATTCCTTGGAATCCTCAATAAAGCATGCTAAACTGTAGCATCCAATTTTCGATGGAGGATAAGAATGCCAATACATCCACCCGAACCCTTTCGGATTAAGATGGTTGAACCGATAGAATTAATCACCAAAGAAGAGCGCAGGGAGGCTATCAAGCATGCTGGATATAACCTTTTTGGATTGAAGGCAGAGGATGTCTTCATTGATTTGCTGACTGATTCGGGTACGGGAGCCATGAGCCAGGAGCAATGGTCAGCGCTTATGGTAGGCGATGAGTCATATGCCGGTTCAAGGTCCTATCATAGACTTGCAGAAACTGTCTCCAAGATTTTTGGGTTTAACCATTTCGTCCCCACCCACCAGGGGCGAGCAGCAGAAAATATCCTTTGTTCGATCCTCTTAAAAGAGAAACAATCTGTTCCCTCAAATACTCACTTTGACACAACAGACGCGAACATCCGCGCCCGGAAGGCAAATCCAGTAAATTTAGTTATAGACGAGGCATATGATCCCGGAGTAAAACATCCGTTTAAGGGCAACATGGATCTTGAGAAGTTAGATAACTTTATCTCACAGACAGGCGCAGAAAATATTCCTTTCGGCATGTTGACGATCACCAATAATGCTGGTGGTGGGCAGCCTGTTTCTATGGAAAACATTCGCTTGGTTTCTAAAATCTACCGGGATAATAAAATCCCCTTTTTCATTGATGCTTGCCGGTATGCGGAAAATACATATTTCATCAAACTGCGTGAATCGGGATTTGAAGATAGATCAACTCTCGATATTGCTCGAGAGATTTTCTCTCATGCCGATGGTGCTACGATGAGTGCCAAAAAAGATGCCCATGTCAATATTGGTGGCTTCCTCGCCATGAACGATCATCAGCTATATCAAAACGCTGGTAACGAATTAATTCTGCGCGAAGGGTTTCTGACTTACGGAGGATTGGCGGGACGGGATTTGGACGCCATCGCTGTGGGGCTCCAGGAGGGTTTGGATGAAAAATATCTCTCCTACAGGCTAAACCAGACCGCATACCTGGCGGAGAAGTTGTTTGAGAAAGGTATTCCGATCCTTAGACCTGCTGGAGGTCATGCAGTTTATGTGGATGCGAAATCCTTTTTCCCTCAAATCCCCCAATCTGAGTACCCTGCCCACGCCCTTTGTGTTGAATTATATATAGAGGGGGGCATACGCACAATAGAAATCGGTTCGGTGATGTTCGCACATATCGATCCTGCAACTGGAGAAACCGTTTACCCGCAGCTTGAACTCGTCAGACTGGCAATACCCCGCCGTGTCTATACGCAGAGCCACCTTGATTATGTCGTCGATGTTTTTTCGAAAATTACTGGTAGAAAAGATAATATCAAGGGTTTGAAAATCACCTATGCACCGGAACTATTGAGACATTTTACTGCCCGGTTTGAACCATTGTAAACTTTTTTGTGGATAAAAATAATCATGAGTTGGCATATAACCCCAAATCCGGTAGAATTTTCTTATGACTGAACCACAAAAAGACGATTTGCTGCACCAGTGTTCATGGTGCGGCGTAACCATCCAGGAAGATGAGGATTATTATGGATTCGGTGCTAGAGCCAGCCGTGATTTAGACCTGGAAGATAAAGCTGGCCAGTTTGTTTCACTTAACTTATCACTGCTGGAGAAAACTGTCGCTGCATTGGTGCCAAGTGAATTAGGAGCTCCTGAGCTTAATGGCCATGACCTGGTTTTTATTACCTGCAGTGAAGATTGTGCCAGCAGTTTGAAGGAAGCACTCGACCTTGAGCGGGATGTCTTTCATGATGAGTAGGATTTCTGTTTACGAATGAATAAACGGAGTTTTCAATCAGGAATTTTGTCTTAGCCTCTTTTTTTCTTCACCCTATTCCATAATTTATCTAACTCATCAATATTGAGCTGGGCGATATCCATCCCTTGCCGATGCACTTCGCCTTCCAGGTCTTCAAAGCGCTGGCGGAACTTTCGATTTGCTTGTCGCAGAGCGGATTCGGCATCCACTTTGTGCCACCTGGCCAAATTCACGACAGCAAATAATAAATCCCCGATTTCATCTTCAATTTCTTGCGCTGTCTCGGATTGCTTGATCTCCAATAACTCTTCTGAAACCTTGTCATAAACACCCTGGATATCAGGCCAATCAAAACCAACCCGTTTGACTCTTTGCTGGAAAGTTTCAGCTTGAACCAGGGCTGGTAGCTGCGCACTAACTCCTGTCAACACCCCATTAGAACCTTGTTCGATGTCTTCCCGTTCAGCTAATTTCAATTTCTCCCAATTTTCTAAGACAGTCTGCTGGTCATCTATTTCAAGATCACCAAATACATGCGGATGGCGGTGGATTAATTTCTCCTGGATGCCCTGTAATACATCAACCATCGAAAAATCCCCATATTCACTGGCAATTTGTGCATGCAGGACAATTTGAAGGAGTAGATCTCCAAGTTCCTCTTGTAATGCAGCCTGGTCCTCGTCGTCTAAAGCTGCAAGTACTTCGTAAGTCTCCTCCAGCAAGAAGGGACGAAGAGACAGGTGAGTTTGCTCTCGATCCCAAGGACAACCATCCGGAGCACGGAGATGGGCGACCACTTCCTGAAAACTTTCAAATGATGAGCTGCTCCCCAATGCGGGCACATACAATGCTGTCTGTAATCCTATATTTCTATCCCTGTCAATCTCATACAGCTCAATGGTTTCAATCCTGGCATCCGCAGTGCCAGCTCCATGAACCAGCATGACCTGGTGATCGTCAGGGTATACAGTCATCAGTGTGATTTTCACTTCTGATGCAACCGATGGTGAGTGGATTTGGGCAATCAAAACCGGAGCATTGGGTGGAAATGGCGGGTGATGGGCGATAGCCAATTCTAATCCATCAATGAGGGATGCCTGTGGCAGTGGATCCATTTCCAGTAAACCGAATACGGGTTCCACAAAACTCAATCCTTCAACAATCTTGACGGGTATCCCCAATTCCGCAGCTTGGCGAACTATCTCTGGTGTTGTCGCTTCGGCGATAAAAGGATGGCCCGGAACAGCATAAATCACACCGGATTTTCGCTGCCCCAATGCCAAAATCGATGCGGTGATCTTTGCATATACATCTTCGAAAGCGATATCTTGTTCATAAAAATGATCAAATGAGTACACTTTCAATCCCTTGGGAAATCCTGAGACAGAAGGATGCATCTTTGTACGTAAATACACTTCCTCGGCACTGCTGAGCAGTTTCCATGCTTGGCGAGAAAGCAGCTCTGGGTTACCAGGTCCAAGACCAATGATTGTTACACCGGGTGTGGTCATTACTCAATATTCCTTTATATAGTTAACCTGCACTCAGGAAATATGTCCACAGGGTTTTTTAGATGCGTTATTTCCCAAGAACCAAACTTCAAGAAGAACATTAATTATAAAAGCGTGAGTACGTTCTGCGGGTTCAATGATGAGAACCCACATGAACGACCTCACGCATATTTCAGCAATCGATTTTGTTCTAGCGCTTTGTGTAAGTTGGGGCTTTACGAGCGCGTTTTAAACCAGGCTTTTTCCGTTCTTTTTCACGTGGATCACGGGTCAGTAATCCAGCTTTACGCAGTGGCGGCTGGTAATCCGGGATCATTTTGATCAATGCCCTTGCCAAACCAAGCTTGACCGCGTCTGATTGTCCGGTAACCCCGCCGCCCTTAACAAGCACGGTTACATCTAACTGACCCTTGCTCTCACCGGTAGTATCAAACGGAGCGAGTATGTTTTCTTTATCACCCACGCGAGGGAAATAATCTTCAAGCGTCTTCCCATTGACCACAAAATTCCCAGAACCACTCATGATACGCACCCTGGCGGTGCTTGATTTGCGGCGACCGATTCCTTCATAATACTGAACTGCCATTATTGCTCCTTAAACTTCTACCTGGACTGGATCCTGGGCTTGATGAGGATGATCTGTTCCAGCAAATACTTTCAACTTCTTGATCAACTTGCGTCCAAGACGGTTATGAGGCAGCATTCCCCAGACCGCCTGCCGGATTACCCGGTCAGGATGCTTGGCCAGTTGATCCCGTAAATTGATTTTCTTCAATCCACCGGGGTATCCACTGTGTCGGTAATAATACTTGTCATCTAACTTTTTACCAGTTACAGTAATAAGTTCAGCGTTGATGACAATCACATAATCACCGGTGTCCACGCCTGGTGTAAAAGTTGGTTTATCTTTTCCAAGCAAAATGGTCGAAATCTGGGTCGCTAATCGGCCCAAATTCTTTCCATTTGCGTCAACCAATTTCCATTCATGGGTGACATCACCTGATTTTGGTACATACGTTTTTTGCACAGATTCTCTCTCCACTGTAACTTTGCTCATCTCCAGATGAGACATTATATGATCAAGATTTCCAATCTATATTGGATATCTTACTTCTTTCAAAAATAATCCTTTGGCTGGCGCTAACCTTTGAACCATCGACTCTTGATCTCCGTTTAACAAAATCTCAACCTCATCCAGGGTTCGCCTCTCAAGTCCAATCTCAACCTGATAACTTACTAGTCTTCGAACCATGTGGTACAGGAAAGCATTTCCTAAAATTTCAAAACTCACATTCTCGTTCTCGATCTTCCAAGAAGCGCTGAGAATTTCTCGGATCGTACTCCCTCCGGGTTGAGGTGGAGTACCAAAAGCGGAGAAATCATGCTCGTCAATGAGTTTCGCAGCCGCATTTTCTAATAAATCCATCGCCAGAGGTGGCCATACCCGCCAGGCATACCTTTCTTTGAGCGGATTTCGATATCTGTCAAAGAACAACCTGTACTGGTAGCAGCGAGCTATCGCTGAAAACCGTGGGTGGAAATCCTCGCCTACCCGTTCAACAGAGCGTACAGCGACATCCTGCGGCAAATTAGCATTTAATGCATCTCGTAAATCTTCAACTGAGTGAGACCATTCATACTCAAATCCCACGACCTGACCGGAAGCGTGCACACCTGTGTCTGTTCTACCTGCGCCGGTGATTGATGTTCCAATCCAACCCGTAGTTCTTAGTGCGGATTCCACCGTTTCCTGAACAGTGCGACCTTCTGATTGGCGTTGAAAACCGAGAAACTCCGTTCCATCATACGCCAGGATAACTTTGTAATGTGCCATCTACCTGAAAAAGGAAACGATTTCAACCGGATCGCTTCTTTGAATTACCTTAATTTTGCTATTCCTCGATTAACTCAAGAATAACCATCTCCGCCGAGTCACCATAACGTGGTCCCAGCTTCAACATTCGTGTATAGCCGCCTGCCCGATCTTCAAAGCGGGGTGCAATATCGTCAAATAATTTCTGTACCAGATCAGGGCTATCCATGCGCGCGGCTGCCAATCGTCTAGCGTGAACCATTTTTTCATCACCGGCGGAATTTCCACGTTTGGCTAACGTAATTAAACGCTCAGCTTGGCCGCGAATGGCCTGAGCTTTTGCCTTCGTCGTGCGGATTCTTTCGTGAGTAAATAATTGGTTAACCATCGTCCGACGGAGCGCCCGGCGATGGCCCGTGGAACGGCTTAATCTTTTACCAGCTTTTTTATGTCGCATCTCTTAAGACTCCGCCTCGATTTCTTCTTCGTCTTCCAAATAGCCTTTTTCACTCATCTTGGTTCTGAGTTCATCAAGGCTTTTCTCACCAAAATTGCGGATTGACATCACTGCTTCATCACCCTTCTCAAGCAGCTCCAACACTTCACCAACAGTCGTGATTCCAGTTCGCTTGAGTGAATTGAATACCCGTACAGAAAGATCGAGGTTCTCGATCGGGGTCTCAATCATTTCACTCGTCAAACGGCTGCTCTCTTCTTCTTCCGTGGCGATGATGGTCAATGATTCTTCACTGACACCCGCTAAGTGCCGCAGGTGCTCGATCATGATCTTTGCACCGTCGCTGAGTCCTTCCTCCGGCCCCACAGTACCATCAGTCCAGATTTCCATCACCAGCCGATCATAATTTGTGCTCTGTCCAACTCTAGCACTCCCTGATTCCCAATTCACCCGGCGTATTGGGCTGAATATTGCATCAACTGGCAGTTCACTAATTGGCAAATTGCCACTACGCTCGTCAGCAGGAGAATAGCCCCTGCCGCGCTCAGCCGTCAATTCAATTTCCAGGCTGGTCTCGTTTGCATCCACCGTAAATAAATACAGGTCAGGATTTACAATCTGGATTTCCGGGGGTGCGATAATATCAGCAGCGGTTACGATCCCAGCTCCCCTCACTTCCAGGTGCAGGCGAGCTGTATCAACATCATACATCTTCATACGCAGCTGCTTAATCTGCAGCATCACACGAATCACGTCCTCGCGCACTCCCGGGATTTCACGGAATTCATGCTGAACATCCGCAATTCGTATTGAGGTGACTGCCGCGCCTTCCAGGGATGACAGCAATACCCGGCGAAGGGCATTTCCTAACGTGATCCCATATCCGCGCTCAAGAGGGCTGATCGCATATTTGCCATAATTGCGAGCTTCTGCTTCTCGCTCAATCTTTGGCGTCACCATATTTGTTAAACCTATCACAGTTCACCTCATTTGAAAATCAAACCGTCTCCCCTTATTAATTAAAAGGAGAACAGAATACAAAACCTATCGCTTGTAATACTCCACGATCAACTGCTCATTGAGATTTCCATCAATCTCAGATCGCTCAGGTAAACGAGTTAGGGTTCCTTTTAAACTATTAACATCCCTGCTCACCCATTCGGGTGTTGATCTCTCCTCGGCAACCGCTGGCAGATCCTTGAAGAAAGTTCTCTTCCTGGAACCATCGCGAACAGCGATCTCATCACCAGGTGAAATTAACATGGAAGGCACATCTGTGCGGCGACCATTGACATCGAAATGCCCATGGGTAACCAACAATCTTGCTTGAGCCCGGTTTGCAGCAAATCCTAATCGAAATACAACATTGTCCAACCGGGATTCAAGGATTTGCAGCAGGTTTACACCGGTTAATCCCCTGCGCTTCAGGGACACATCATAATATCTTCGAAACTGTCGTTCTAAAACGCCGTATGTCCTGCGTGCCTTTTGTTTGGCACGTAATTGGCGGCTGTAGTCCGATTCCCGTCGTCGCCGGTATTGAAAACCTTTGCCATGAATTCCGGGCGGATAACTGCGCCTTTCATATGAACACTTTGTTGTGAAACAACGTTCACCCTTCAAGAACAACTTTTCACCTTCTCGCCGGCATAATTTGCAAACCGGTCCTGTATATCTAGCCATTCGCTCTTCCTTATTTTTCGATAAATTTCTATTACTTACACGCGTCGTTTTTTAGGTGGACGGCAGCCATTATGTGGCACTGGCGTCTTATCAGTGATTGCCGTTACTTTTAACCCAGCCCCCTGAATTGCACGGATTGCAGATTCCCGTCCAGGACCAGGTCCTTTTACGAAAATCTCAATTTCCTGGAGACCAAGGGATTGAGCAGCTTTAATCGCCTTCTCTGCAGCCAAACGAGCTGCGAAAGGTGTGCTTTTGCGTGATCCTTTAAATCCCGCAGAGCCAGAACTGCCCCAAACTACTGTGTTCCCTTGGGTATCTGTGATGGTCACGATCGTATTATTAAATGTGGCGGTAATATGCACCTGACCTGCAGATAATGTCCTTTTTGTTTTTTTTCCACCTGAACGGCGTGATCGATCTTCTGTTACCATAAATCCTCGCTATATATATCATTATCCTCTCAAGCTGGCAGTGTAGCCTTGCCAACAGAGAGCTTACTTCTTCTTTGCTCCTCGGCGGCGTCCACGTCCAGCAACCGTCTTCTTCGGGCCCTTTCGCGTGCGTGCGTTTGTCCTCGTACGCTGTCCACGCACAGGAAGATTTCGACGATGACGCAAACCTCGATAGCTTCCGATCTCAATCAATCTTTTTATATGCATCTGAGTGTCGCGGCGTAAATCACCCTCAACTTTATAATTCTGAATGATGAATTCACGTAATGTTGCTACCTCTGCATCGGTGAGATCCTTGACGCGCGTGTCAGGATTTACCTGGGTCGCTGCCAGTATTTCTTTAGACCTTGTTGGACCGATCCCATAAAGGTATCTCAATCCAATATCAATCCGCTTATTCCGCGGGAGGTCAACGCCTTCAATTCTCGCCATAATTCTCTATCCCTGTCTTTGCTTGTGTTTTGGATTTTCACAAATTACGTACACTACGCCGCGTCGTTTGACAATTTTGCACTTCGCACAGCGTTTTTTTACTGAAGCAGATACTTTCATTGCGGGTCTCTCCTAAAATTCTGCCGTGAAGGTCCTTTCACGTTTGGCAAGTAGCCGAAGTTATAATTATACATAACCTAATATCATATGTCCAGATAACATTAAACCGCCGTCAAAATTACCGGATCCCCTTCAGTGACAGCCACCGAATGCTCAAAATGGGCTGTTAAGGAGCGATCCGCCGAGATAACGGTCCACTGGTCATCCAGAACACGAGTCCGGTGCGTCCCGATCATCACCATCGGTTCTAGAGCTACCGTGATACCGGGTCGCAAAGGGATTCCACGCCCACTCACACCAAAATTTGGTACCAGTGGTCCCTCATGCATATTGCGACCTACACCATGTCCGGTATATTCTCGCGGCACATGAAAATTAAATCCTTCCACATACTGCTGGATGGTTGCGGACACGTCCCCCACCCGGTTTCCGGAACGCATTTTCTCGATTCCTTTATATAATGCTTTTTCGGTTACATCCAACAATTGCTGAGCCTGTTCAGAAACATCTCCAACGCCCATGCTGAAAGCCGAATCCGCAACGAAACCATCCAAAACCGTTCCACAATCTATGGAAACAAGATCTCCTTCTTCCAATTTTCGCTTTCCGGGAATGCCATGCACCAGCTCCTCGTTGATAGAAATTGTGAGCGTCGCTGGATATGGATAAGGTCCCGGATAATGTTTAAAAGCCGGTTTTCCACCATTTTCCCGGATCAGTTCTTCCGCAGCTGCGTCCAATACCTCGGTTGCGATCCCAGGTTCGATCATCCTACCCACTTCCTGCAAAACCATCGCGTTGATGCGACCAGCTTCGCGCATGACCTCAATTTCTGGTGGTTCCTTAATCACAATCGGTCTATCCGACATCTGATTCTTTAACCTCATTGACCAATTTCATTAAATCCTCGGTCACTTCATCAATTGACTGATTTCCATTAATTTCGATCAGAATTCCGCGTTCATGATAATACTCAACCAATGGTCGTGTCAGCTGCTCATAGACCTGGATGCGGTGCTTCACTGTTTCAGGTTGATCGTCTTCCCTCTGATACAACTCAGAGCCATCGAAATCACAAACTCCTGCAACTTTAGGGGGTTTGTATTTCTTATGAAATACGTGGCCCTCAGCACGGCAGGTCAATCTCGCGGATAACCGTTCTATCAGCTTAGATTCTGGAACTGCAATATATGGTACTTGATTGATCTTGCATCCAGTCTCTTCCAACATATCATCCAATGCCTTGGCTTGTGCCGGAGTACGAGGAAATCCATCTAAAATCGCGCCTGCTGCACAATCCGTTCTCGAAATTCTTTCTTCGACCATACCAATCGTTATATCATCGGGAACGAGTTCCCCTACTTTGATGAACTGGTTGGCACGAATTCCAAGTTCAGTCTGGTTTTTCAGGTTCTCCCGGAAAAGGTCGCCGGATGATATCTGGGGTACACCTTTTTTCTGAGCAATGACTTTAGCTTGCGTGCCCTTGCCAGCTCCAGGAGGTCCTAAAAATACGTAAAAATCTCTCACTTCTTTCTCAATCACCGAATCAACAAGCTATCATCATAGCCATGCAGTTTGAGTTCTGCTTCGATATTGAAGAAGGTATCTCGCACAACACCAACCACGATCAACAATCCAGCGGATGAAACTAGCAGCAATCCGGTACTGGCGCCAAACGGTACAATCAGTCCAATCAAAAAGGGTAAGATTGCCACTAAACCCAGGAATAATGCTCCTGGAAGGGTAATCCTGCGCAGAACCTTGGTGAGGTACTTCTGAGTGGGAGCTCCACGGCTCACCCCAGGAATTTGGGCACCGCTTTTCTTTAAATTCTCACCGTAATTCTGCTGAGCAAAAAGCACATCTGTATAGAAGAAGGTAAATCCAACCACCATGAAGAAATACAGCACCCAGTAAGCGTTGCTGTCGCCTCCAAATATGGATTGCATGCTGGCAGAGAGGTTAGCCACCCATTCTGTCCCAGAGCCTGCGAAGAAGCTGGCGATGATGGCAGGAAATGTCAGCAACGCCTGGGCGAAGATCAGCGGGATCATGCCTGCCATATTAACTCGCAGCGGCAGTGTTCCTTTTACCGGCATCGACATGCGGTTTCCAACTCTTCTGCCTGGATACATCACAGGCACGTTGCGCTGTCCCTGTTGAACGAAGACAATCGCAAATATCGTCAGCAGGGTGAAGATCAGCATAAATGTCAAACCAATCACCCGGTTTTGGTCATCCGCAATTATGCTCGCCAGCGTAACAGGGACCCGGGAAACGATACCTGCAAAAATGATCAGAGACAGACCCTGGTTGCGGATACCAAATTCTGAAATCAATTCACCCAACCAGATTGCAAACATCGTTCCTGCAGTCATACTGGCAACGACAGCCAGCGATGAGAGAGCGTTACCGCTGCTCAATCCAAAATTATCGAGAATGGGCACACCACCTGTAAATTGGGAGAAGAGGTTGATTTGCCCAACTGCGTTAAGAGCAGCCATTGGCACCGCCAGGATGTAGGTCCATTTCTCCATCCATTTGCGACCTTCCCTGGGATCTTCTTCCATCCTTCTCTGCAATGCAGGGATAATCGGCACTAACAAATTGAGAATAATCTGCGCAGTGATATACGGGTAAACACCCATCGCCAGCACAGAAAAATTTGATACTGTGCCACCAGAGAGCAGGTCAAGCAGGTTGACCAATGTTCCCTGTGCTCCTCCCCCCTCTATGATGGCTGAGATCGCGGCCTTATTAACTCCAGGAACCGGCACATGTGCTGCAAATCTATAGATTGCCAATAATCCAATAGTTATCAGCAACCTTTTTCTGATGTCTTGGGCGGACCACAGATAGCGCCACGCTGAACGCTTCATATTCGGGCTCCTTATTCGCCGTCTTGCCGGGAAATAATTTCCACACTGCCACCAGCAGATTCAACCTTCGAATGGGCACCTTTGCTGATGCGGTGTACACTCACGTTAAGCGCTACATCTAGATCACCACCTCCCAGCAGTACAATAGGTCGGGACTGATCTTTCACCAGCTTCGCTGCCAGAAGCGATTCTGGATTTACATTACTCTTGGCTTCAAAGCTCTTCAGCTGTCCAACATTCACTTCATGGTATTCCACCCTGTTGATGGGTGTAAATCCCTTACCACGCATGAAGGGTAGTCTGCGGAAGAATGGCAGGTTTCCACCTTGATGGTACAAACGGGTGCCTCCACCTGCTCGCGCACCTTGACCTTTGACACCGCGGCCCGCTGTCTTTCCTTGACCTGCTGCCGTGCCTCGACCTACTCTTTTGCGCTCTTTTTTAGCCCCTTTGTTGGGTTTCAAGTCATGTAATTGCATTTGCGATCCTATTCTTCAACATATAGCAGATGGCTAACCTTTGCCACCATGCCGCGAAAAACTGGCGAGTCCTTATGTTCAACGGTCTGGTTCATTTTACGCAGCCCGAGAGCTTTGACAGTTCTCTTTTGAGATATGTTGTAGCCAATCGGACTCTTGACCAATGTCACACGGACAAGCTTCTCAGTCTTCTTCTTCCTTGTTGTCTTTTTCTTCTTTTTGGTTTCCGACTCAGGCATTTTGTTTCCTTCTCTCCCAGAAAGGAGTTACATCTTTAACTGATTTACCACGCAGCCTGGCTACTTCTTCGGGTGATCGTAATTGATCGAGTGCATCCATGGTTGCATAGACCACATTAAGCACATTGCTGCTGCCAAGTGATTTGGTTAAGATATCTGATACACCTGCTGCCTCTAAAACGGCACGCACACCACCACCTGCGATCACGCCTGTACCAGGTGAAGCGGGCTTAAGCAGCACTCGTGCTCCAGAGATACGTCCGAGAACCTCATGCGGAATTGTCGAACCAAAAAGGGAAACTTTCCGCATCTCTTTTTTTGCCCGTTCTGAAGCTTTGCGCATGGCGTCGGGTACTGAATTGGCTTTTCCAATTCCTACACCGACTTTGCCGCGATTATCGCCAACCACGATCGTCACACGGAAAGAAAACCGGCGACCGCCTTTGACAACTTTTGCTACCCTGGCAATATCGATGACGCGTTCATCGAATTCTTTTTCGAATTCCCTAGATTTGAAATCTGACATAATTTTCTCCTATTTGGCTTGCTAAAATTGCAAGCCGCCTTCCCGCGCGCCATCAGCCAGCGCCTTCACGCGCCCAATATAACGATAACCTGATCTATCGAACACCACTTTTTCAATCCCAGCGGATTTTGCTCGTTCTGCAAGCGCCTCTCCAATCTTCTTTGCTTGCTCAGTTTTCGTCTTGCCGGATACTTCACCGCGCAAATCCTGGTCGATTGTGGATGCAGAAACCATCGTAATACCTTCTTCATCATTAATCACCTGGGCATATATCTCTGTGAGACTGCGAAATACATTCAAGCGTGGTCTGTCCGATGTGCCATGTACTCGTTTGCGAACTCGCAAATGTCTGCGCTGTCGTGCTTTGGTACGTGTAGTCTTTTTTCCCATGCTTCTATACCTTACCTGCTTTACCCGCCTTGCGACGGATACGCTCATCTATATACTTAATTCCCTTACCTTTATAAGGTTCTGGGGGACGAACTTTGCGGATATCCGCAGCCACATGCCCGACAACCTGCTTATCGTAGCCCTGTATGATGATCTGCCGAGTTCGCTCATCGACTACAAACTCGATACCTTCGGGGGGCTCAACTTTCACAGGATGTGAATAACCAACATTTAATACCAGGTTCTTTCCATCTAAGGTGGCCCGGTATCCAACACCGTTGACTTCTAATACTTTGGAAAAACCCGAGCTCACACCGACAACCATATTATTAATCAGCGCCCTGGTCATTCCATGCAGCGCTCGATGGTTAGGTTCATCTGTTGGGCGTTTAACTGTAACCTCACCTTTATCCAGCTTGATCTCCATATCTGCAGGAAATGTATGCTGCAGCTCGCCTTTAGGTCCCTTTACCTGAACATTGGATCCTTTGATTTTGACATCAACACCGTCCGGAACGACGACAGGCATTAATCCGATTCTAGACAAGATAATCCTCCTTACCAAACCTTACACAGGATTTCGCCGCCAACACCCAGTTGACGCGCACGTTGTCCAGTCATCACACCTTTTGGTGTGGTAAGGATTGAAACACCCATGCCAGACAACACCCAGGGAATATCACGCTTACCTGAATAAACCCTTCTTCCAGGTTTGCTTACTCGCTCCAACCCAGTAATAACTGGACGCCTGAAACGTCGCTCACCTACATAACGGAGCCGCAACCGCAAAATTTTGTGACCCGGACTTTCGCCATCTACTACTTCATACCCAGCGATATATCCCTCTTCTTTGAGAATTCGCGCGATTTCAATCTTCAATTTTGAATTTGGCATGGCGGTAGTTGGATGTCCAACTCCCATCGCATTCCGAATCCGAGTCAACATATCCGCAACAGGATCAGTCATACTCATACTAATACTCCTCTGCTTTCTTACCAGGAAGACTTAACTACACCTGGGATTTTTCCTTCTAAAGCCAATTCCCGAAAACAAATTCGGCAAAGTCCAAATCTCCGAATATACCCTCGCGGTCGTCCGCAGATCATACATCGATTTCTGACCCGGGTGGGATATTTACGCCGCTGTTCACGAATTTTAATGCTTGTTTTCGCCATTAATTACCTTCCTTCCTGAATGGCATGCCGAGCATATCCAATAGCTGTGTGCCCCCTTCATCTGTTTTCGCCGTGGTGACTATGGTTACTTCCATGCCACGGACTTTGTCAATCGTGTCGTAATCCACCTCTGGAAAAACCAGCTGCTCTCTCAAGCCCAGAGTGTAATTTCCACGACCATCGAATGAGTTCAGAGATATTCCACGGAAGTCTCTTACTCTTGGCATCGCGACATTGATCAAGCGGTCAAGAAATGACCACATTCGATCGCGCCGCAAGGTAACTTTGACACCGATGGAATGACCTTCCCGCAGTTTGAAGTTAGCAATACTCTTCTTTGCCTTGGTGATAATGGGCTTTTGACCGGTTATCGAGGTGATATCCGCTACTGCTGCATCAAGAGCTTTGGCGTTTTCAAGTGCTTCACCAACCCCAATATTGACCACAACTTTTTCAAGCCGTGGCACTTCCATGATGTTATCCAAATTCAAGGATTTCATCAGTTCTGGTACGATTTCTTCCTTATAACGTTCTTTTAAGTAATGAGCCATTTATTATCTCCTGATCGATCGCTTAATCAATCAATGCCTCACAATGTTTGCAAACTCGGCGAGCGGTTCCATCTTCACGATTTACGCCTACCCGCGTTGCCTCATCACATTTGGGACACACCAACATCACATTCGATATATGAATCGTTCCTTCAAATTCAATGATCCCAGGTGAGATGGTCCTACCCTGAGTTTGAACCTGGCGCTGGTGTTTTTTGCGCATATTTACGCCTTGAACAACAACGCGATCATTTTTCGGGTTGACGCGAATCACTTCGCCGCGTCTGCCTTTATCAATCTCCCTACCGCTAATCACTTCTATGGTGTCACCTTTTTTAATCTTCATTTTCTTTTCATCGCTCCTCTTTGAGCAATTTTCGCTAAAGGACCTCAGGAGCCAAGGATACGATCTTCATATAGCCCTTCTCTCTTAATTCCCGGGCAACTGGTCCAAATATGCGCGTACCGCGCGGGTTGCGACCATCAGTATCCAGAATAACTGCTGCATTATCATCGAACTTGATGTAGGAACCATCTTCACGACGCCATTCTTTCGCAGTTCTGACAATAACAGCCCTGACAATTTCACTCTTGCTAACACTGCCATGCGGGGTGGCACTTTTCACAGTACCAACAACAACATCACCTATTGATCCATACCTGCGGGATGAACCTCCCAGGACATGAATCACCAATATTTCTCTGGCACCGGAATTATCGGCAACCTTCAATCGACTTTCATGCTGAATCATACCGACTCCTCCGCCTCTAATTCATCTGTGATCATCTCACGGTGCAGAATTTCTTCAACCACCCATTGTTTTCTCTTTGAGATGGGACGGCTTTCAACAATTTTTACCTGGTCACCAATTTCGCAACCGAGTTCATCATGTGCCATTATTTTCTTCTTGCTGTGGACTACCTTTTTATACAAAGGGTGTCGATAAGTACGGGTGATTTCCACCAGTACGGATTTATCCATTTTGTTGCTGGTTACTACACCGGTCAATCGACGACGGTTGTTCATGCTTCACCTTCCAATTCTTCTTGCTCCTGCCTCTCATTGAGGATCGTATGATATCTCGCAATAACTTTCCTGGTGTAGCTGATGCGGGTGTGATCAGTTAATTCACCTGTCGTCAATTGAAAACGAAGTTTCATCAACTCTTCTTTGGTGTCTTCCAGGTTCGAAATAATCTCGGAGGTGGATAACTCTCGAATTTCTGAGGCTTTCATCCTTCACTCCCTTTCACACCATAACGTGAGACGATCTTTGTCTTGATCGGCAGCTTGTAGGATGCTAGCCGGAGTGCCTCTCGGGCAGTTTCCTCTGGCATTCCACCACCAACTTCAAACATCACTCGCCCAGGTTTTACAACTGCTACCCAGAATTCAACATCTCCTTTACCTTTACCCATGCGGGTCTCAGCAGCCCTTTTGGTAATTGGTTTATCTGGAAAAATTCTGATCCAAACTTTCCCACGTCGCTTTAATGCACGCACGATCGCCCTCCGAGCGGCTTCGATTTGACGTGCCGTAATCCATGATGGCTCCAGTGCCATTAAACCCAGGTCACCAAAATGAACTTCGTTGCCTCGCTGAGCCAGACCACGCATACGTCCACGCATTTGCTTCCTGTACTTTACACGCTTCGGCATTAACATAATTACTACCTCTTAATTTGGCTATCTAAGCTAGTTTATGAACCTTATCATTCCAGATAAGATCACTCACTAACATATACTCCTTCTGTTGATTCAACGGCATCTTCCTTCTCAGGCAGGACAATACCTTTATAAATCCAAACTTTAACTCCGATCCGTCCGTAAGAGGTTAATGATTCTGCGCGGGCAAAATCGATATCCGCGCGTAATGTCTGGCGCGGAACCTGTCCTTCACGCATGTGAATTGTGCGTGCCATCTCAGCACCGCTCAATCTGCCAGCAACCTCAATACGAATACCTTCTGCTCCCTGGCGCATTGACTGCTGAATGGCTCGCTTCATCGCACGTTGGTAGCTGATCCTGCGTTCTAACTGGTCAGCAATATTACGTGCTACCAAAAATGCATCCAGATCTGGATCTTTAATCTCTTTAATATCTAAATCAATTTTCTTTCCAACCAGACCTTCCAAATCGGCCCGCAGCTTTTTTACGTTCTCACCTTTGCGCCCGATCAAAATGCCAGGTTTGGCGGTATGAACCATGATCTTTACCTTGCCAGGGAAGCGCTCAATCTCAATCCGCGAGACACCTGCTCTTTGAGTTTCTTCGCGAATCATATCCCGCAATTCGATATCCTGGCGAAGCTGGTCCACATATTCCTGTCCTTCTGCATACCAGCGGGCTTCCCAAGTTTTATTGACCCCCAATCTAAAACCAATTGGATGTACTTTACGACCCATTGTTACTCCTCTCAAACTTAGTCGCTGATCTGCACTTTTCAATAATTCCAACCACCATTAGAACTCTCTCTCTCGTAAAACCACCGTGATATGTGATGCCCTGCGGATGATGGGCTTAAAGCGACCCCGAGCTCCGAACCTCCGCCACCGACGTGATGGGGCAGCATTCGCAAAGATCTGGTAAATAAATAAATCATCCCTGCTCACACCGAAGTTTTCTTCAGCATTTGACATCGCTGAGGAAAGCACTTTAGATATTGGTCTCGCAGCACCATTTTGTACGAACCTCAACATGTCAAGCGCTTCTGTAATATCCTTTCCCCGCACAAGGTCAATCACCAAACGAACCTTCTGGGGAGAATAAGGAATATAATTCGCATGCGCACGAATATCATCAGCCATGGATTATCTCCTAATTTTGCGCTCAACCACGTGACCACGATATGTGCGCGTGGGGGCGAATTCACCTAGCTTATGACCGACCATGTTTTCCGTAATATAGATCGGGACATGCCGGCGACCGTCATGGACTGCAAAGGTATGCCCCACCATCTGTGGGAATATACTGCTTGCACGGCTCCATGTGCGGATTACTTTCTTCTCATTACGCTCGTTCATTAACTCGACTTTCTTCAGCAGTTTCGGGTCAATGTATGGTCCCTTCTTTAACGATCGTCCCATAATTCAATCTCCATCTTTCCTAAGGATTCTATTCCCTGAAAGCCTCTTTTGGCTGGAATAAAACCTGGTTGTTAGCGTCGCTTCTTCCTGCGGTGGCGAACAATATACTTCTCAGTACTTTTATTGCGACGTGTTTTCTTACCCAAAGTTGGTTTACCCCATGGACTCTTGGGTCCAGGCAAACCAATTGGTTGACGCCCTTCACCACCACCATGAGGATGGTCTCGTGGGCTCATTGCAGATCCACGCACGGTTGGGCGAATACCCATATGCCTCTTGCGACCTGCTTTCCCCAGTTTAATATTGCTGTTATCCAAATTGCCGACCTGACCAATGGTTGCATAGCAGGTCTGCCGGATCAACCGTACTTCCCCGGATGGCAAACGAACCTGGGCGTATTCGCCCTCTTTTGCAAGCAGCTGTGCAGCTCCACCTGCTGCTCTAACCAGCTGACCGCCGCGCCCTTCTTTTAGCTCAATATTATGAATTAAGGTGCCGACAGGAATATTGGCGATTGGCAGGCTGTTTCCGGCTCTGAGTTCTGATTTTGGTCCCGATTGAACCATATCACCTACCCTTAAATCCAGGGGGGCAATAATATAGCTTTTCTCTCCATCAACATAATGCAGCAGAGCGATCCGCGCAGTCCGGTTGGGATCATATTCAATGGCAGCAACTTTCGCAGGTATACCGTGTTTTCTGCGTTTGAAATCGACCTGGCGGATATGACGCCGTGCCCCACCGCCTCGGTGGCGGACTGTGATCCGTCCATACATATTCCTGCCGTCGATGCGTTTCTTAGGGACAATCAGCGCACGCTCAGGCTTTGATTTTGTGATTTCTTCAAATGTATGACCAGTCATGCCTCGCAAGCTGGGGGTAACTGGTTTGTATTTCTTAACTGCCATTAGCGTACTCCTTCAAATACGTCGATGGACTCACCAGGTTCCAGGGTGATGATCGCCTTTTTGTAAGCACTGCGGCGAACCTTCACCCGTCGATTTCTCCATCGGCGACTTCGCTTTGCAGGCACATTAATTATATTTACCCGGACAACATCTACGTCAAATACTGTTTCAACCGCGTCTTTTACCATTTGCTTTGTCGCATCCATGCTAACTTCAAAGACATACTGGTTTAAATCATCTGCCTGGTAATTTGACTTCTCTGTAACAATGGGGCGCCGGAGAATATCATATACGGATGTCATCTTTATTTCTCCTTATCCAAGATACGATTCAAGGACGTCCAGGGCAGCTAAGGGGATAACCACCACATCGTATCCAAGCAAATCCCGGATATTCATATAATTAGCCATCAGCAATTTCAAATCAGGGATGTTATTCGCGGCTTTGTTCATCTTTTCAGAATTATCATTTTTTTCAGGAATAACAACCAAGGCGCTGGAATCTCCGACCAGGGTGTTAATAATCTTGGCCATTTCTTTGGTTTTTGGTTCCGAAATGGTAAATTCGTCCAGGATTACGATTTCTTGGTCAGAGGCCTTCACAGACAAAGCCGACCTGAGTGCTGCCTTGCGCATTTTGCGCGGCATTTTTTGACTGTAATCTCGTGGGCGCGGTGTATGAACTCCACCACCACCAACCCATTGGGGTGATCGGATCGAACCCTGCCGAGCGCGACCGGTTCCTTTCTGGCGCCAGGGTTTTCTGCCACCACCGGAAACCTCACTGCGAGTCTTTGTCTTGTGGGTTCCTAATCTGGCATTAGCCATTTGCCTGACATACGCTTGATGCATCAGACTGGTATTAATCGGGGCTTCGAAAATCCTGGCTGAAAGGTCGACCGACTTGACTTTCTTTCCCTCAATATTTACTACATCAACTTTCATGATTATTTTGCTCCAATTACCGTTTGCGCGCTTCTTTGATCATAACGACACCACCCTTAGATCCAGGGACGGCGCCGCGCACACCAAGCAAGTTACGATCAGGGTCCACGTATTCAACCCGCAAATTTTGAATTGTCACGCGTTCGGAACCCATATGACCAGGCATTTTTTTTCCTTTGAAGACCCTACCTGGAGTAGTTGTAGCACCAATAGATCCGGGAGATCTCTGGCGATCTGATTGACCGTGTGTCGCTGGTCCCCCTCGGAAGCCGTGGCGCTTCATAACGCCCTGGAAACCTTTACCTTTACTCGTGCCGACGATGTCAACCTGGTCGCCAACAGTAAAGACCTCGCCAACTTCTAATTTGTCACCTTCACTAACCTCTGGCTCCTTGACCCGGAATTCCCGCAGAAACCGTAATGGTGGCAAATCGCTGGTTTTCAAATGCCCAAGCTGACCACCGGTCAGGCGTTTGGGTTTAACTTCTTCAAAACCGAGCTGAACAGCATTGTATCCATCTGTTTCAGGTTGGCGAACTTGGGTAACATAGCAAGGCCCAGCCTCGATGAGTGTAATGGGAATAGCCAGTCCACTCTCATCGAAAATCTGGGTCATACCGATTTTCTTTCCAATCAGCCCTTTCATCATCTCAATTTTCTCCTACTTACAATTTTTTGGGACTGTCAGCCTGGGCTTGGCTACATCATCCCACGGTCAACGCAGTCAACCAGTTTGTCGAAAAATCAGGTTTTTGTTTTTTCCGTACAACACTGTTCTTACGTTGCCAGACTCTTATTACTGAAGCGGATACCTGTCTTCGTTATCCTTTGCGTGAATTCTTCGTCAGAATTTCCGATACTCACCCATTAAATCTTGATCTCAATATCGACACCAGCGGGTAAATTCAAGCGCATAAGCATGTCAATAGTCTTAGAATCTGGATCAAGGACATCAATCAACCGATTATGGGTGCGGATTTCGAAGTGTTCGTGCGAATCTTTATCAATAAAAGTAGACCGCCGGACAGTAAACTTCTCAATTTTGGTCGGTAAAGGAACAGGACCGACAACACGTGCTCCCGTCCGCTCTGCCGTATCTACGATCCGTTTCGCAGACTGGTCAAGGACACGATGATCATAGGCTTTCAAGCGGATCCTAATTTTCTGCTTGGCCATATCTCTCCTATTCGATGATCTCAGTGATCACGCCTGCGCCGACGGTAAGACCGCCTTCACGAATGGCGAACTTGGAGCCCTGCTCTAATGCCACTGGCACGATCAACTCCACTTCCAGGTTTACGTTATCCCCGGGCATCACCATCTCTACCCCTTCGGGCAGTTCAATGGTTCCGGTCACATCCATGGTGCGCACGAAGAACTGCGGGCGGTAGCCGGTGAAGAATGCCTTGTGCCTGCCACCTTCGTCGCGCCTCAACACGTACACTTCGCTCATGAACTTGGTATGCGGGGTGATGCTGCCCGGCTTGGCGATCACCATGCCGCGCTCCACATCTTCCCGGTCGATGCCGCGCAGCAGCAGTCCCAGGTTGTCTCCCGCCTGGCCTTCATCCAGGATCTTGTGGAACATCTCGACCCCGGTCACCACCGAACTGACCATCTCGTCCTGCAGACCAACGATATCGACCGGGTCGCCAGTATTGATCGTGCCGCGGTCAACTCGTCCGGTCACCACTGTGCCGCGCCCCTTGATCGAGAACACGTCTTCAACCGACATCATGAACGGCTTGTCAGTTTCACGCAGCGGTTCGGGGATGTACTCGTCCACCACGCGCAGCAGTTCTTTGATGCTGGCGTACTCTTCGGCGTCCGGGTCCTGTGACTCACTCTCCAAGGCTGCCAGGGCACTGCCCATCACGATGGGGGTCTCGTCTCCAGGGAAGCCGTACTCATTGAGCAGTTCGCGCAGTTCTAGTTCGACCAGTTCCAACAGTTCCGGGTCATCCATCATGTCGATCTTGTTCAGATAGACCACGATGGCCGGTACTTCCACCTGGCGAGCCAGCAAGACATGCTCCCGGGTCTGCGGCATGGCGCCTTCAGGCGCTGCCACTACCAGGATGGCGCCGTCTACCTGCGCTGCTCCGGTGATCATGTTTTTGATATAGTCCCGGTGTCCCGGCATATCAACATGGGCATAGTGCCGGTTTTCCGTCTCGTATTCCACGTGAGCGATATTGATCGTTATGCCGCGCTCCTTCTCTTCCGGGGCATTGTCGATCGAATCGAACGGCCGGAAATCACCGTACCCTGAAAATGCGCAGTACTTGGTGATCGCCGCGGTAAGTGTGGTCTTACCGTGGTCGATGTGTCCCATCGTACCCACATTCATATGCGGCTTTGTGCGCTCAAATTTCTTCTTGGACATCTAATTTCTTCTCCTGCTAATAATTCAATGTAATAACGATTATGCAATAACCAATTTCGCTACGCTCTCGGAAACTTGAGCGTAATGATCAAACTCCATCGAAAATGCGCCGCGACCCTGGGTTCCAGACCTTAGATCGGTCGCATATCCAAACATTTCTGCCAGCGGGACCATAGCTTTCACTGCCTGAGAATTTCCAGGTCGCAGCTCAGTACCCCCAATTTCACCTCTGCGCGCAGTCAATTGTCCTATCGTATCACCGAGATATTCCTCAGGAAGTACAACTTCAACGCGCATGATGGGTTCCAACAAGACTGGTTTTCCCTTTTGAATACCTTCCTTGAAAGCAAGAGATGCAGCCATTTTAAATGCGATCTCACTTGAATCAACTTCATGATAAGAGCCATCATACAGCCGGACATTTATATCCACAACTGGGTAACCTGCAAGGACACCAGCTTCGGCCGATTCGAAAATTCCCTTTTGGATGGCCCTAAAGTACTCTTTCGGTATCGCGCCGCCGTAAATGTCATTCGAAAATTTAATTCCAGAACCAATTTCACCTGGTTCAAGCTCCAGAAGAACGTGCCCATATTGACCCCGTCCACCGGTTTGCTTGACATAACGGAATTCGGCTCTCTCAACAGGCCTAGTAATTGATTCCCGGTATGCGACCTGGGGACGACCCACCCGGGCTTGTACCCTGAATTCTCTCAGCATCCTGTCTACCAGCACCTCCAGGTGCAGTTCCCCCATTCCTGAGATGATGGTTTGCCCAGTATCCTGGTCTGTCCGCACATGAAATGTGGGATCTTCTTCCGACAGCTTCTGCAGAGCTCCCGCCATCTTGTCCTGGTCGGCGGTAGTTTTCGGTTCAATTGCCACAAATATGACAGGCTCAGGGAATGAGATCGCTTCTAACACTATTGGGTCTGAAGAAACACATAAAGTCTCGCCAGTAAAGGAGTTCTTCAACCCAAGAGTAGCGCCTATATCACCAGCTAAGACCTCATCCACATCTTCTCTGCGGTCAGCGTACATGCGCAGCAGGCGACCAATGCGCTCTTTCTTGCCTTTGGTCGAATTGTAGACCATGGTTCCCTGCTTTATCTTGCCAGAATAAACTCGCACGTACGCCAGGCGTCCTACATAAGGATCGGTGACAATCTTGAAGACCAATGCACTCATTGGTGCATCATCCTCAGGAGATCTTTCAATTTCTTTATCTTTATCAGGAATGAAACCCCGGACTGGAGGGACTTCCACCGGGGATGGGAGATAATCTAAAATAGCATCCAATAATGGCTGCACACCTTTATTGCGTAATGATGAACCGCAATAAACAGGAGTGGCGATATTGGCGATGACTGCTTTTCTCAGGGCTGATTTGAGCTCTTCAACTGAAATTTCTTCACCTTCGAGATATTTCAGGGTCAGCTGCTCATCAACCTCAGCAATTTGTTCAATCATGCGGTCGCGCATCTCTGATGCCGAAGCTGCCAGATCAGGTGGAATATCAGTCACACGTGGCTCTTCACCCAGACCCTCATCCCAGTAAATGGCTTTCTCATCGAACAGATCAACCACTCCCTGAAAGTCTGTTTCAGACCCAATGGGTAATTGAACCGGAATTGGATTGGCTCCCAATCTCTCCTGAATCATTTCTATTGTTCTCTCGAAAGAAGCGCCAACCCGATCCATTTTGTTTACAAAACAAATGCGGGGAACACTGTAGCGATCTGCTTGCCGCCAGACAGTCTCACTTTGCGGCTCGACCCCCTGGACTGCATCAAAAATGACGATTCCACCGTCTAAGACTCGTAACGATCTTTGAACCTCGGCTGTGAAATCAATATGACCCGGCGTATCGATAATGTTGATCTGGTAATCTTTCCAAACTGCGGAAACAGCTGCGGAAACTATAGTGATCCCACGTTCGCGTTCCTGCTCCATCCAATCAGTAACTGTCGTACCATCGTCAACTGATCCAATCCGGTGGGTCTTTCCGGTATAGAATAAAATACGCTCGGTAGTGGTTGTCTTACCAGCGTCTATATGGGCAATAATGCCAATATTTCTATACCGTTCGATCGGATGCTGCCGAGACATTATGGAATACCTATCTCCCAATCCTGTAATGGGAGAAGGCACGATTGGCCTCTGCCATTTTATGGGTTTCATCTCGTTTCCGGATAGATAAGCCGGTGTTGTTATATGCATCCATCAATTCACCAGCCAGCTTTTCAGAAAATGATCTTCCGGATCGATCCCGGGCCGCAGCAAGTATCCAGCGAGTAGCCAATGCAAACTGCCGATCAGTAGATACCTCCATGGGCACCTGGTACGTCGCACCGCCCACACGGCGTGGTTTTACTTCCATGACAGGTGAGACGTTCTTCAAGGCCTGTTGAAAAACTTCTAATGGATCCTTTTTAAGATCCTTTTCAATCAGGTCGAATGCGTTATATGTCAGGCGAGTCGCAGTGCTTTTCTTTCCATTTTTCATTACTCGATTTATGAAGGATTGGACCTGAACGTTGTTATAGCGCACATCGGGATCAATCTTTCTTTTCGGGGGTCTGTAGCGTCTTGGCATGCAAATTCTTCCTTTAGGAATTCAATCGAGGTGTCAGTACTGGATAAGGTCCGTGAATATCAACCTTCTTCTCTTGGGCGTTTTGAGCCATATTTTGATCGACCTTGACGGCGATCGGTCACGCCACCAGTATCCAAAGTTCCGCGCACAATGTGATAGCGAACTCCAGGCAAATCTTTAACACGGCCGCCTCGCACCAGCACCACTGAGTGCTCCTGCAGGGTATGCCCTTCTCCAGGGATATATGCCGTAACTTCGATGCCGTTCGTTAAGCGCACACGTGCAATCTTTCGTAAGGCTGAATTCGGTTTTTTGGGTGTCATGGTGCGGACAATTGTGCAAACACCACGCTTCTGTGGAGCGCCCATGGGTTGGCGAATACGGCGCTGTGTATTCGTGTTCAGCGTGTACAACAGCGCGGGAGCCTTACTCTTGACTTTCTTGGACTTGCGCCCTTTGCGGACTAATTGATTTATGGTTGGCACTTGCGCCTCCAATCCTTTTCCAAATACATTCTTATCTGTTCAATTCACTTCGAAGAATGTTCTCTTCCTCTTCTCAATAAGTGAGGCCATCGATGGTGCGCGATGGCCTCGCAGTTCTTTCCGACTTCAATATAGGCAGTGTACTTCCTGCCATTATGGAAATGGGCAACGACCTGAGATTTTACCACGCCCCTATACGAGCGTCAAGCCTCCTCGGGCGAATTTATCTGGTCAGAAACCTTCTCCTAAACCAAGCAAACCCGTCGTAATTCGCGGAGGTCGCGAACGTTCTTCATCCTTCCCAAAATGGATGATCTCGCCTGTTTCTGTCACGGCTTCTACAGCCAGACCCAAGCTCTGCAGTTCTTTTACAAGCACCCTGAATGAGGCTGGTATGCTTGGCTCTTCAATCGGCTCTCCTTTAACAATCGCCTCGTAAGTTTTCACACGACCCTGCACATCATCAGATTTAACTGTCAGCATTTCCTGGAGCGTATATGCAGCTCCATAAGCTTCAAGTGCCCAGACCTCCATTTCACCGAATCGCTGGCCACCAAATTGTGCTTTACCACCCAGCGGCTGCTGGGACACCAGGCTGTATGGGCCTGTTGATCGAGCATGTACCTTGTCTTCGACCAGGTGGTGTAGTTTCATGATTGACATGATACCCACGGTGACTGGTTGGTCATAAGGTTTCCCGGACTTGCCATCACGTACACGCTGCTTTCCTAATACCGGGATCGGAAGACCGGTTTCCAACATCGTTTTCCTGGCTCGCTCCCAAAGTTTCTTTTCAGGAGTTCTTCCAACCTTCTGTCCAAGGTCAAGCATCCACAACCTTAAGCAAGTGAATACAGCTCGTTCATCTTGCTCTGGGTGATCAAGCTCAGAAATCTCCATGTCTTCAAAGTCCAGAATCTCGTCTGGATTTAAGCCATTGTCCTTAAGCCACTCATTGAGCACTGCCCTGCGAGCATAATGATAATCAGAGACAAGCCTGTAAACATCATATTCCCGTTCTCCGAGCCAGTCTTCCAGGTACAAATTACGAACTTCAGTATCATCTTTGATGGTCTCAGGATCATACTCAAACTGGTTGAGCCATTCCCAGGCTTTTTTTCCAACTTCATTCCAGGCATGTTCAATCATCCAGGCTCTGGCTAATTCAGCTTCAATCTCAGATTCTCTTGCTCCATCAAACACTGGTGTTATTGCCCGGAAGCCCAGTCTGCTGGACGCCCATCCCAGATGTGTTTCCAAGACCTGGCCAAGGTTCATTCGTCCAGGGATACCAGTTGGATTGAGGATGATATCAATCTGCTTTCCATCATCAAGATATGGCATATCTTCCAGGGGTACAACTTGAGAAACAACACCTTTGTTTCCATGACGGCCAGCCATCTTATCCCCTGAAGTTATCTTCCTGCGTTGGGCTACGGACACTCTCACCATCGTATCTACACCAGCAGACAAGTCAGAATTGTCCTCGCGGGTAAACACCTTTACATCGACCACCTTGCCGCGTTCACCGTGCGGCATGCGCAAGGAGGTGTCCTTCACATCCCGGGATTTCTCACCGAATATGGCCCGCAGTAATCTCTCCTCGGGAGATAATTCTCTTTCTCCTTTTGGCGAAATCTTGCCAACCAGGATATCGTTTGGACCGACTTCCGCACCTACTCGGATGATCCCTTGTTCATCCAGGTCCTTAATCGCATCTTCACCTACATTGGGTATATCGCGTGTAATTTCTTCAGGGCCTAATCTCGTATCCCGTGACTCAACTTCGTACTTTTCAATGTGCACCGAAGTGTAATAATCTTCCTGCACAAGGCGCTCCGAAATTACAATTGCATCTTCGAAATTCGCACCTTCCCAGGAAAGAAACGCGACTACTACATTTTGACCCAGAGCCAGCTCACCAGCATCAGTGGATGAGGAGTCTGCAATCACATCCCCCGTCTTTACTCTCTGACCTTTAACAACAGCTGGTCTTTGATCAATGCAGGTGCTCTGGTTGGAGCGTTGGTATTTCCTCAATTGGTAAAGGTGGTCACCATCACCGTTGCGGACAATCACATGCTTCCCCGTTACTGAAAGCACTTCCCCATCCTCTTCCGCTACAATTACCTGGCCTGAATCACGCGCGGCATGGAACTCCATGCCTGTAGAAACCTGTGGGATATCTGGCTTGATTAATGGTACAGCTTGCGCTTGCATATTTGAGCCCATCAATGCCCGGTTCGCATCATCATGTTCAAGGAAGGGGATTAAACCTGCACTGATTCCAACAGTCTGATTTGGCGCTACATCCATGTAGTCGATAAATTCAGGGCTGAAGAAATCGAAACCGGAGTGCTGCCTACCGGATACTCGACTGCGAACAAATTCATTATCATCGGTCAATGGAGTGTTAGCCTGGGCGATCACGAACTTGTCTTCCGTATCAGCTGAAAGGTATTCTCGCTCATCCGAAACATACGGCACAATTAAGATCTCATCTTTGCCAGAGGTCGGGATCGAACGGACCATCTTCGTTGTGACTCGATCTCCTGCCTTTGCAATTTCTTTCTTTGTCTTTGCATTGACCAGGTCTTCTCGCAGCTCTCGACCTATCAGCAGTGGATCCTTTGGTGGCAGTGATTTGTGAACTCTTCGATATGGTGTCTCGATAAATCCATATTCATTAACCCGCGCATATGAAGCTAAGCGTCCTATCAAACCAATGTTTGGTCCCTCAGGAGTTTCAATCGGGCAAATTCGTCCATAGTGGGAATGATGCACATCACGTACATCAAAGCCAGCTCGTTCCCTTCTTAGACCGCCTGGACCCAATGCGGACAGAGTCCTTTTATGGCGCAGCTCAGCGAGAGGATTGGTCTGGTCCATGAACTGGGACAACTGGCTGGAGCCGAAGAACTCCCGCAGCGCAGCCACCACCGGTCGGATATTGATCAAAGTTATTGGTGATAGTTGATCTTGATCGCGAATCGACATGCGCTCTTTAATTACCCGTTCCATCCTGCGCATACCGATGCGTAATTTATTCTGGATCAGTTCTCCAACAGTCTTTGCCCTGCGGTTTCCAAGGTGGTCGATATCATCTGGGGATTCAATGCCGTTGTTTATGGCGATCATCCTTCGTACAAGATAGACAATATCCCACTTTGTAATCATCCGCCGGTTGATATCCACATGTTCAGCCAGCTCCAGCTTTTGATTTAATTTATACCGGCCTACGCGCTCTAAGTCGTAATGCCGCTGGTCAAAGAGCTGTTCCTCTAAAAATTCGCGTGCATTATCAAGAGTTGCGGGATCACCAGGACGCATACGCCTGAAGAACTCCAGGAGAGCGGCCTCAGCCAGAGTATGCTTATGAGATAAATCCCATTCAGGTTCTTGCGCTAAAGTCGATGCAATAAACATTCGATCGGGATTGTTATCTACATCACTGAAAATCCCGAGCAGTTCTTCGTCTGAGCCTTCCTTCAAAGCATTGTCAGCCAATTTATCATCAACAGCTGCCAAAGCTCGCAAGAATATTGTGACTGGAACAGTTCGCTTTCGATTGAATCGGAGCGTTAAATAATCGCTCTTTCTGGTCTCAAATTCCATCCAGGCACCACGATCCGGGATCAGCTTCGCTACTGCCAACGGTCGACCGGTTGATCTATCTCTTGGAGCCTCGAAATAAACTCCTGGAGAGCGGATTAATTGGGAGACAACGACCCTTTCCGTACCATTAATGATGAAGGTACCTTTCTCGGTCATCTCTGGAAAATCCCCCAAGAATATATCCTGTTTAATCGGTTCCGGTACGTCAGGTCCAGCGAGCAGAACAGAAACATAGAGTGGAGATGCGTAAGTTAAATCACGCTCTACACAATCTTCAATTGAGTACTTCGGTTCATCAAACCAGTATTTCAAATCCCACTGCTCAGACTCAGGAGTCCTGCTGGGGAAATATAACTTCATCCCCTTGTTGTAAGATTCAATCGGGGATATTTCGTGGAATAAATCTGCTAACCCCTCTGATATCAAGCGCTTAAAAGACTCGAGCTGGACTTCAATTAAATCCGGTAAAGGGATGGATACATCGATGCGAGCATATGACTTACTGTTTACAGAGGATGCCATTTATCGCTCCTGAAAAACCACCAAACTCAAAACCAACGTACGCGTACTGCGGATAACGCGTTGGCAGTGTTACCAACCGTTGTACGCAATCGAGATTAATTTACTCAGTTTTTTTTTCGACCAATATATACTTATTTTTTATTGACTAAGCCGAATAGACAAGACGCAATTATATCAGAAAATCCAAGCTCAAGTCAAGCAAATTACCCCTTTTCTTTCGATATATAATTACTAAGTAATAACCAAAAATCTTATTCGCTCTTATTTCTCATAACAAAATTTTTTTCTTTTACTGTTCCGCGTAGTTATTCATAGACGCGCATTTGGTCAAATCCTTCACAAATATTCCAAATCAACATTCTCCATTTATTCTCTGAATGATAGAATTATGTCATGGACGATATACCAATTGATTTCAAATCAGGTTTTGTGGCCGTGATGGGACGCCCGAACGTCGGAAAATCCACGCTAATCAACCGGCTTTTGGGCACAAAAATTGCTGCAACCTCGCCCTGGCCCCAAACAACAAGAAAGACACAAATGGGTATCCTATCCTTAGAAGGAGCCCAAATTGTCTTTGTCGACACACCAGGATTTCACCAACCTATCCACAAGCTTGGTGAAAAAATGGTTAAGGAAGCTTTGAGGACAATAGAAGATAGCGATCTTTGCCTATTTCTCGTCGATATTAGTCAGGAACCACATGAGGAAGATCGCTTACTTGCTCAACATCTTGCCGGCACACGCCGCTCATTGAAGATCATCCTTGCCTTGAATAAAGCTGACTTGAATTCAGTTGATCGAAATGAAAATTATCAAGACCTTTATACCGACTTTATTCCGTCAGCAGAGGCGATCATGATCTCTGCTGCCAACGGCGACAACCTGGACGATTTAATCAGTTTGATCGCTTCTCATCTCCCCGAAGGACCAGCGTTCTTTCCTGAGGATCAACTGACAGATTTATATGAGCGCGAGATTGCGGCGGACTTAATCCGGGAGGCATTATTATTCAATTTGCGTGCTGAAGTCCCTCATAGCATTGCAGTTAGGATTGACGAGTTCAAGGACCGGGATGAGAGGACATCCTATATAGCTGCTACATTATTTGTGGAGCGCGATTCCCAGAAAGGTATAGTAATTGGCCAGGGTGGGAAAAAATTAAAGCAAATTGGCATAGATGCCAGGCAGAAAATTGAAGAGCTTACCGGTCGAAAAGTGTATTTGACTTTGCGCGTCAAATTACGCAAAAACTGGCGCAACGATGAAGCAGCTCTCAATTTATTCGGATATAAATCCTGATTAATTTCATCAGGGGATTAATCTTATCGCTGCATTCTCGAACAGCATAAAAGTCCCTCCTCACAGATCAAAATCTGATCATATGAGGAGGGTATTTGTTGCGTGTACCAATCAAACTTTCTATTTACAAGATCAATCTAGATCAACCTCTCCATCTGGATCGGGTATGTCATCGACTGAGTCAGAGGCTTCGATTTCATCCTCGAGGGCGGGTACGTCATCGGACTCGATTAACTCTGCAGGAAATTCCGAGTCATCGATATCCATCATATCCTCATCATCAGGGTAGCTTTGAGTTCCAAATCGGGTCAGGATAATCCCTCCAAGACCAAATAAGCCCACGACTAGTGGAACTATCCAGCCAACACAGTAGATGAAAGTTCCAACGCTATCCACCACTAACGCAAGGCTGAACGTACCAACGCCTGCAGCTAATGGAAGCGGCCAATCACGATCGAATGCTTTAGCTATCCGCTTGCCAATTTCGAGACCGATAGCAATTCTCCCAAATACCCACGCTATTATCAAGACCAGGGCACCCAGTAAACTGATCGGTGAAAGAATGCAGGTTATTGCCAGCAGTACTAACACGATCGGCGTAACAATGATTGCCAGCAATCCTACTCCACCAGACATAACAGGTTCGTCTACTATTGCATTGGACGCTCGTGTTGTCTGATTTGGAAGAAACATTGTGATGAGTGCAGCAAGGGCACCCCACAGCAAGGTCCTGAAAATGAACCACAATATCCTCCAAAAGCTGAAAACGAAGGGATTGAACGATGTTTCAAATGGAGTGAAATTTGGAATATCAATCGTACTGGGTATTACACTCAATGCTGTAACGTCAATCCCGGTTATAACTTGTCCATTTACTTGAGCCCCGGGTTCTCGATTAAGGGTGCCAGCAACAGTTGTTAAATCTCCATCAACAATCGCATTTTCCTTAAGGTTTACCACCCCCCCGACTCCAACCAAATTGCCCTCAACCAACCCATCCACACTTACAATGCCGCCGAGGACAACCACATCCCCCTCTATGATAGAGTCTTCTTCAACTGCAGCAGAACCACCGAAAATGATCAAACTACCATCCAGGAATTCACCAGATTCAAGCGTGAAAGTTCCGCCAACAACGACTCGATCATCAAACAATTCCTTTGCCAAAGCTGTACTCGGAATTACCAGTACGACCAATGTAGCAATAAGAATTATGTACTTCATATACTTACTCATAAGGAAACCCTCCTTGCTCTTACCATTCTAAGAATTGAAAAAGTCAGCACCAATGTTAGCAAAACGGCGCTGAGGACCAGGAACAACCACCAAAGTGTTGGTACACTCAAAATAAAGACTTCAAACAAAGGGAATAACGCTTTCTGAATCGTTTCTGTCAAATTCAGCACACCGGCTACCAGTGTCATACCAGAGATAAAGGTTTCGGTAGAATTTTGTAAATTTGAAAAGAAGCCTATCGACATGATAACCAGAACCAGGAAAGCAGCTCCAGTCGTAGCAGCTAAAAACATCCAGGTCGATCGCAACTGTTGTTTTTCATTGTCCCGGGCTAATTCTTCATCCAAACGAAGCTGCCAGCGCTCTGAGAAGCCGGGTTGCGGTTGAAGGACGATTCGATCTTCGAACATACCTTCAACATCTCGCCAGGATACCTGGAATTGTCGGCAGGCTTCGCAAGTTTTCAAATGTTCTTGAAGACTTGTTTCCTGGTCTGGCAGCAGTGGTTCATCCGCTACCAGCCACGATTCATAAGGCTTGTGATCCATATGATTGCCTTTCCAAACCTGATAGGGTTTGATTCTTTTCTTCCCAGGACTTAGCCAGTTGCGCTCTTGCCCTATGAATTCGACTTTTCACTGCACTGTTGGACAAGCTTAGCGCCTCAGCAATTTCTTCATACGAGAATTCGTACCAATAGAACATGACGACAATTGCCCTGTCCGTTTCGCTGAGCACATTCAGAAGTGCTTTGATTCGTTTTTGCTGTTCGCTTTTGGTGAGCGAAACTTCAGGGTTAGGTCCTGGATCTGGGATTTCAAGATAGGGTGTATCTTCAATACTCTGGACTTTCAAGCGCTTTTTTCGCAGCTGGTCAATACTATAATGTGCGGCAATGGACAACAACCAGGTGGAAAATGACCTTTTCTTATCGAAGCTTTTCATGGCTTTATAGGCCCGAATAAAAGTTTCTTGTGCGGCATCCTCTGCCTCGTAGGGATCACCGAGCATGCGGTAGCACAAGTTATACACAGCGTTTTGGTGGGCATTCACCAACTCTGTAAATGCGTCCACATCGCCTTTCTGAGCCAGAATCAATTTTTCTGATTCAACTTCTGGCACTGCATTGCTCCTCAAACCAGATCAAACTGGATCATTTCTGGTAGTAAAACCTTGAATAATAGCTCAATCTTTTCTCACTCTGATTAAGTATACGTGGGTTGTTTATAAAAGTTGCACAGATCGCAATAATATTCCGTGTATTATATTAAACAAAAAACTCGCCAAGCAGTTTCTTGGCGAGTTTATCTTGGTAATATTATTATCAATCAGCGGCAACAGGCGGAGGTGGAGCTTCTACGCTTTCTTCGGACACTGCTTCAGCGACTATTTCTTCACCGAGGTCTTCTTCTGTGAGAACTTCTTCTTCCGGGAGAACTTCTTCCAGTTCTTCTTCGGCAAATCGACCCGGTATAAACCCCGTTCCAGCTGGGATCAGTTTCCCAATGATCACGTTCTCTTTTAGACCGAAGAGAGGATCTTCGGTGGCAGCTATGGCTGCTTGAGCAAGCACCTTGATCGTGTGCTGGAAGGAGGATGCTGAAAGGAATGATTCTGTGCTTAATGAAGCCTTGGTGATGCCAAGCAAAACCTCCAGGTATCTCGCTGGTCGTAAATCTTCGCCTAAAAGGCGTTCGTTCTCTTTTTTCAGTTTCAGAGAATCGACCAGGTCACCAGGTAAGAAGGTTGTGTCTCCAGGTCGCGTGATTTCAACTTTGGACAACATTTTGCGAGTGATCACTTCAAAATGCTTATCATTGATATTTTGACCCTGGGAGCGATAAACTGTCTGAACTTCAGATAGCAGGTACTTCTGGCACTCCTCACGTCCTTGAATTCTCAAAATCAAATGTGGGTTGAGAGAACCTTCAGTAAGTGCTTGTCCCGGGTCAACATGGTCACCACTCTTCACTAACAGGCGGGAATTGCTTGGAATTTCATATTCCTCTTCCTCGCTGAGTTCGTATGAAACCACCACTTTTTCTGTGTCAGAATCTTCCGATTGTTCAATGCGCACTCTGCCCGCATTTTCAGCTTTGATATGTGCCTCTTCCAAGCTTGCCAGCACTTCACCTTCCTTGATTTCACTACCATCTTCCACAGTAATCGTGTATCCCGAAGGCAGATCATATTCTTCAGCAATCATTTCACTGTTCTCAACCCTGACGACGCGCAAATCACTATAGCGATCGGATTGCTCCACGTACGCAACACCAGCAATCTCAGTGACCACCGCTTCACCTTTCGGGGTCTTGCGGGCTTCAAACAGCTCTTCTACACGGGGTAAACCTGTCGTGATGTCTCCAACAGCTGCAACACCACCAGTATGGAAGGTTCTCAGGGTTAACTGGGTACCAGGTTCACCAATCGATTGAGCTGCAACAATACCGACAGCTGATCCTACTTCAACCAGCTTGCCCCTGGCCAGGTCCATGCCATAACATTTCGCACAAATCCCGTGGTTGAGCTCACAAGTCAATGGGGAGCGTACTAAGACTTCATCCAGCTCCGCAGCCATGATTTGGCGAACTTGATCATTATTGATCATCTCATTCCGTTCGACGATGACTTCACCTGTTTTTGTATCAATAACAGTTTCAGCCGCATAACGAGCGAAGATCCGATTTCCTATGGATTGACCCGCGATATCATCCGAGCTCCTGATCGTCAAACCTTCGAAAGTCTCACAATCATCGTCATTGATGATCACATCCTGGGCAATATCTACCAGTCGCCGGGTCAGGTAACCTGCATCTGCAGTTCTCAATGCGGTATCTGCAAGACCTTTACGGGCGCCATGAGTTGAAATGAAGTACTCCAGGGCTGTCAATCCTTCACGGAAGTTGGATCGAATCGGCAGCGGGATGATGCGACCTGATGGATCCGCCATCAAACCTCGCATACCAGCCAGCTGTGAGATCGGCTGGAAGCCACCCTTCGTAGCACCTGAATTTGCCATCGAAGCCAGATTCCCATTAGGATCAAGGTTTTCTCTCACTTTATTAGCAAGATCGGTGGTCGTCTTTTGCCATATTTCAATTAAGCGTTCATTCTGTTCTTGTTCAGTCAGTAATCCGCGCCGGAAATCACGTTGAATTCCTTCAGCTTGTTGAAGGGATTCAGCGATGATCTCCCCTTTCTCCTCTGGAACGGTTATATCTGAAACTGCAAGCGTGTAGCCGGATATGGTCGCATAAGCAAAACCGATATCCTTGATTCGATCTGCGACATCAGGGGTACCATCTTCACCCACGATCTCATACAGATCAGCAATTATATCTTTCAAGCCACCCTTATCCAGCACTTCATTCACAAAGCGTATCTCTTCTGGCAGAACCTGGTTGAATAGCGCCCGGCCGATCGTGGTTTCGATTATTCTCTCTTCAGGTTCTTGTAAACGATTATTCTCATCGTCATACCAGGTTTGCGTTAAGAGTTTAATCTTCGTATGGACTTCTACCTGGCCAAGTTGATAAGCCATCTCAACTTCATCGATCGTGCCAAATATTCGGCCATCACCCATGTGATCTCGAATTTGACCAGTAGTGGTCAGGTAATAAACACCGAGGACCATGTCTTTGGATGGGCTGATGATCGGTTCACCATCGGCTGGCTTTAGTAAGTTGCGGGAAGACAACATCAATTCCCTGGCTTCCCATACGGCTTTCTGGGAAAGCGGCACATGAACAGCCATCTGGTCACCATCGAAGTCAGCATTGAAAGCTGTGGTTACCAGCGGGTGCAGCTGAATGGCACTGCCTTCAATTAATGTGGGTTCAAAAGCCTGGATGCCCAATCGGTGCAAAGTTGGTGCACGATTGAGCAGTACCGGTCTTTCCTTGATCACTTCTTCTAATACTTCCCAAACCTCTGGCCGGTTGCGTTCAATAAAGCGTTTAGCTCCACGAACATTCGCAGCGTAATTATGCGAAACAAGTCGAGAAATTACAAACGGTCTGTACAGCTCAAGCGCCATGCTTTTTGGCAATCCGCACTGGTCCAGCTTCAGACTCGGTCCAACAACGATCACGGAGCGACCGGAATAATCGACTCGCTTTCCAAGCAAGTTGCGGCGGAAACGACCCTTCTTCCCCTTCAGCATATCACTGAGCGATTTCAGTTCGCGCCTGCCTCTTCGGGAGAGCGCTTTCCCTCTTTGAGAATTATCAATGAGAGAGTCAACCGCTTCCTGGAGCATCCTTTTCTCGTTGCGCACGATCACATCGGGTGCGCCCAGCTCCAAAAGACGTTTCAATCGGTTGTTGCGGTTTATTACCCGGCGATATAAATCGTTGAGGTCTGAGGTCGCAAATCTGCCGCCATCCAGCTGTACCATTGGTCGCAGATCAGGCGGAATCACCGGCAGGACAGTCAGGACCATCCATTCAGGCTGGTTGCCGGAGCGCCGGAATGCTTCAACCACCTTTAATCGCTTGGTTGCTTTTTTCCTCTTCTGTTTACTGCGCGAATTCCTGACCTCATACCACAATTCTTCCGCCAGCTTATCAAGATCAATCCTTTTCAAGATGTCATAGAATGATTCCGCACCCATATCGGCGCGAAATACTTGACCCCAACGCGATTTCAATTCGCGGTAGCGGTTCTCACCCATAAATGTCAATGGGCGCAGCTCTAACAACTCATCTCGCATGCGGGTGTTCTGATCTCGAGCTGCCGCAGCCTCATCCTCTAGTTTGCTGCGCAGTTCTTCCATATCAAGGTCAGCTTGTGCGCGCAGGATCTCTAAATCTTCTGCTACCTGATCGAGTTCAGCTTGTTTTTGTTCCTTCAATCCGGATTCAAGTTCCTCCAACCGGTTTTTGACAATCTCTTGTACCATTGCGATATGATCGTTAGTTATGGTCTCCCCTTCTTTGACAACAACAATCTCTGTGTCCGGAAAATGGATTGCTGTACGGGAACTAGCTCCCATATCATCCTGAAAATTCTGTTCAAGACGCTGACCCGCTTTGATGATCGGATCTAACTTTTCCGCTATCGCTTCATCAAATTTTGCTTCGACTTCTTTTCTCTGTTCTTCTAATTCGCCAACTCTCTCATCCCGAAGGATTTTTACCTCTGCGATGCGGTTATTTATCTGTTCCCCTTGCTCAAGCTCGAGTGAGGCAATCTTCTCTTCTAATCGCTTAAGTGCTTTTTGACGGGCATCTTCATCCACATAGGTGACGACATACTGGGCGAAATATAATACGCGATCCAGGTTTCTACGCGATATATCCAGGAGCAACCCTAAATATGAAGGTACTCGCCGGGTATACCATACATGGGCTACAGGAGCAGCCAGATCAATATGGCCCATTCGCTCACGTCGAACCGATGAACGCGTGACTTCAACCCCACATTTATCACATACTATTCCTTTATAACGAATATTCTTGTACTTACCGCAATAGCACTGCCAGTCGCGGGTAGGTCCAAATATTGCTTCACAAAACAGACCATCCTTTTCTGGGCGTAAACGTCGGTAGTTGATCGTCTCTGGTTTAAGCACCTCACCGTAAGACCAACTTTGAATCGTATCGGGTGAAGCTAAACTTATGCGGAGAGAGGTTAACCCTTTGGTTTCCACTCGTGAGCCTCCTTTAAGAACTCAACTATTGCATCTTCCGATAAAGACAATAATTCCCCTTACAGCATAAAGAAAGAGCTGCTTCTACTGATTAAAAGTCTTATATCCAATGATTTTCGGGAGTTATTAGAAAATGTCTCTAATTAATAAACAAACAAAAGCAAGCGATTGAGAAATCATCTCAAACGCTCACAGCGTATTATCACCTCATTATTCGACATGTGAGCGCATTATACTAATTAGATGTGTATTTCGTCAAGGGCTCTGGCAAAAGCGAATTACGAGCTTTTATCAGCGGTGGAACTCAAGATTGGGATAAGTTTTTCCGTGTACCAGTTCGAGCACATAAGGCTCATGCAAGAATTCCCATGGGAATCCCAACTGAAAATCAGTGAATCCCGCGATTTCTTCCACCTGACTTGGCGATAATTCAAAATCGAGAACTCCTAAATTATCTGTCAATTGCTGCACAGATCTTGCTCCTAGAATGGGAATGGGCTGTGATTGGGCTTGCTGCTGTCTTATCCAATTGATCGCGATTTGAGCAGGTGACCGGCCAATTTCTTTGGAAATTTCCACAATTTTATCTGCTGTTGCTAATGCATCTTTACTCGCCTTTTCATACCTCTTCTCTGAATTCTGATCTTTATATTGCCTGTAAGCACTCCGCCCCCACCAATCCCCAGGCAGTAACTGCAATATCTTCTCCCTTGGCCATTGGGAAAAGGGCGCGTTCTGGATCCCTGCGCAGCACGTTGTAAGGTACTTGTATTGCGACAACTGGCGAAAGCGCGTGGCTATCCGCAAACATGTTGGTTTTTGAAATAATACAAGCTGGGGTGTCGGAGAAACCAATATAATGCACTTTTCCAGCTCTTACCAAATCATCCAGGGCACGCATTATCTCACTTATTGAAGTCGTGTAATCCCACATATGCAGGTATAAAAGATCGATGGCATCAGTATTCAGTCTCTTCAAGCTGGAATCCACTGACCTAATTAAGTTCTTACGGCTGTTGCCACCCGCGTTTGGATCATTCTGTTTATCCCCGCGTGCCCGCAGTGTAAATTTAGTTGCTAAAACAAAGTAGTCTCGATTTGAAGCGACGAATTTACCTATGTACTTCTCGCTGGTACCCTCGGTATAATTACAGGCCGTATCTACAAAATTGCCGCCTGCCTCTGCGAAAGTGTCAAGAATCTTCCAACTTTCTTGCTTGGAAACACCCCACCCCCAATCTTCTCCGAATCTCATTGTCCCCAGAGCCAGCTCCGAAACTCGCAGACCACTTCTGCCTTAAAGCATATATCATAGTAGTCTCTTTTCATTTTCTAAAAGTACCTGTATGGTTTGGTGGATTGAAACCAGGAAGAGAATATATTGCCCAGATGTAAACACAAAAATACCAAAATAATCAGAGATTGTAAATCGCTTTTTTGATTCTACCTCCGCGATACATACATCTTCGTGGGTTGTGCCGAAGTGGGGGAGATATTTGACCCCCATATCCAGGTATCTCCAGGCATGAGTATTTATTTATTTGGGGATCTGGAAATATGATTCTGATTTCTGTCCCCCCAATACCTATTCCAAGATGGTATTAACTACAAAATAATTTCCTGGCTCAATGGAAGCTCAAGATAAAAGGTGCTCCCAATCCCCAGTTTGCTCTCAACCTTAATCTGACCGGAGTGTTTTTCTGCAATTGAATTCGCAATCGCCAATCCAAGACCAGAACCACCTGCTTCAAAGCCCTGTTTATCCGTCGCTTTGAAAAACTTTTCAAACAAATTTTGTTGGTCTGCAGGTGATATCCCAATACCATTGTCTTCAACAATATAACCAACTTTATCCTCAAATGTCTTTAGACGAATGCTTACCTCTCCACCAGATTCTGTGAACTTTATGGCGTTATCAACCAGGTTATACAACGCTTGTTGAAGCAAAGCTTGATCAGCTTCAATCATTGGGAGATTTGTCCGCTCGATCTTGGCTGACAATGAAATTCTTTTTTGATCGGCTTGAACTTGTGATGCTGCGATCACCCGGTCTACAACATCATCAACCTTCTTCTTTTCCAAATGCAAACCAACATCAGTTTCAATACGACCCAGGTCTAATAGATTGGTCACCAGGTGAGCGATTTTTTCTGTCTCATCGGATATCTTCTTCAAGTAGCTGGCTTGTTGCTCATTTAATTCCCCAACCATTTGCAGCATTGAGGTATATCCCTGGATAAGAGCTAATGGGGAACGAAGATCGTGGCTAACGGTAGAAACAAAATCTGACTTGGAGGAATTTAATTGTTTCAGCGATGTGACATCTCGCAGAACACAGACCCGGCCTGCGCCAATGCCTTCAACTTCAACGGTTGATATAGATGTATAGAAAACCTTTCCATTGCTGAAGACTATCTCGCTTGCTTGGAGCTGATTTTGTTCTTTGTGAATCAGTGCCAACACTTCTTCGTTTATGATTGAATTTGAGATTGGCTTTCCTATCCCGGTATCATCATACAAACCGAAAATTTCTTGGGCAGCAGAATTCACAAGCAGCAGGTTATCCTCCTGATCTGTGACTATTACGGGATCTGGTGTTGAATTCAGGACAGATGCTAATCTTTGACGACCAATCTCTGATGTGAGATATAAACGCGTATTTTCAGCGGCCAGAGCTGCCTGCCCTGCAAGTGTGGAGACATAACGAACTTCTTCTTCAGAAAACTGGTGTGGTTTATCGAATGCTACCCAAAGGGTTCCATAGATCTTGGTTTCATGCTGTAATGCAACAGCTAAAATCGCCTGCGGTGGTTCCCTTCCATCGGGGTTTGAGAAGATTTTCGGTCTCGTTAAATTATTTAATTTCAAGACATGCTGTCTTTCAGTCAACCCATAAACCTGCGCATCTAAATAACGGTATTTATCCGCAGCAGGACCAGAACCTAATTGCAGAGCAGTTTCTTGTTCCCCACTTCTATTAGGGATGATGGATGGCCGTAAATAAACTCTCGCTGAGGTGGCTCCAACATCTAATGCAGACTCTAATACACGCCCAAGAGCTTCTTCAATATCCAGTGTCGTGGCAATTCCCTGACTCACAAACAATAAACGATTAAGTTCAGTTAACCGCGATTTTAAGCTGCTTCGCATTTGTTCAAAGGCAAGTCTGAGCTGACCTACTTCATCCACTCCACCAGGCTCTAGTGGCTGGTCCAATTTCCCGCGTGCGATCCGGTTGGCTTGAACAGCAAGATCTTCCAATGAATTGGTTACAGAGCGTAAACCATAACGAAATATAAATACTGCAATGATTACCAAGATGGTGATAATTCCAATTAATGGCAGTGCAAAATTAACGGCCTGCTGCTGGATAAAGCGGTTAGGAACTTTAACAATCACGCTCCAGGGTTTTCCAGCCACCGGATGAAAGTAGACCAACTCACTTTCTCCTTCCGGAGATATTTCCTCAAAAAACTGCGGTGTGGAACTTCGACTACCCCCATAACTGGACATCACTAAATTGGGATCTTCATGGTAAAGAATGTGACCATTCTCATCTACCAGCATTCCTGCTCCCCCTAGCACGGATAAGCTTTCGATGCTGGTTATTAATGGCTTGGAAAATGGGTTGACAGCAAGATCACTTCTTCCAACCAATATACCCTTCAGTTCACCATGATCATCCTTGACACCTGCCACAAACGATAACATTGCTGCATTGCTCTCTTGGCTGTTGAAAACCGCTACGATATCTAAAGGCACTATATTGGCTGCATTAATGCGATTTTGTTCCTCAGCTGATAATGGAGGTGAATCTATCGCACCAGTTGGATCGCTGGTGATCAATTCCCCATTCGGATTCAGAAATATCAGCTGGCTGAAATAGGGGATTTCTCTCCTGTGAACAGCAAGTTGGTTATGAATTTCTTCAGCCGTCAATTCATAGAAATGCTCATTTGCCAGGCGCAGCAAGAGATTTTGCCCAGTTTCCAGATAAAAAGGGATGCTCTGGGCAGTCATCTCTGCGGCTGTCGACATGCGCCCTTCCAGCATCTGGCGGGCAGCTCTCCCGGCTATAGACCAGGCACTGATAATCAGAATCACCAATAAAAAGATGGATAATGGGACCACGCTGATCAGGAATCTTGTGGATAATTTTCTCTCTGCTGGTGATGGTCTTTTGCCCCCTCGGGATCCCCATTTCGATTTCATTGTCAAGGAGAAGATCTCTCCTGTTATCCCTGCCACAAGGAACAAGACTCCTGAAGATATTGATACCGTAAGGATCTGCTCCAATCCAAAAGTGAGACGCATTCCTATCGAACCCTGGCTTAAGAAAAGCGTGCTGATCATGTAAATCAGAGGGTAAACGAAAATAATCAGGATTGAGGAAATTAATGGATGTCTTAAGCCCTGGAAAAAAAGTGTTCGATAATCCTGGAAGGACATCCAGCCCAAGCATGTCGCTAATAATGCCGCCTCAAGCGGGAAGAATATATTCATTCCTCCCCAGATCGAAATGAACAATCCGGACAGAAAAGCAGTACCTGCAGCGATTCCAGGACCTAATAAGCCCGCAGCGAGAACCCATGGAACTGCCCCAAATATGGGCAGTGATATATTGATACCTCCCACATCGAGTTTTATGCTTGGCAGAAATAGAGCGGTAAGGGGAACGCTAATCAATATTAGAATCAGAGCCCTGTTATGCCAATTTTCCCGCTGCTGATTATATGATTTCCATATCAGATTCAAGTAGACAATTGCGGCAAGAAACAGGAACCAGCCTAACCAGCCTAGGAGGCTGGTTGGGAATGCAAGGCTTGCATTTTGTGTGATCAGTATTGTCAGGTCGGGCATAATATTTCGTTGAATACTATCTACACAAGTTCGAATGTATCTTGGGAGGATTTAGATAGATCGGAGTAGTGACCTCGGCGACCTTCTGGAAGCATTGCTGCGAGATAATACATCGCTTCATCCGATAACAACTTCAATTCATCCCTCCCCGCGCGCCTGTATTGCTCCCGATAAACGAATGGTCGCCCAAATTTGACCGTGATTGGGGATTCTCGCCACCTGCGTGAATATCTTATCACGGGGTAACCAGGTGATCCTTCAATAGCTACAGGAATGATAGGTGCTCCTGATCTGCTTGCCAGGTAAGCAAAACCCCCTTTCCCGGGCTGAAGCTCAGGATTCCGGGTGCCCTCTGGAGCTACCAATATGATCTCTTCCTTTTTCAGCACCTCAAGGGAGGTCTGAACGGCTCGTCTATCAAATCCACCTCGTTGGACCGGTATCGCTCCCCAGAGAGGCGGGAAGATGCCGATTACCGGATAATCAAAAACTTCAACTTTCGCCAGTGGAACAATATATCTAGGCATTACATGAACTAAAACTATCGGATCCACCCACCCAATGTGATTCATCAACAGTATTCCAGGACCCTCTTTCGGAACAAATTCCAGGCCCTCGACGCGCTTCAGGTTTACCAATAAGGTGAAAGCAAGAGATCGAAGCAGGAATCTCAAAAATTTGCGCTTTCCGTCCCAATCCGCGTGAGTATATTCACCATTATCTGTGAGAGAATATCCATGATCTTCAAAATGGCTGGGATCACTCATAAAGAAAATATCGCCCTAATCATAATATCCCCTGTATTCATCAGGGAGCTGTTTGGCAAGCGTTTTCATAATTTGTTGTGTTCCATTTTTGAGCGATAATCGCCGATCCTCATATCTCTCTAACCGAAAAGATGGACCAATTGTTACAGTTACGTCAGTCTTTCTTAGTCGTTTCATATTATTAAATAAACGCTTGTTCTCAGTCCCGGTAAATGTAATCGGTATGATTGGCACATCATTCGATAAAGCGATGTATGCCGCACCATCCGTCCCCTCTTCAAGGGAACCCGTCAAACTCTCCCTCCCCTCAGGCGCGATCCCCACAATCCTTTTTCCTTGCATCGCCTCCCTGACTGTCCTGAGCGCTTTCCTGTCAGGTTGCCCGCGATGAACCCAAATAACGCCGTAGGCATCCAAAAAAGATCCCACAATCGGAATTTCAACTAATTCAATCTTGACAAAAGGTTCGACAATGGTTGGTGTGAAAGCAAAGCCCACGATTAAATCCGCATCTCCAAGGTGGTTAGTAACGATTAATGCTGGGCCCTCCGCTGGTAAATTCTCCAAACCAGTTATTTGACAGGATGTAAAAAGAAACACCATCAGCCTGGAAATCCAGTGCACCACTCTGCGTAACAGTTTACGACTGGTAGATAACTGAGATAGTCGGGTGATGCTTGGATTTACAACCTCACTGCGTGGCTTTGGATGGATCGGTTTTTTCGATGGCATAAACTCCTTGATAAGATGGAGGCAGTAGCTCAGCGAGTTTGTACATAATTATGTCTGTATTCTCCTGCAGTTCCTTGCGCCGCTGTTTGCCTTTTCCTTCAATTTTTGGCAGCGATGTAATTTCGCCAATTTTCATTTCTATAACCGGGCGTTTGAGCCCGAAGGCCTGACCTATGAATTCATCCGTGGAACCTATTATCCCGACTGGTAATATCGGTGCGTTGGACTTATCAGCAAGGTACGCTACTCCTGGAAATCCTGGACGCAACCCCGGGGTGTGCGAACGACCCCCTTCCGGTGCAATCAGCAATGGGTGACCAGAATTTACTACCGCAATCATTCTCTCGATAACTTGCCTATCAAATTTGCCCCTGTGAACTTGAATTCCTCCATAGAATTTTGCCAACAATGATTGACCTTTGCGTTCCCAAATCTCTTTTGCACCAATTGCTTCAGGTGCCACTGGCCAATATGCAATCACAAAAGGTGGTTCCACGATCGAGACGTGGTTAATGACGATAATATATGTGCCGTTTTCTGGGATATTTGCCAAACCTGAAATCCGAACATCACTTATTAAATAGAATAAAAGACGGAATAATGGGCGAAATATCCACCGGAATAGCCGCACTTGTAAAGTAACCTGGTATTCCTTTTGATGGTTGGACATTTAATTATTCCTCAGGTCCAGGATCATCAAAAAGACTTCTTCGATACTTTGACCATCAGTCTCAATCACGATCGCATCTTCTGCGGGTCTAAGTGGAGCAACCTCCCTGGTTGAGTCAATCATATCCCGTTCACGAAGGACTGCCAATATCGGTTCGTATTCGACGTCTTCCCCACGTGATCTTCTCTCTGTAAATCTCCGATTTGCTCTTTCTTCTACGGAAGCATCCAGGTAAACCTTCAAATCGGCGTCGGGTAAGATCACGGTCCCAATATCCCGCCCCATCATCACTACATTCCCTTGCAAGCCAATTTGGCGCTGGTTCTTGCTTAATATTCTTCGTACATCAGGGTATGCCGCAACTATTGACACATGGTTGTCGACTTCTGCGCTGCGAATATCCCAGGTAACATCATCATCATCTATCAGCACATCAAAATCACGTCCATCATCTATGGTTGGAGTTTGCAGGGTAATCTCAATTTCAGCAGCTAATCGGGAAACTCGATATTCATCTTTCACATCAATTCCCTGCTCCAAAGCTGCCAGTGTAACCGCGCGATACATGATCCCGGTATCGATGAACAGGTAATCAAGGTGATCAGCAAGCAATTTGCCAATCGTCGATTTTCCAGAACCTGCAGGTCCATCTATTGCGATAATTTCTGCCATCTATTTGCTCATACCTGAATTACTCAACTGGCATTGAACCGACCGGCAATTCTTCATCCAGCTCTGTTGGAGCTTCCTCAATTTGATCAAGAATTCCGCCCGGGAAAAGATCCAACCTCGCCCATAAAACAATTTTCCGGATTTCCTGGGGCGCCTCCCTGAAAACCAACCATTTTGGCCAATTTTCCGGCAAAATCCTCGACCAACCAGGGGATACCCACCAGGTGAAATCCTGACCCCGGTATCCAATCGACAAGTTCGGTTCTGGTTGTTCTTCCGTATTAATAATCACCGAGGGTAATTCTCCGACAGGAACCTTTGACAAAAACCTGGCTTTATCCCAATCGCGCATCTCCCACACGAGGGAGGGAGAGGATGTGGTAAGGATAACATCCAGTGTATCCCGCATCCCTGTCCTCCATTCCGAAAGATCGCCAAGCGTTTCCTGTAAATCCGCTGCATTCCTGGTCGCAGGAGGTACACCGATCAGTTCTAGTTCACCATTAGGACGCAACTGGGATAACCCCCACATCAAGGATATCCCATAGAATCCAAAACCCAGCAGAAGCCCCCAGGCTAATCCTTGTTGAGCTGTATTAACAGACCAACCCAATCCGATCAGCAGTGTTGTGATTCCCCCAAGAACTACAGTCCCTGCAATGATCGCCCAACGCAGCTGATCTGTTTCTTGAGCCCCGACGGTCATACTGAGACTCGCCAAATTTATCCACCCAAGTGCCATGAGCAAAAAAATGAGCATTGCTTGCCCAAGAGCGGGGAGGGATTCAGCACTCTCCAGGCGAAAATATTTCGCAATCTCTGTAGATGCAAGTGCCCATAGTGGAATCAGGAACCACAACCAGCTAAATACTTCTCTTCCAGGATATATGATTGCAAACAGGAAAGAGACTCCTGCCCACAAGCTTAACCATTGAACAAAGCTGTCTTTATATCTCCAGGATCTGATTATCGCCAACAGCCCAAAAATCAATGCAATTGGGCTGTATATGATCAGATTTAGGAGAAGCTCTGGGATGCTAATCTCGGAAAATGTGACCCATCCACGAAGATAAGAAGGGAATATACTAGTAAATGATCCTAATCCAGTTGGAATCAGCAGGAATAATGTTCCAACTGCAAGAACGACCACCAGAGCTGCCAATCCTCCAGTAAAGAATGCTCTCGAATTAAATTTGAGCTGTATTACGTTTGACAGGGGATCAAGAATACCCATCCGGGAAAGAATTGACCCGAGCAGGAATGCCAATCCGATCCCAAGCCACCCGTGTAATGCAGTAGGCCCACTTAACAGCGCCAAGCCTGCAAAAATCCCGGCAGGGATTGGTTTACGGTAAACAGCTAACCCGATAGCCAGCATAGTAAATCCGACTGCCATAATATCAGTCCCTGCCAGCCGCGAAAATGAAACCAGGGTAGGACTAAAAGCTAACCCTATTGCCATGATCAGGGCAGCTTTTCGACCGATCAGCGATCGAATGAAATATGGGAAGATTACCAGACAGCTGCCAGCAATAATAGGCCAAATTCTTGCGTATGCATTGGAATCTGTCAAAAGAAAAAAAGTCAGACCAGTGAGAATTGGATATGCAGGTCCGGGGGAGAAATCCGGGGTCTCACCTCTTGAAGCTTGCAAAGCTTGTACAGCCCGGGTGGCCTCAAAATCAGATAAGGGCACATCATCGACGCGTAAAATTCGTACCCCGATGGCAAAAATTAATATTACTAAATAGAGAATTTGTTCAATCGTGATGCGCTTCAAGCTCATAAATTAATCCGGTTCAATTATAACTTGGTCAGGACTGCCAATATCTTTTAAATACCTTTAACATTTTCGATTTGCTGTCATTAATCTGATTAGCTTATTAATGGAGAGATTCACGATTCTCTCGGGATTTCATAAATCGTCACCTGTCCTGTTTGAAAGACTGGTGCGCCGAGAAAGCGCTCGAACTTAGCTTCATTAACCCGGTAGGTTCGTCTTTCTAGTGGGCCGATAAAAATATAGCGAACATCGTACATATCTAACAGCAGTTTAGTTCGTTCCCAATCATTTGCGCTGAAAATCGCCTCAATATCCTCTTCACGGTTGCCAATTTCTTTTCGTCCTCCCCGCCATTGGCTTTCATGACCAGCCCAACCGAGTACATTTGGCTGACCGCTGATCGTTGCTACCCTTGCGTATTCAGAATATTGAGGTCCAACCGCTTCAACTACCACACCATCTGGTTGTTCTTCCAACCAACGGATACCAGCCATCTCATCTGGTGCGCTGCGTTCCAGGTAAGCAGTTCCGTCAAGGGTGTACCCAAATGGTGGATTAAATCCATTGGTCTTTGTCCACAGGCTGAAGAAAGGATACGTCAATGAAGCCAGTAACAACAAACCGAAACCAATCCGGAACAGGATATTCCAGATTCCACGTAAGCTCCTCAACAAGACGCCTGTCCCGAATGCAGCTGCTAATCCCCAGAAGATCCAGGTCTGGAAATAGAATTTGAATATCGTATTCATACGGGATCCAAATTGATCCCGCAGGTAAAAGAATTCTACAAACAGGACTAAGAGTCCACCCATCAAGATCAATATCAATGCAAAATCATGGGCTGAAGGTTTTATTGAATTTGTGTACCTGGGATCAGGCACATGATCCGGACTTGTGTCATTTGATGAATTATCTTCTGAATGTTTTCCAGGTCTTACCATATTATAGAGATACCCAAAGGCCAAGGCTAATAACAATAACATCGTTACCAAGACTAATCCGGATACCCGTCTTGATAAAGACTCTGCGATCAAATCAAAATTTGATCCTCCCCCGATTGAGGACATAAAAATGTCACCCAATAGTGGAATGTTGGCGATTCCCAATCCGAAGCCAAGCGACAGGACCCAAAGGATCAGAATCAAGCTCCCAGCGATAATGAAACCTCGACCCAGCTTAAACCTATCCTTAAAGCGCAACCTTGCGAACAGCAGGTATGCGAATATTGGCAGCAATAAGGATCCAAACATTACCCATAAATGAATCCCCCGGGTCGAGTAGACCAGGTTGGGTAAAATTCCACCAGCCTGCGAGGAAAAACCAACATAAAAAGGCAAGTAGAGCAAAATTCCAGTTACAGTAAGTGGAAATGCAATGCTGAGAAATTCTTTGATAAGCCTGACAATTGATGTATTTTGAACGAAGCTGCTTTGATTTTCCGCACTTATTTCCGGTGATTCTGGTGCGATACTAATTTCCTGCCGTTCTGATAACAACCTGTAGGCGGTATATACGAGGCTGAACAAAACTACGTACATGGGAAAGTCCCAGGTATTGAGAAATGCCAGGCCACCGATAATTACTGCAGCAGCCCAGAATGTCTGGACATTGATCCCGAGATCTATCCACAACCAGCGTGTTTTTCCACGCGCGCCTCCCAAGTAGAGGTTCAAACTTATGCCAATTGCTAAGAGTGCAAAAGGCATAACCAGCACATGTGGGTGAAGATCTCCGAGAAGGTAAGAGAAAAACGGGAATTCATCGATTACTTCTCTCCATGTCCCAGCGAGATCATAATCCTGAACCACACGGGAGGCTCGCCACCACCAGAGATATCTGGATGGAGCCCACGATAGCGGTGCTGCAGGCGGTTGGCTCAATTCCTTCATATCCAACCAGATCCAGAAATTTGAAGCTAACTGACCAGCTCCATCCCTGCTCCACAGAAAGCCCCGCGCATGCAGAACTTCGAGAGCTCCCTCCAGATTGCTGACCAACAGGATAAAGGTTGGTCCCAACAAAGATAAGAAAAGATTCTGTTTTTTTTGTTCTGGAGTGTTTTTCTTTTTCCCACTTCGCAGCACATTAAACATAGAATAAAGAAGGCCATATGCTGCAATAGAAACTAAAGCAAAGGTTTGGGATAACATTAAATTGAACGCCACACTGCCTGGTATCGAAGTCAGCTTGGCAATCATGGCGGTCATCACATAGCCAAAGTAATAATACGAGATCGCATACCCTGAAAGCCAAGGATCGTGTGGAGGAAATTGTGGAGAGCGGATAATCGAATTGATAAAAGCTAATTCCATTGGTTTCTCTGTTCCAAGTATCTCGGGATTTGCAGAGCGCACAAATGCCCATATAGCAAAGGTTGCCAGGAACAGGATTTCAATGCTAAAGACAGTTGACCGGTTATCCCGCAGCCAACTGCGAATTGTCTCGATAGAGCTGCTTTTCAACGCCCAAACGCTTAATCCACCTAAAACCACCAATCCCAGGATGAGTCCACCAGGATCATTTTTAATCACTCCCAAGGATGCAAGCAGCCAAAACACGAACCCCCATACAAGTAAACCCAATATTCGGCTGAATGCATATCCACGATCCGCCAATGCAGGCAGCAAGCGGTAGACCAGGGGGAAAGCTAGCCAACCGAGAATTGTTATCAGGAGATACCAGAGGATAAAAGGAATCATAAATTGGTGGAAATTTTGCCTTGCTTAATTAGGGACATGGTAAATTACTGTGTCATCTATTCGAAACACTTCTCTCCAAAGAATACCTTCTTGGGAATCAAATTTTTGTAAACCTTCTCCTGGATAAAGCGCCTGCTCCAGCTGACCGACGATAATATATTGAACACCATAAGTTTCCAATATTTGCTTTGCCCGTTCTGGATCCGTTGTCAGGTAAAATTCGTTAACGTCGCTAATGCGTCCTTGTATTAAGTCCTCCGGAGCAGTTGCCCTTTGCTGGCGTTGGTGCCAGTTCCAACCGACCACGTTTGGTAAACCAGTGTAGATAGTATTCCTGGTTCCCCAATGGTATTCCACCATGTTCCCTTCAATAATCACAGGGGATCCAACCACATTATCCTGAAGCCAGCGAATGGCTTCGTAATCCTGGGATAGGTCCATGCGGGAACCTAAATCATCATACTCAGCATATTCCATATAAGCCATGCCATCCAGGGTTAATGGCACACCATCCGTCATCCGATCCTTAATTCTCGCTGTTGTCCCCAGCAAAGGGTATAAAGCGGCGGCTGCCACCAAGACGATCACGGATGCCTTCCAGATAAATTGCCAGCGTGGAGTCCATTGGGAAATCGATCCCAAGGTCCAACCAAATACTGCCGCAGCACTCAAGCCGAACAATGTCCAGACCTGCAGGTAAAACTTAAATACCGTATTCATCCTTCCGATATCCCCGACGAGTACGATAATCTCTACCATCAAAGTCAGTGCCAGACCGGATCCGATCATCACCAGCACAGACCTTTTGGCATCAGATATCCCGGGTCTAAACAATAAAATCCCAGCCCAGATCATCAGAAGGATCACCATCCAGGCGATAGAGATGCCAATGATTTGAAGAGCGACGATCCAGATTATCGCCAATACAATGCCAACAAAGATTAGACCTTTAAATGGAGTGAGTTTTCGTATCTCAACTAGAGGTGTATTCGCCATCCATTCTCGTGTCTCCCAGATCATCCAGGAAACGACGATGAACAGGAAAACTCCCCAATGGGTTAAATATGACCAGAAGGGTGTATGCGATCCCCTCCAATATGCAATATTTGTGTATCCCTGAACATACCAGTTTGCGTACGGTTGGTACAGCAGAACTGCCGAAACTCCCAATAGAATTATTGCCACCAGTGTGATAAGAATACGCTTCACAGTCGGGGGCAATCTTTTTACCAGTGGTGAAATTACTGGTAATGGGTTGGCATATTTCCAGGATGCATAGCCTACGGCTAATAGACCAAAGACTAAATAAACCGGGAAATCCCAGGTATTCGTTGGACGCAAAGCACCTATCGCTAATCCACCAATAACCAGGCTGGTGATAACCCGAAACAATGATCTGCTCTTACTTTCTTGGGTATTAGAACCCCAACCTCTCCCAAAAAGTATCGATAAACCCCAGCCAAGTGCGAGAAGTGTGAGTGGTAAGGCAAACAAGTGAGCATGGGGATCCCCATACAGCACTGTGAAGAAGGGGAATACTGTGATTGGCTCGACGTCATTCGGGGCTGGTATTACACGGCTTGGAAACCAGTACCAATCTGCTATACCATATGGCAGGGATGAGCCGGTCAAGCTCATCAGAGCACCTTTGACCGTCCATATGATACGGGAGAATATATTCGCTCCTTCAATATTTCCTCCGGGAGCAGCAAGCATCTGGTAGCCGCGGTAAATCATTCTCAGGGTGCCAAGATTTCCAAGCACCCCCACAGCAAGAGCAGCAGCCATGCCTGTGACAAATGGTATGGATTTTATGAGCCGCCAAAACTTATGGAAAACGGATTTGCCAGTATTGACCAGATTCCACCCGATTGAGAACGCGCCCATCACAATCATGCTGAAAATCGTAGGGATAATCAGATTGTATGCCACAGATGGCACGATGCCGAGCCATTTCACAAGCACGCCCAGGTAAACAAATCCGTAATAATAATAATTTATATATCCACCAGCGAACCATGGGTCATAAGGTGGGAAAGAGGTACTCTTTAGCACGGCGTTCAGGTAGGAGAAGTCCATCGGTCTTTCGCCGCCCTTCCAGGGATGCCAAAGATCTGGGTTGCCCAATCGAATCAGCAGGTCAAATACGAAAAACGCCAGGAATAAACCCTCCACAACCAGGAAATATGTTCTCCGTTCTTTCCACTCCTGTCTCAGACTATCCCGCTGGAAATAGATCAACAAACCAGAAACGATTGCTAATAAGATCAGAACAATCCAGATCGTTGGGCTGTTGAAAGGAATATTGAATGAGCCAGCTAGCCAAACTAAATAGGATAAAAAGAGCAAACCAGTAGTGCGAGATAATGGGTACCCACGATCTGATAAACCAGAGAATGCGAAACGCAGAATTGGATAGGCGATCAATCCCAATAATGCTACGGCGAAATACCAGATCATGATTGTCAGGACGGGATATCGATTGACCCATGATTCAATATTAAAAAGCTGCGACCAGGTCCCATCTTCCAGCTGGCTATTCCACTGGTTGTAAGGCAGCATCATGTCCCGGGGTAGCTCCCCAGCTTTTTTAGGCGTTATGTGTTCGACTTTCGATAGATCAACTGCTCCAAGCAGGGCTCGTACCTTTTCCGGGTCGTAATCCTGGCTTTTACGGAATACAAATACTTTCGGATGATCGTAAACAGTAAAAGCTTCTTCAGAGGCCTGGTCATTCACACGAATTGGACCAAGTTCAGGATCGCATTGAAAGACTTCAAGTAATTCAAAGCCCAATACCCCTTGAAAATCCCCCACCGCGGCGACATTGTAGCACCATTCAATACTCCGATCTGGTGGACAGCCCAACAAGTGACGGTAATATTCACTTGACATAGGAAAGCGTTCGGGAATGCGCGGCAGTGTTCCCCACTGCCGGCTCGAACTGAATAAGAGGTACTCTGCATGATCCAGAATATCGTAAAAACGTGACAGTTTGTTCGGATTGTCATCCTCGTACATATCAAAATTCAAGCCTGGCTCAAATATTCCAGCATATCCATCATAGCCATCCAGACGAACTGGCAGGCCATCGTCCCAGGCACCTTCATTTGCAATCGCAGTTCCACGGAGCACCAAGCTTCCTTCAGAATTCTCCAATCCAATTTTGAGATAATATTCCTGGTCATCTTCTAAAATCAAAGTATTATCTAATGGGATCCTGTAACCCGGTTCATCCACACCACCGATAAAACTTCCTGATAATGTTCCTGTTGCGAAAACTTCTGTACCATCAGGCTGACCTGTGATTTCGATTTTTAATGTTTTATCGCTAGGTGAACCAGGTGCGTTTATGATTAACCGCACCTCGCTGAGGACACCGTCCACAGGAGATGTAAAACTCACCAGATTTGGATTTATCGAATCAATGAGTGTATCGCTGAGTGGGATTCTTTCTTGATTTAATTGGTCATTTAGAATTACAAATTCCAGCTCACCGTTCACACTGATAGGTCCTTGACCCGGGGGTAAGCTTAATTGGGTGTAATATTGTTGGTTGGCAATTAATTCGATCGGCTGATCGAATATTGCAGTATTAATAATCGTCTCCGCAGTTTCAGCTGGATTAATTTCAATGTCCAATTCTGCGGAGGTTGAACGGCCTCCTCCCCCCGGTATCTCTGAGACGCGCAGCCTGATGGTTTTTTGCCCAAATATCGCCTGGGGATCAATTACGCGGAAAAGCTGGACCTCAGAGAGCTCACCGCTTTGCTTTGCACGGAAATTACTGACAAATGGGAGATCAGAATAAATTTGATAATTGTAGGGATAAGAAATTTGCTGGAGGAATTCACCATCGCCTGACTGGATAGGTAACGAGATCGGGCCGGGTATATTTTGATATATCCAGCGGGAAGCTTCAACGCGTGTGATCGGTCGAGTATAAATATTCGAAAATGAAAAAGCATAGATTGCTGTAGCGATTAATACCCCGGTCCCGACCAGGATAGCCAAGGGAGTCAACCATTTGATTTTCTTGTCTGGCCTGGGATAATCGTTCTCTTCTGAAATATCCAGCTCTTCATGATTAACGAATCTGCTTTCTTCTATCTTTCCCCTACCCAGATCGAACAATCGAATCACCGCCCAGGCGGCGAATATGGCCAATAAGGGATAAATCAGCAGCTGGTAGCGCATCGATGGATTGAAGATCAACGATTGCCAGACAAAGATTAATGCTGTCCAACCCCACAACAAAATATGTCGACGAAATTCACCCCGCATCATCCGCAATCCAGCCCACAGGAAACCTGTCCATGCGAGGATGCCTAAAGGCAATCCCATACCCCACCGCACCATGTTTTCCCAGGCAAACCAGATAGGACGGCGTGCCCACTGCAGTGCAGGTGGAAAATCAACATCCCCACTGGCCTGTGTTTGGAGTTCTCTCAAGTTTGCTATCCAGGCGGGATTAGGATTCAAGCCAAAGAATCCTGGACCGCTGAATGCCATCGGCTGGAAGATGCGAAATACGAGCAGAGCTGATTCCAGCTGCCACGATCAGGTATCCCAATGCTTCCCACACGAAGCGGTATTGATCCCGACCGGTTAAGATAAGAAAGGCGAATGAGGAAAGCTCCGGGCAGCAGTATTGCTAATGGAGCAGCACTAACTTTGGATGAAGCAGCGAATCCAAGAGCGACCCCAAACCCGACTGCGAGTAAAAAATCGGGGGATTTGACAAACTTGCTCAGATACTTGAGATAATTCCGTTGCGTGTTTTCGGCAGGAATCAGGCCTTCATCAGTGGAGTCAAGGGATCCTTGGATAGAAATATAATCGTCTTGGACTATCTCATCACGCTTCTTTGCGATACTCACCGCAAAATAAACCGCGATCATTGAGAATAACGTGGTGAAAGTATCTACTGTGAAGAAATGGGATTGCTGGATTTGAAGGACAGCAAAGGCAGAGAAACCTGCAGCTAATAATCCAACGCGTTTATCGTAAGCTCGAGCACCGATCAGGTACACGAACAAAACGGTCAATAAGTCTGCAAGAGCTGAAAGAAAACGACCCACATTGGTCATCTCATTAAATCCGGAATGACCATAAACCCATTCAACTGCATAACGCGCCAAGTACAACGGCAGTGTGCCGTAAACATAAAAACTCTTCCCACGATTATGAGGATTCAAACTTGAATTGGGCGTATCCCAATAATCACCAAGGCTTTCCACCGGAGAAATATCCGTCCCAACCCAAATCATGAAACGCTCATCCGGGTGCAGGTACTGGTATTCTCCCCAGAACAATCCTCTGAAGCGCATGAATGCAGCTGCCATAAGGATCAAAGTCAGCAAAATACCAACGATTAGAATTGTACGGTTCCTGGTATTGGGATGTGCTTGCTCAGTGCTCGATGTATTCAATCTGGTATTTACCTGTTGGACTATTCTGATAATACGAAATATTGGAAGAAGTCTTTATTACTATCACCTGATGCATATCGCTGCACGACTCCATCTGGGTATAGCTCTTGCAGTATTACCAATGACTCCAAATCATCGATTTTGACGATGAATAGTTTTGATCCGCTGGAGTTCAGCGGCTTAGAGAGATCTTCAGGCCAAATCGCGAAGTCTCTCGTTGGGAAACCAGCATTTATACCTACCAAACGGGTATCCACCCAATGAGGGTAGGCGACCACAAATGCGTTTTCCTGGGGACCAATCGAATCTGTAAAATCGCGGATTGCTCCACCAATCTCGCTGGTGTTCCACGAAGATTGGCGATAATTTTGCTGGAATTTGTTAAAAACCAGGTCGTAATTTTGGAATCCTGCCCATAACAGGAATATGATGCCTACCACCCAGACGAGACCTCTATTTACTGGTCGGGGAATCCTGGTTTCGATACCCTTTATGAATCCCTCAAAAGATAGACCAATGATCAGGAAAACTGGAACCAGGGCGCCAGCAGTTCGGTTCAGAGTTGGATTTTCTGACGGAAAGGCCAACGATAATATGGATGGCAGCATTAATAATGGCACTGAGAGGATCAAGAAAATATCCAGCCAGTTTCGCCTGCGAACATACCGGACGGCCAGCAAGACCACACCTAACAAGAATATTGCTGCAGAGACTACATCCAGGGCTGGACGATGGGGAACTGACACCGGCCAAATCTCCCCATTACTCCAGAAAAACATCGTCATGGCATTCCATAAATTCCTGATGAATATCATCCCAGCTGGACCAGAGAGGGGGCTTTCAATACTACCCAACCTGGTGAACGCCCTGTAGTTGAACATCTCCGGATTTTCAAGCCAATACCGCAATAAAGGAAGGAAGACAATCAAGGAAATTAGAACCAAAATCAGTAAATAGATGACTGTCTGTTTTCGATAACCTTTTGATTGAGAATGGATTAGATACAAACCTGCAGCAGCTACAATTACTAACGGTACTATCCTGAATGGTGTATAACCATGTAACCCCAATCCAAGGAATAATCCAGCCAGGATGAAATCATTGCGCTTCGAGTGACGAATACCTCGAATTAAAAAGTAAAGCGTTGGAGCGACGAACAGGGGATAAATGGAGAAGCGCAATCCAACCCGAGAAATCACATTGGGCCAGTAGGCAATTCCAGCAAATAAAGCAGCAAATAATCCTGCTCGCCTGTTAGCTATTTCGACACCCAGCAGGTAAATGAAAGGCAGGGTGACCAATCCGGCTAAGATCGTCCCAATCTTCAAACTATTGAATGAGAAACCAGTACCAAACACTTTGATCACAAGTGCTGTGAGGTACATTTGAAAACCTTCGCGGCCAGTATTTCTGGGGAAAAACACCCTCAACTCACCATTAATCAGTTCCCATATGTCTACTAATTTCTCTGCATGATCGCTCACCATTTCCGGGGGAACGCTGGCAAATTGATAGAACCTGAAGAAAATCACGATTGCTGCGGAAACAATCATGAGTATCGACCAGGTCGAAATACGCAAGCTCCAATCCTGATCGCCATTATTCCTTCTCAGTCTAGTCCAAACAAAACTGATTGATTCTCCAGATGGCTTCCAAAATCCGACGCAAATGAAAATGATGGCAGATAACCACAGCAGTAGATTGATCAACGTGAAACGATTGCCGCCCAGGGTAAGGAATGCCATCAAGGTGAACACAGCTCCTGCAGCTAAATAAACCCAACGCACCTGCAGCTGGTCAATTTTTCTTCGGACAAGCGGGTATCCAGGTAGGCTCCATTCGCCTTTGAAATTGGCCCATGCCACCAAGGCTGCAGATATTGCATATAATCCCAATCCCATGCCCCACGTTCGATCTGGTCCGGGTTCCAATGAAATTTGAGCTACCAACGCTACTCCCAAAGCGATAAAGGCTCGCCAGGGTATTGCAGCTGTGCGCTTCTCTTCTTCTTCAATTGGTTGAACAGCAATCGCTTCCTCTGCGGGAACAGATTCCTCGACTGACCTGATGGTCTCAGGCTCCCAGTCAACTTCTCGTACACCATCCACTATTTCCTCCAAGGGAGGAATGGGTGGTGGTGCTCCCCTCCAGGGAGTAAGCAAAGCTTTAACATAGTCAAGAACGGTTAAATCATCGTTCATTTTTTTCCGCCAGAACGATCAAACTTTCACCCATGCGAAGGGGGATCACACTCCACCCGAGAATCGCTTGTATGCCACCCGGCGCTCCAAATAATATCTTTTGAATTGAGGTGGGGAGCCAGGAAATATATGGGGCATCCCACAATCCATCTGAGTAAACTTTTCTTGGTTTGAAGTGACTGCCTTCTAGTGCACTAATCCACATATCCGGTGACAATAAACTGATATGGGTTGGATCTTTGTATCCAATCCAATCATCTTTTTTTACAGAACGGGCAATTGAAGATGTATTTGGAGTTGCCAGCAATAACAACCCTCCAGGTCGCAAAACCCTGCTGAATTCACCTAGGGCGTTCTCAGGCTCTGGTAAGTGCTCCACAACATGTTTTGCGATCACGACCTGAAAAATCTCATCTGGAAATACCCCCAGGTCTTCAGCAGAGAGTAATAAAAAATTGCCATACGGGACATTTTTACTGGCATCCCAAAGGGCCCATGGATTGATGTCGGTACCATACACCTCATAACGGTTGACTAACCATCCCAATAGATGACCCAACCCACATCCAATTTCCAGGACACGCCCTGATTTCGGTCCAAATTTCTTTACCAAACTTGCGTAATAACGGTTGGACCACCAATATTGGCTGTAGCGCTCAAACGATACCTCAGAATACGCATCGGATGAGAAATAATCCTGGTCAAATTTTGAATTTACATCATGGATTCTGTTGACCATGTGATAATTTTATCTTGGATCAGGGGATATTAATGGCAAAATTGGTGATTATTAATCATGGAGAAGCTGGTTGAATAGTGTCTCGTATTGTATCGCGATGGCATCCGGCGAAAATTGATTCCTTACCAGTTCATGATCTCCATGATAAGCAGTCGGATCAGCTAGGATCTCGATCAAAGCCTTTGAGAGTTGATCAGAGTCCCTGGGAGGCACAATTTTTCCCATGCCAGTCAACTTGATCGGCTGGCGCACACCTGGTAGATCAGTAGAGATGACGGGTGTTCCGCAGGTCATAGATTCAACCTGGACCATCCCGAACGACTCTGTGCTGTTTATACTTGGCAGCACAGTCACCTCGGTCTCATGGAAGAATGCGGAAAACTCATCGGCAGGCAGGACACCAAGAAATGTCCAATGCTCTCCGAGCTCATTTATCAAAGGAGCCAATTTTTTGGCGTACGCTTCTTCTCCAAGCACGTCTTGATATTGGCCAGCGAAAAGCACACGTGCGGTGGGGAATTTTCTTAATACTTCAGGCAGTGCCTTAACGAGGTATTCGACACCTTTCTCTGTTGCCAGCCTGGATGCCATTCCAATGATCCTTTGTTCAGGTTTAATCGCATACTTCGATCGAAAAGCTTCGAGAATTCCGAGGTCAATTTCTTTAATCTCGATCGGAGGTGGAATGGCATGAACCTTATCAAGATAATTCGCGAGGAAAGCGGATGACTCGGCATAATCCAGCGTGTTGGTGACAATCGCATCTGCATAATGGGCGGAGATAAAATTGGCAAAATGAGAGCCTTGATTTGCCAGATAGTGCACAAAGCCCTCTGGCAGCTGCAGATCGCAGTGGTATGTTAAGACGCTTGGTTTTCCGAGAGCTTTACCGAATGTTGTCATCACCGCCGCGTCAGGTTGTGGAACGTGTGGGTTTACGATATCTACCTGACGGATGATCTTCCATGCCCAGACCGGCATACTGGGCATGATGACGCCCTTGCTTACCCGAGCCATCACCCAGGGTCGAATTACCTGAACCCCATCACGATATTCTTCTTCAGGGAGATTGGTGTCAAATCGCGAAGTCAGAACAGTTACCTGGTGACCACGCCTGGCAAGTGCCCGGGCTAAACGCTCAGTGTAAATCGTCAGACCAGAATAATGCGGTCTGTAATACATCAGCGATATCAGGATTTTCATCTTATGGATTCGTTTTCGGAACGCGCATGTTGCGCAGCTGTTGGTATAAGCCGGTTATAGATTCACCATCCCTGAATATCCCATACATGCCAATCAACCCGGTCAAGGAAATACTGATGAAATGAGATACAAATGCGATTGCTAATCCTGCGGATGTAGACAAACCTAAAATTGAAAACGCCCCTACTGCCGCCGCTTCAAAAACGCCCAGTCCTGCGGGTGCAGAAGGGATCGCAATGCCAAGAGAAATCATGCCTAAAATGAATCCGACCATCCAAAGCTCTAAATCAACCCCGAAACTTTTGGATAAGAAGATTAACTCGAGAGCTCCAAATATCCAGCTCAATATCAACAAAGATAGGCTCAATAAAAATTGGTCAAAGCTCGCCAAGACACCCAATCCATCCAGGAGCGCATCAATCCTTGGCACAATCCGGTCCCGGATCACAAACCTTTGTAAGCTGTAATCATCCAGCTTCGCTCTTATCCAGCCTCGATTCCGAGCCAGCAAGAACATGGTAAGCAATCCGAGCATCCCAACCACAAGGACTGCTATTGCTATCGATTGACCGCTTTCAATAGAAAATACATAAGGAAGCGTCGCTAAAAACAACCCTGCTGCGATCGCCAGGTCAAATGTTCGTTCGATGACGATCGTTGATAGTACAAAAAAAACGCTCAAATTGGTTGTTTCTGACAGCAAGAATGCTCTTCCCAGTTCTCCAAGACGAAATGGAAAGATATTATTTAGCAAGTAGCCTTCATTTAACGTCAGGAACACGCGACCATAGTTGACTTTTTTCTGCAGCATGATCATCCATGACCACGCGCGCAACCCAACACTGATCATAAAAAAGACGATTGCTGGAAAGAACCAACCCAGTTTAATTCCCGAAATGGCATCCAGAACTTCAGACCAGTTTGAAAACCGGATCAGCAGGAGGATCGCGATCGTGCTGAAAATGAGACCCGGCAGCCAGCGACCGACAGCCTTAAGCTTCGGGTAGCTTGCAGTGCTCAATTCTCATCCAGGCGCAGCACAGCAAAAAAGGCTTCCTGCGGAATCTCAACATTGCCGACCATCTTCATGCGCTTCTTTCCTTTTTTCTGTTTCTCGAGCAGCTTTCGCTTGCGGGAAACGTCACCTCCATAACATTTTGCAAGAACATCCTTCCTAAGCGCTTTTACGTTAGCCCTCGATATAACCCTTCCGGACGCAAAAGCCTGGATGGGTACCGCAAACAGCTGGCGTGGTATCAGGTCCTTCAATTTGGATATCAATGCCTGTCCCTTATGGTAGGCTTTATCCCGGTGGACAATTATTGCCAGGGCATCAACGGGTTCATTATTTACCAATATCTCGAGCTTGACCAAATCATCAACGCGGTATTCAATAAAGTGGTAATCGAGTGAGGCGTAGCCCCGCGTTCGTGATTTTAACTGGTCAAAAAAATCAATGATCATTTCAGAGAGCGGTATTTCGTAGATCAGTTGAACCCTGTTTGGCGTAGGATAATCCTGTTCGATAAATATGCCTCTACGTTTTTTAACCAGGTCCATCACAGTTCCGTAGAATTCAGTGGGAGTGAATATCTCTATCTTCATCCAAGGTTCACGGATCTCAGACAAATCGCCTTCATCCGGCAGTTCAGCGGGGGATGCAATTCGTACAATTTCCCCATTTCTCAATACCACCTCGTATTCTACACTTGGAGATGTGACCAAAATATCCAGGTCGTATTCCCTTTCCAGCCGCTCCTGGATGATCTCCATGTGAAACATCCCCAGGAAACCACAGCGAAATCCAAAGTTCAATGCTTGTGAAGTCTCATGTTGGTAAACAAGGGAAGCATCGTTGAGCTGCAGCTTCTCTAAGGCTTCCTTTAAATCGCTGTAATCTTCTCCTTCCACGGGAAAGATACCCGCAAAGACCATTGGCTTTGCTTGCTGGTAACCAGGCAATGCTTCTGGAGCTTGATCTTCAGCGGTGGTCATGGTGTCTCCAACCCTGCAATCACGGACCGTTTTTAATCCTGTAGCAACATATCCGACCTCTCCCGCGATTAACTCTTCCACTTCATTCAATTCAGGGATGAAAATCCCGGCTTCAACCGGATTAAATTGCGATTCACTTGCCATCAGGAACAGGGTATCATTCTTCGAAATGCGCCCATCTATGAGACGGATATACGCAACAACGCCCTTGTATGAATCATAATGCGAATCAAAAATTAATGCCCGCAAGGGGGCATCGGCATCTCCACGAGGAGGCGGCACATTTCTGATAATTGAATCAAGTACTGCTTCCACCTGCAGCCCCTCTTTGGCTGAGATCCTGAGAATTTGATCTGCCGGAGTGCCAAGCAGGTTATGAATATCCTCTGCAATCTCATCGGGACGGGCAGATGGCAGATCGATCTTATTAATCACAGGGATAATCTCAAGATCGGCTTCCAACGCCAGATAGAGATTTGCCAGTGTTTGGGCTTCTACTCCCTGGCTGGCATCCACTACCAGGATTGCTCCTTCACAGGCTGCTAAAGCTCGCGAAACTTCATATGCGAAATCTACATGCCCAGGGGTATCAATCAGGTTTAGTTCATAATTAACCCCATCCTGCGCGCTGTACATCATGCGAACAGCGGACGCCTTGATCGTTACCCCCTTTTCTCGTTCCAGGTCCATGCTGTCCAAAACCTGGGCCACCATATCCCGGTCTGATATTGTATCGGTAAGCTGCAGCAAACGATCGGCCAGGGTTGATTTCCCATGATCGATATGTGCGATGATGCAAAAATTTCTTATGTGATCTATCATAGCCGGGCAGAAGTATAAACGATTTTGGGTCAGAAATAAACTGGATGCACTTGTCGCCTGATCACTAATCGGCAAACAACTGATCAACTAATTTCTTCACCTGGACCTCTTTTTGACCTGGCCACGCTAACCAGGCTAGAAATTCCTTATTGCCTTTAGGACCCAATAACGGTGATTGAATCAGACCTGAAATCTTGTATCGGATTTCCTGGGCAAATTCAAGCACATCAATTAATACCTGGCGGTGAACAGCTGGATCGCGGATCACGCCTTTGCCGCGTGACACTTCAGATCTGCCTGCTTCGAATTGGGGTTTGATCAGCAGGATCACTTGACCTCGAGAATCACCAAACCAACCCTGGACAACCGGCAGCAGAACCTTCGAAGAGATAAATGAAGCATCAATCGTGACCAAATCAACCTCCTCAGGTAATCGGTCAAGATTGCGTGCATTCACACCTTCAAGTGCGACAACTTTTTCATTCTGCCGCAGCTTCCAATGTAATATTCCCTTGCCGACATCAATTGAAAATACTTTCCTGGCTCCATGAGAGAGCAAGCAATCTGTGAATCCTCCTGTGGAAGCGCCAACATCAGCACAAGCAAATCCCTCAACCTCGATTTGGAATGTATTTATTGCTGCTTCTAATTTATCTCCACCTCGAGATACATATTTCGGTCTAGTGGCAACTGATATTTCAACCTCGCCTGAGAATGAATTGGAAGGTTTTTGCACTACTTGGCCATTTACCCTTACCTGCCCAGCCATCACAAGACGTTGAGCTTTCGAGCGGCTATCCGCCAGGCCCCTCTCAACCAGCATGATATCGATCCGGTTTTTCTTCATTGTTAGTAAATTGAGAAGTGCCATAACTGAATAAACACATCTCAGACAGAATTTGCTTGCAGGTTTCTACAAGCTCCTGGGTGATTAAAGCCATCAACCAGCTGGTATTCTCCAGCTGGTTTGAGAATTCATTTTCGGATTTCAACCAGTAAATATCTGTTCCGTTTTTGCAGCGCTAATGAAATCGTTTAGATGCAGGCCATTGACCGCATGTGTCCACCAGGTTACTACTACCCTCCCCCATTCAGTAAGAATAGCTGGATGATGATCTTCCTGCTCAGCAAGCTCGCCAACCTTATTTGTGAAATCCAGCGCCGCCACAAAATTCTTAAATTTGTACTGGCGGGTCAAATGCTTGACCCCATCGACCTCAATCACTTCCCAGTCTGGGATTTGAGGAAGATATGCTTGTATTTCGGAGGATTTGAGAGGTGGTCCGCCCATTTTAGGAGCACTGCAGCTCATTGATTTAAGATCGCTCATGAGAATTTTCCTGTGTACCATTAAAAGTTTCGTAGGTTTTAATTTCCAGGTTACTGATTAAAGTTCAGCAACCTGTCGCAGCAGAGCCATGATGATCAAGCTTAATTTCACACCCGCCCCGGCAGAAACACTCAGGTCTGTACCTTTCCTTTCATTATTCTTGATTAATAGAAATGCCCCAGCCAACCCAACCAACGCCCCAATTAAAGATCCTGCCGCGAGCACTTTCGTCTGATAATTCGTTCCCGGTTCGGTGATAGCAGATTCGTCACTCATTCAATTGTCTCCTTATTAGTGAGTTGACCCCGTCAATTTTCCTGGAAAATGGTTGTTAAATCATTTCTTGCGCAATGCCCGAGCTCCAGCAATGAAGCTGTTAACCCGCAAGAAAGGTTCTGCGGCCATATTTGAAGCTCTTTTTACTCCCGCTTCCATCAAGTAGGCATATTTCTGGATTATGAAGAAGAAGTATGGCGTGGCTTTGATTAGCTTCGCTGTGTAAATAACCGTCACCACGATGATAATCATCGTTATCAGGAAAGTCACCATCGCCAGCGATATCATATATATTAATGAAATATCAGCCCATTTACTTGCCCCCTGGCTATCTACCAATACGGCCATGATGAAAGCCACGATAACAAAGGCACCAAATAGAATCATTGGAAAATATATTTGCCAGAAAGCTTGGTGCCGGTGGGCTTCTTGAGTTACCGGGTTCCGCTGTTTCTCGGGGGGGAGTAAATCATTCGGAGCCATGGAAATATTTTAACACATCTCCTTCTTGAGATTAATAATCCTTGTCTGTATCAAGAAGAAATCACATATCATGATCGAGAATTATTGACAGAAATTCTTTTTGCTGATACGATTTTAATAGCAAGGATGCATTAAGTTACCGTTGGATGTTAGAAAGACGATGGCCTGAGGCGAGAGTCTTTGGCCATTTTTTGTTGACTGCTCCGATGGAACACAGCAAGCATCTCCAGTAACATTCTTTTTTATTTATATAGGAGTAGAAAGAAAATGACAGATCGTATCACCGGCACAGTCAAATGGTTCAACGGTAACAAGGGTTATGGCTTCATCTCCCGCGAAGATGGTCCGGATGTGTTTGTCCACTATACTGCTATTATGTCGGACGGATACCGCAACCTGACCGAAGGTCAGATGGTCGAGTTCACTGTCGAGAATGGCCCCAAGGGATTGCAAGCCGCCAACGTTGTACCCGTAAACTAGCATCCAAAAAATTAACAAAAAATCACCCCGCAAAATTATGCGGGGTGATTTTCGTTTTAATATGCTTTGTATAGGAATTTACACTTAGTCTTACTTTGCCCGTGGAGAAATCCGTTCCATCAAGGCACTACCTGGTCTAATCACCTCCGCATCCAATTAATCAAGATAATCCGCATCTACTCCAGATTTCTACCAACCTCCGGTACGCCGGCGGTTGTGAATGTTATCTTGTAGACTGGATAGCATTTCCTCATAGCGGCGTTGATTGGCTGGATCTACATCCATCGCCTTATCATCCATGCGGGCTAATAAATAGGTTACCCAGCTCAACCAGCTGCTAGGATTAGCATTATATCGATGCAGCATATCTGCAATCGCATCCAGATCTTCCCGTATTTCATATTCCTTGATCATGCCTAAATCTCCATTTGCTCACATCTATCTGACTAAATCCAGAAAAGTATATCATGAGCGGGACAGCCTAAGTCTCCATTAAGTCGATGGCGTCTCACCATGACGAGATAAATTGCTGATCGCTGATCACCTTACCAATATAAATAACTGGATTATTATTGATAGAATAACCCTGAATCCTGAAATGGCTATATCTATCCAAAATGAGTGCACATTTGTCCCCCAAGGAATTTATTTATGAATGACCAGTATGAACTTCAACCTGTAACCGCGCGTCCTTTCAACGCTGAAACACCACTTGGAGTCTTAGAAAATGAAACCACCCCAAGAGACTTATTCTATGTGCGCAACCACTTCGATGTCCCATCCCTTGATGTGGATCGATTCAAATTAACGATTAACGGTGCTGTTGCTAAACCCTTGGAATTATCACTCGACCAAATAAAAGAACTCCCCGAGATAAATTCAACGATTGTGATGGAATGTGCTGGAAATGGTCGCTCCAGCATGACTCCAAAAATAAAAGGTACATCCTGGAACCTGGGAGCTATCAGCCAGGCAGTATTTTCTGGAACATCTTTACACAACATTCTTGACCTGACATCCCTGTCTGATGATGTGCGCGAAATCAGGTTTTCAGGGGCGGATCAAGGCAAAATACATTCTGGAGAAACTGAACACTACATTCGCAGCTTACCGCTTGAGGTTGCAAACCATCCAGATACACTTATCGTTTGGAAAATGAATGACCAAGATCTAACTTCCCAACACGGCTATCCTCTCCGCCTTATCGTCCCGGGCTGGTACGGCATGGCATCTGTGAAATGGCTGCAGGAGATAACTGCATTAACCCAGCCCTTTACCGGCTTCTTCCAGTCTCAAGAGTATATATATATTGGCGAGCATGGCATTCCCGACCAGACTCCGGTTGCCAACATGCGAGTTCGATCCCTGATCACAAATCCAGAAGTCGGTACGAAAATCAGCGGTGAGACGATCCACATTTCAGGCATTGCCTGGTCTGGTGAAGGCATGGTGGAAAAAGTGGATTGAGCTTTAACCAGGGAGAAACCTGGTTGTTGACAACTTTAAATCCAGCCTCAACGATCTACGGGTTATCCCGATGGGAGTTTGATTTGCATCCCGAAGAGGCTGGTCGATATTCAATAATAGCCAGGGCAACGGATTCGGCCGGAAATGAGCAACCACTTAAATCCATTTGGAATAAGGGCGGTTATGGGAATAATGCAGCTCATCAAATTGAATTAACAATCGAATAAATAAGTGGCGCCGATTGAGCTGGAAAAATCAACCCGGGATCTAGAGCCTTTGGTCGCAGATGCTGCCCGGAGAGCTTTGTATTTCCACACGCAACAAACTGAGATTGAGGATGGGAATAAGATTCAATCGGAAGTACTCCACCGTCAATTACAGGCCACTTCCAAATTTAATAAATGCAGTCGTTCGTGGGCTATCGGATTGTTAGTTGGAGGGGAATTTCATTAATCGCTGCAGGAATGTGAGTTCCTATACGGGCATTGCTTCTGGCTGCCTGATCCGCCCTGATGGTTGCACAACTACCGGGTAAGTGTAACCAAAACTGGAAGTATCGGAATGTTGGAAAGGTCAGTGACACCTTGAAAGTAGGGTTGATGGATGGCTATGGTGAATAAAAAATGTGGGGTGCGGGGGAGCGGTTTGCCTGTTTCCCCTCCCCCACGTTCCTGAATGATGGAGTGATGATGGTGGAGGTTCCTTGAGTGCTACCGTATGAACTCTATGTGACCCCCTTGCACAGCCTGGAATCATACCAGCGAATGGATGTATGAAATTAATCGGACGAAAGGAATTATTGCACCTTAACAATTAAATACGGGGCATTTAATGTGTGGTGATTTTGCACAAGGCAGCTTGTCTCATTCTATATCGACAGGTTGCCTTAAACTTGAGATCCTTCTATGTAAACTTTCAGGCCGTTCATATCTTTGTCCATCATCTTTTCTAACTGTTTGCCAACCAACCCCTCTGCCAACTTGAAAAAGCCACCAACCTCAGCCTGTCCGCTAAAAGTCAGCTGGGTACCGCCCTCCTTTGATACAAATTTCTGAGTGGCCTCGAAAGGCATTTGCCCGCCGACCGATTTCCAACCATACTCGTTGGGGGGATCCCAGACTGTGACCTCAGATGTTGTTTCCATTTCGCGCCCTAAAACCTTGCTAACAGTGTGTAGGGTTGAGCCGACACCAATAGGGCCATCCGATGTCCACTCGCCGGATATGGATGAATCTCGCCATTTGGAATCGTTGGCAGGGTTGGTCAAAAATTCGAAGACCTCTTCAGGGGAGCGGTTGATAAGGACGGTTTTTTCAAACTCAAACATAGTATTTTCTCCTTTACTAAACAGGGTGCAAATCACAATGAGTTGCACCAACGGGTCAGGGGTCAGGTAACCGCCATTCTGGTGACTGCGGTTTGATTAGTTGGACACGAAGTTTGTATTTCCCCTACCTGTTTGAACAACGCTCTGAAATAACTGTCTTGTGTAAAGAAGCAACATACCTTCGCCCTATTTCAACCATTATACATAAAATTTGTCGGAATATCAACATTGTTCTAATTTCACAAGTACTCCTAATTCGAATCACCGTGATAAGTAATCATATTGACATACTACCAGATCGGTAGTAAAATACATCCATGACTAACACTAATTTGCGAATACCTGATGAGCTGTACGAGAAACTGAAAGAGATCGCTGAACGTGAAGATCGATCAATTAATGGTCAGATGGTACACATCATCAGAAAATACATAGAAGAATTCGAAAAAGCGCAAGAAAGTTAGTCAATAAAAACGGCCCCGGCAGGTGGTGGAACACCTAACCGGGACCTACCACCCAACCGGGTAGCGGTTGGATAGCACAGCTAATTATACCAACACCCCGGTACATAGATCGGGGCGTTTTGTTATCTGCCGGGTAGATCGCTGAACGTCTCACCGGAGGAATAGCATGACCTTCGAAACGATTGTACAGAACCTGCGAAATATAGTTGTTGAGTGGCGAGAAGCCACAGATGGCGAGAACCTTGAAGATGTCAAGACATCGGTGAAGTTGATCCTGGATGATGCCTGCAATTAACTTGGCATTGAACCAGGACAGTTTCACCTTCATGCACACAATTAATCCGGTAAGCTCTCAAGCAATTAAATTTTCCGGGAAGGCTTTAGCCGCTGGATATTTTTCTGGTTCAATTGATGGATGTATAAATTCTGCAATCAACTGAATGTCCTTCATAACGCGGACCATTGTCGAGGAGAAATAATATTCAAACTTCGTCTATTTTGAATATTAAATAGTATTTTAGAGAACTTTTGAAAGAATCTTGCAATCGCAGGTTTAATTATCAGCACAAATATAATTATTTGTGGAAGTTTAAGTGTTTTGGTTACATGAATATAGCAATTCGTACCACCGCAAAAATATGGAGCAATCCACCAATCTAATTGACTTTTCCCAAATCCTCCCCTAAACTAAGATCATGCTTGCCCGCGTTTTCTCATGTGCCATCAATGGCCTGGACGGCGTGGTTGTGGAGGTCGAAGTCGACACCGGGCAAGGGTTACCTGCCATCATCATCGTGGGCCTCCCTGGTAAAGCCGTCCAGGAAAGTCGTGATCGCGTCCAAATGGCGATCAAGAATGCTGGTTTGATCTTTCCCCGCAAACGCATAACCGTTAACTTAGCCCCGGCCTCTGTTCGCAAGGAAGGACCTGCCTACGATCTACCCATCGCCCTCGGGGTATTGATCGCAACCGACCAGCTGCCTGCGGACTGCCTGGAAGATTGCTTCGTGGTGGGGGAGCTATCCCTGGATGGTACTGTGCGCCATATTCGCGGTGTACTCCCCATGGCTGCTATGGCACGCGAAGAAGAATACCACCGGATTTACGTCCCAGAATGTGATGCGGGTGAAGCTGCACTGATTCCCAATCTTGAGGTCATTCCAGTCACTTCACTCGCCGATCTTTACGCGCATCTTTCCGGTCAGATCGCCATACTTGCCCAAGAGCCCATCACTCCCGAAGATATTCCTGTAGAAGTACAGACCGATTCCGGGAAATAAAAGGTCAAGAACATGTGAAGCGCGCCCTGGAAGTAGCAGCTGCAGGAGGACATAATGTAATGATGATCGGTCCTCCAGGAGCCGGAAAGACACTCCTCGCCCGGTCTTTACCTGCTATCTTGCCTTTTATGACTATCGATGAGGCACTCGACGTTACGCGGGTATACTCTGTTGCCGATTTGCTGCCCGAGGATACGCCGCTGATACGCAACCGGCCATTTCGCGCTCCCCACCACACCATTTCCCACGCCGGCCTGGTAGGAGGTGGGACCTGGCCGCATCCTGGCGAAATATCCCTGGCCCATCGCGGTGTATTATTCCTGGATGAGCTGCCGGAGTTCGGCCCGCGTGTGTTGGAAGTGATCCGCCAGCCAATTGAAGACAAGATGGTCACCATCAGCAGGGCTCAGGGCACACTGACTTTTCCAGCAAATTTTCAATTAGTGGCTGCCATGAACCCTTGTCCCTGCGGCTATTATGGTGATCCCATAAAACCTTGTTCTTGTTCTTCTTCGACGGTTACGCGCTACCAAAAACGCATTTCTGGCCCCTTGCTTGACCGCATTGATATCCATGTGGAGGTGCCCCGCGTGGACTATGAGAAATTAAGTGATGATCGCTTTGGAGAACCATCCGCGAGTGTTCAAGCGCAGGGTCGAATCTGCCCGTGTAATTCAACGACAGCGATTTCATACCAGCGGGGATATTCAAAAACCTCACAAGCTGCGGCAGCTCAGCTCAAATTCGGATATGCATCCAGCATCGATTCGCAAGTACTGTGAGCTGGACACTACCTCCCAATCGTTAATGCGTTCAGCCATGAGCCAGATGCAGCTTTCCGCGCGCGCTTATCACCGCGTACTGAAATTAGCGCGTACAATCGCTGATTTAGCCGGCGAGGGGCAGATATCCCCCCAACATCTGGCTGAAGCCCTCCAGTACCGGCCCAGAACGAATTTGATGTGAACCAATCTACCAGATGGAAGAATCCCAATTGGTTTAGTATTCCACTCTAGAGTCCTGGTGCGGATAGTAGGGGTGTAAATTCGTTAATAAACAACATTGCCAGTTGAGATGATCGATCATCAATTCATTTATCAGATTCCTGGATGGCAGTTATCCGTGTGAAATTCACACGGATATAATTGCCTCACACGGACTGATTATGCAAGGGGTTCAGGTATCCCAAGAATGAAGTAATACTGTGAATACCAAGAATATTATCCGCGCCTTTTCTTTCACATTAATCGCTTTATTAGGTCTCCTTTTAGCTTATATTTATCTCCCGTTTTTTCGCTCTGATGAGGTAATGAAACTGCCAGAGCCAACCCCGAGCGCAGTATCAAGTATCTCAACCCCGGAACCCATGGTGGAAGTAGCCCCAACGAGCATCTGGTCTGGCTTACAGGAACGCACCCCTCACCCTTATACCACGCCGCTTCCCGCCGCGGAGTTCACCGCGATAGATGGTGTCTATGCGAAATTCGATGAGTCCTGGCCTCAATGGTGGTCGTGTCGCCGCTGCGCCGACTACCGTCCAGCAGGGGGCATCTGGAAACTGCGCTTTGATCAGGGTGTGATGCGCATTCACTATAATGTCACCAGCTGGGTCAGCATTGCTTCGTATACAGCTTCGGGCGATCGCCTTTTCATATTCAATGATCCATATTGCCCAGAGGCAGTGGGTGAATACCGCTGGGTTCTGGAGGATAGGTGGGGGTTATCAGATCGCCGCCTGGTCCTGCAGCTGGTCTCCGATTCCTGTTCCTTTGGATTACGTGGTGAAAATCTAAGCGCCCAACTATGGGAGAGCTGTTTCCCACCCAATGATATGACAGCCGTCAGCGATCACTGGCATAAACCTCTGGGCTGTGAAGATCCTGATCCGGCATTGCTCAAGATGCCGGAACCGCACGAACTACCTGTTGTTGTTGATGTACATGGAGGCGATGCGAAGCATTTCGCAGTCCAACCTGATGTCTTTGCAGACGCCAACCGCGATGAGGTCATGCCCCCAGATGGAATCGAAATCCGCCATGATGAGTCGAGCATACCTTATGGCCTCAACCGGGTCTTGTGGGGTGAAAACAGCTGGGTGGAAGCTTCAACCGAGCTGCCCTTTGAGGCAATGGGTGTGCAAATACTTGGCGATAACACTATAGGTTGGGCGCGTATTCTCTTAGATGGTCAGGAAGTGTGGCGAGGGGATACCCAAAAAATATGGTCGGAAAAAGCTCGCTTCGGCGGTTACATCGAGGTTTCTGGCTTCGAACCTGGTAAGCATACCCTTCGCATCGAGAGCTTGGGCGTGGATTACCGTCCAGTTACCGTTGCATTTTTTGGGTTCAGCAAGGATAAGAGTGTCGCTGTAGAAGAAATTAGAAATTAGTCTAGATTGGAAATAACCGTCCGATGGAGCATTCTGCTGACAACCTCCGACTCCGCATCTATGCAATCAGTGCAACTTTATGCTCGATATGTTTTAAAATCAGCTTTTCCCGAGAAACTCTGGTGGGGAAAGACAACGATATTTATTGCGTTCAACGGAGGCAATTCAGTTTCAACCAATAATGTAGATAAAAATTGAGCCTATTCCCGAAAATTCTTTAACGTAAGCGAATCCGATTGATTATGAGGTAGAATACCTGGTATTCGCGGTTTTTTCTGAGTGTTCTTCTCGCTAATTTCCAGCAATTACTAATTCGTAAGGTGTGTTTGTCTAAAATACGAATACAATATAGACATAGTTCGATTATTAATTTCATTTCTACACGAATTAATTCCGATCCATCAAATTACTCATTATCATTAGGTCGGTAGCAATTTACAAGGGTAGGGTATAAACTTATGGCATTAATAAAACAAATGACTGAGGCTGAAATCTTTATATCGGAAAGGTTTCAGCAGGCCGTCTCGCTTCATGTCCTTAAAAACTTATTGAAAAGGGTCGAAGCACAGGTACCTTTATTACTGGGTATCCATGGTCCTTCTGGCGAAGGCAAGACTTTCCAGTGCGAACACATTTTGAAGGACATGGGCGTTAAGCGTTTCCTGGTTTCCGGTGGGCAGCTGGATAACCCCGTCGCTGGTCATCCTTCAGCCTTCATCCGCAATACCTACATCAAAGCCAGTGAGAGCATCCGCAGCGGCGGTGCCAGCCTGGCTGTGGTGCTGGTCAATGATGTCGATACCGGGCTTGGAACCTGGGGCAAATCAGAAAAACACACCATAAACCAGATCAATGTGTTCGGTGAATTGATGCACCTGGTTGACTATCCTTCCCTGGTTGATGGCAATGAAACCACCCGCGTCCCGATCATCATAACTGGAAATGATTTCACCAAGCTCTATAATCCGCTCGTTCGTGCCGGTCGCATGTCAGCTTTCGAGTGGGTTCCCACGGTTGAGGAGAAAGCCGAGATTATCCAAGCCATCTTTCCTGAACTCACTTCTCAGGAATGCCATAAGCTGGTTGTGGAGCTTAATGAACAGCTGATGGGCGAACTCCCCGAGCAAATAAAATTCTTACCAGTTGCATTCTTCTCACATCTGCGGGCAAACTTGCTGGATGAGGACTTGTGGGACGAGGTTGAAGAATCCGGTCTGGATAAAACAGTTGACAGTATTTTGCGAGGTTTTGAGCCTGATCTCTCCCTCAAGATTTATTATGAGCGGGTTCTGGAAAAGGGCGTTGAACTAGCACGTTCCGGAAAACTGATCAACCACCTGCAGGCTTCTAGTCTTGTGAACTGGCGACAAGAAAAATAACAATTCCAAATTGCGATAAAATCCCACGATAGTCCGTTTTGGATACTTCATAAATTTTGATAAACCCCCAGGAAAAACAGACCTCGGGGTTTTCCCCATTAACAGGCTAATCTGCAGCGAACTGTCGGTCATTACATTGTATTGGTAAGTTCTAATTTTTTCGATCGTCACTCATCGTACCATTTGGTGTTATTATTTCAACAACAGGTAATTTTTCGCAATTAGGTCACATCGTCGCAAATACTCGTAAAGATTAAAATTGCAAAAGAAATCATATCGGGAATGGGCAATTTCCGATTCACAACTTATAATCATGCCTGATTTCAACTGGAATAATAATCAAGCAGCATCTGGTTGAATAAGCTAGGAGCAGCAATGAGTGGAGATATTAATACAAATAATGAAGATTCGCCTGTGCTGTCATTCTTTGAGCGACCGCAGGTCAAGCTGGTCGATATCCCGATAGGTGATGGGGTTCCATTTGGTTTTGAAACTATATCGAATCCCGAAGTTGGCATCAGCGGTGTATATGGCACATGGGGAAAAAGCTACGATAATGCCGCCATCCCGAGTCTGGTTGAAAAATTTTTTGGCGGTCCCCTGGACGAAAAAGAGCGCATGAACCTTGAACCGCTTGGTTTTGTCCATCGCCACCATCTCACAGGTATGTCGGATGAGGAACATAAGAAGGTCGAAACCGTGGTTGGATCTCGCCTGATCCAGGAAGCAGCTAATGCGTCGGGTTGGGAACGACAAGAAGTGGATGTCGTGCTGGTCGGCTCGAGTAGACCCGTCAGCGAGGATTTCACAGAGCAGATCGCATCCCAGGCCGGCATCCGAGAGGATGCTTTGAAGGTCAGCGTTCATAAAGCTTGTGATGGATCTGCGGGCGCGCTGCATCTTACCCTGAACCCCGAATTAACATACAACAAGCAATCCAGGTTCAACCTGGCAAAAATCTTGAAAGGGAAGAAAGTTTTAGTCGGCGGTATTGAGGGACTGAGCCGTTTTGTGCAGAAATCTTTTGATAAGAATGCTATGCAGCTGTTCGGAAACGGGGCGGGAATCATCGGTTTGATCCCTGGCAAGTCGATGGAGTTCCTGGTTGGAGACACCCAGGAAGTTTATGATGAGCAGGGAGTCCTGGCCGTTCATATGTATTATCCCCATTCCCGCCAGGTTCAGGGAAAATCCATGGTCGAGGTTACCGAAATTGCTCCCCATAGCCTGCGCTTCGCAGGGTTAATGCACGAACCGGTTGATGGTCTGCCAGTGACCATGACTGGTCCGATGGGCATGGTGAAGCTGTTTGTGCGCAACGGCGTCAATATCGTCCAGAAGGTCTACAAGTCTTACCGCCACCGCATGGAGCAGCTGGGAACGATAGGAAAATCAGTCGAGGTTACCATTGTTCACCATGCGAATTTAAAAATCAATTCTCTAAAGCATAAAAAATTGAGGAATATTGGCATCGATCTTCCCATGCCCTGGGTGATCAAGGACTTTGGCAATG
>PVMK01142108.1_pt1 | contig 102205 bp, 96 predicted proteins | sample 1853481 | NCBI WGS metagenome assembly PVMK01 (sample SAMN08533507, study PRJNA380276) | Marine sediment metagenome, whole genome shotgun sequencing project.
ATCACATCGAGGTGATCGACGGTGCGCCGCAGTTCGTCCAGGACTACACCAAGGTGATCCCGGGCCTTGCCCCTGCCGTGGAGACGACGGACCCGATGCTTCAGGACACGGTAATCGACTGGGACGGCCGGGTCTGGTTCATGGTGACCGATGGCCGCGTCGGTTACTTCGACCCCGGAAGCCGACCGCATCGAAATGAAGGACCTCGAGCAGGGGCTTCAGAACTCGATGGTGGTCGACGAGGACGCGATCTACTTCGTCACCTACGAGTCCCTCTTCCGGCTCTCGGTCGATGGCGATGGCAAGATTCAGACCGACTGGGAAGCTGCGTACGACCCGGGCAGTCCGCCATCGGCGGGCATTCTCCCCGGTTCGGGCACCAGCCCCACCCTCCTCGGAACCGAGGACGACCTCATCTCGATCTGCGACAACGCCGACGGTCAGATCAACCTGCTGGTGCTGGACAAGGCGATGGGTAATCCACGCCGGTCTGCACGGTTCCGCTCTTTCGCGAAGGCGAGGGCGCGACCGAGAACACCGATCGTCGGCTACAACGACGACATCATCGTTGTGAACAATGGCGGCTTCGGCGGGCCGTTCGAACCTGCGAACACGATCCTGCCTGGCATCGAGCGCTGGCGCGTTCTGCGTGACGGCGATGGCAACGCGACCGGCTGCGAGAACGTCTGGAGGAACGACACCTCATTCGGCAACAGCGCCCAGCTCGCCACGGAGAGCGGCATCATCTGGGGCTATGGCGCAGATCCAAACGTAGAGGATCGGTCTCAGAACCTGTTCTATCTCACGGCAACCAGCTGGGAGACCGGCGAGGACATCTTCCGTACATACATCGGCGACGAGAGGCCGTTCGATCCCATCACCGGCCAGGTGCACGCGCACCCAGACGGGACGTTTTACCTGGGCGCCGTCGAAGGCGTCGTGATGATGCGGGATGTGGCGCAGTAGCGCTCAACTTCGGGCTGATCGCGTCGAGCCAATCGGCGAAGCCCACCCTCCGCACTGCTGCGACGGAGCGGGCCAAGATAGTCTCGAGGACTTCGTCCATGTCGGTCATCGAGGCCGTGCCGAGTGAGACGACCGAGGTCATCAAGGTCTGAAACGAATACGCCCGATACTGCTCCCACGCTTCCTCGTGGGCGAGCTTCACACCATGCAGTTCGAGCTCGGCGACGTAATGCTCGATGAGCTCACGCTCGTGGGCCGCGAGTACATCTTCGCGGAGCGAGTTGATCAGGAAGTACTGCACGTCGCGGATGCCCTTGGCCCATTGCACCGCCTGCCAGTCGAGCATGCCCATCCGGTCGCCGGTCACGAAGAAGTTCCCGAGGTGACTGTCGCCGTGGATCAAGGTGAGCGGTTCGCGGTACCAGTACGCCAGCAGGGCATCGTATTTCGTCAGGGCCTGCTGATAGAGCTCGACCATGTCCTTCGGAAAGAGCTCGGGCGCCTTTCGATGGCAGGGGCCGATAGCGACCCGACTGAGCACGGGGCTGAGGGCCCGGGCGTTGGGCGAGTTGAACGGGTGGAGCTCCGGCGGAAGGATGGCTGCGCGTTCTTCGGCGCCAAGGCCATGGAACGCAGCGTGTAGCGACGCGAATGCACTCAAGCACAGCTTCGCTCGCTCGACGCTCGCCCCCTCTATCATGTCGGGGTTGGTGAAGAGCTGAAGATCGCCGTCAGCATTGAGGTCTTCGAGTACCAACACGAAGCGCGAGCCCTGAGCTGCGACCACGTAGGGCAGCGGCACACGGATAGGAACGCGCGACGCGGCATGGCGGTAGAAGTGGCATTCGTTTCGCCAGATGCCGAGCAGGTTGCAGAAGAGGCGCGTCCAGAGCTGAGTCGAGGGAAGCTTGACGAAGAGCGTCGACGGCAGCGTGTTTGAGTCGTTCCGGCCCTGCTCGACGCGCACGACCGAGTTGTTGCAGTTGCTGCTGATCGACTTGATGTCGAGGAGCTCGACGGCCGAAACTTCAGCACCTCGGGCGGCGCCGATGCCGTGCTCCTCCAGCAAGCGATTGAGCATCTGAGGCTTGGCAACCGAATCCGGAGTGAGCGGCAGCGCGCGCCCAAACGGCTCGGCGACAGCGTCGATCGTCAGCTGATTGGTGTCCGCGAGGAGTCGTCGAAACAGACGGATATTGGCTCGTAGGCCCATGATGGCTCCCGATAGTCGGTTTCTAAGTACTGAATTTCATTGATTAAGACCAGTGACAATACATAAAACATATTTTGTGTCTTGTGTCAAAACAGATTTCGGCCTATCTGATGGCTCCTCAACCCAGGAGCTACCCCATGCACAACTTCCGCCACCCAGCAGCACTCTCGGTCGCCTTCTTTCTCGTCACCATGCTCATCCTCGCAAGCCTCGGGGGCCGCGCGTCGGCAAACGGAGGCCTGCCTGACTCCGCGTACCCGGAGCTCTTCTCTTGGCCCGCAACCCCGGAGGAGATCGGCCTTCCGAGGTTCGTCGGCGACGTTGCGGTGCCGAATCCTTTGCCACCGATTCACATCCCAGCGAACGACTTTCTCGCGGAGCAAGGTCGCAACAGCCTGCACGGCGACAACTACAACTCGGACACGCTGAACTACCCAGCACCTCTCGGAAACAAGCCGGTGGTCTCTTCGCGTCAGCTCGGCCTGCTCGCGGCAACCTGCCCGACCGTGGTGTTCGACTCGCACGGGAACGTCGTCACCATCTGCATCGGCATCGCGCGCGTGCGTCTCTTCTTGATGGACCCGCATAGCCTCGAGGTTCTTGCGGAGCAGGAGCTTCCGTTGCGCGCCTGGGTCGCGGCCGGCCGGCCCGAGGACATCACGACCGACAGCTCGGGCGGCGGCTACTTCCACGTGGATCAGTTCGGACGCGCTCTCGTCGGTGTGTCCGACCAGCGCATCCAACGATGGGAAGCACTCCAGGTCAAGAAGAAGTCCTGGGAGTGGCGATTGATCGACGACTACGATCTCACCTCGCACCTCAACGACCCCGACGCCCCTCTGCAAGACGCCCTCCCCGACTACGCGGGCCGCCTCTGGTTCACGACCCAACCGGGTATCATCGGCTACCTGGATGAGAACACGGGTGTGGTCGAAACCCTCGCGCTCGGCGAGTTCCTACAGAACGGGTTCGCAGTCGACACCGACGGCGCCATCTACGCGGTCACCGTCGACGCGCTCTACCGCTTGAGCGTCAAGGCCGATGGCTCGATCGAGAGCGACTGGCGCGTGCCCTACCTGAACGACGGCGGCCAGGGTGGCTTGCTGTCCCAGGGCTCGGGCACCACCCCGACGCTGTTTGGCGACCACAACGACCTGATCGCCATCGCCGACAACTCGGCGGGGCGAATCAACCTCAACGTCTATCGTCGGCAGACCGGCGAGCAGATCTGCCAGTTCCCCATGTTCGAGGAAGACGCCAGCGCCACTGAGAACTCGCCCATTGGGTACGGCAACAACGTCGTCCTCGAGAACAACGCAGGATACCCGGGCCCCTTCGGAAACCCGCAAGAGACCGTCGCGGGCCTCGCTCGCCTTCGTGTGCGCGAGGACTACAGCGGCTGCGACCTGGTTTGGCACACCGAAGAGTTCAAAGCGCAAACCACGCCTCGGCTCTCGACCGCCAATGGGCTCATCTATACCTATTCCGTGAAGCCAGGGCAGCCCGTGCTCGAGATCCCGACGAGCGGTTGGTACTTCGGCGCCCTGAACTGGGAGACCGGTGAGCGCGCTTTCGAGGTCTGGGTCGGAAACGGCGGCATGTGGAACAACGTCCTCGATCCGGTGACCCTCGGCCCAGACGGCACCGCCTACGTAGGCACAAAGAACGGGCTGATGGCGATTCGAGACAAGAAGCCCCCAAAGCCCTAGGCCGCGCGACGCGCACGACCGAGTTGTTGCAGTTGCTGCTGATCGACTTGATGTCGAGGAGCTCGACGGCCGAAACTTCAGCACCTCGGGCGGCGCCGATGCCGTGCTCCTGCAACAAGCGATTGAGCATCTGAGGCTTGGCAACCGACTCCGGAGTGAGCGGCAGCGCGCGCCCAAACGGCTCGGCGACAGCGTCGATCGTCAGCTGATTGGTGTCCGCGAGGAGGCGTCGAAACAAACGGATGTTGGCTTGTAGGCCCATGATAGCTCCCGATAGTCGGTTTCTAAGTACTGAATTTCATTGATTAAGACTAGTGATAATACATAAAACACATTTTGTTTCTTGCATCTCGGATTGAAACATGAGACATAGGATGCCTCTTGTGTCAGTCGGGTGACTTCATCGCCCTGGGAACTGAACCCCTCTCAGAACTCCACCACTCCCAAGGGAGAACCCCTCATGTCAGAACCAACTCCATTCGTCCGCCGATACTCTTATCGGCACAGCGTCAAGACGCTTGCCGCCGCACTCGCGATCAGCGCCGTCTGCGTTGCGCTGGCAGCTTCCGGCACGCCGGGAAGTGTTACCGCGCAGGGCCTCGGCAGCTCCGACGAGGACATCGACGCCATGAACAAAGCCTTCCGCGACTACCTCAAGTCGATCAAGGAGATGCAGAAGTCGTTCCTCGGCGCGGAGGCCTTCGCACTGGACGATGCGCACGCGGTCGGCGCTTACGACCTGATCACCGCGTTCATCCATAGCGCCAACCGAAACAACCTCACCTCGAGCGGCAGCGGCCGGCGAGGCTACCCGCGATTCGCAGGCTTCGACGATCCGGACACCCGCATCGGCGTCGACAACCCCGACACCCAGTACATGGGCACCATCGTCATCAACTCGGACTGCCAGGGGGTCTGGCGCATCTGGGGCAACCGCACCAACACCGCGGACTTTATCCTCACTACCTTCGACACCTCCGCCGGAGCCGGTGGCGGACCCACTCTTGAGGACGAAGACATGGTCATCGACCCTGACGGCTCCTTTGAGGTCTACGCAAGCTGCCCCGCGCTTCGCGACCCCGCCTGGGAGAACTGGCTCGAGCTCATCCCCGCCGAGACACTGCAGATCGCGCGTCGCCAGAGCATGTGCGACTGGAACACCGAAGCTCCCGGCCCGATTCACATCGAGCGCGTTGGCACCGAGGGCGTCCCGTCCGCTCCTTTGAGCCCCGAAGTGATGACGCAGCAGATCTACGACGGCATCGCCCTCAACGAAGTGCAGGCGCCGTTCTGGCCGGCATTCATCGACACCATCAAGCAGATCCCGGTCAACACCGCGACACCATGGCGCCCGACGGGCGGCCTCGGGATCACGACCCAGCTCAGCATGCTGATGTGGTTCGACCTCGAGGACCACGAGGCGCTGATCATTCGTCTTCCCGATGAGGACTACGCCAAGTACTACGGCCTGCAACTCTCCAACATGTGGGGTTCCTCGGCCGACTGGGGCAACCGGCACGTCAGCATGAGCTGGGGCCTCGACGACTCCTGCCAGGGAGAGCTGAGCCAGCCCACTTTCCACCCGGCACAGCAGGCGATCATCCAGGCGGGTGGTGGGTTTTGCGGTCAACAGGACGCCTACTTCATCGTGCTCTCGAAGCAGGATCCCGGCGTTCAGAACTGGATCGAGACTGCGGAGCTGAGCCAGGGAATCCTGGCAGGGCGACTGCAGAGCGTTGATCCCGCAGACATGCCGGACATCGTCGGCGTCAGCTGCGCGCTGCCGGTCGCGATCAAGGTGCCCGTTGCCGGGGTCAAGCCCACCCTGCAAGCGCTCGGTGCGAGCTTCACCGACTACGACGAGACCGACCGAGCGGACCAGTTGAGGGTTCGTCAGCTTTACCAGAAGAACAAGTACGTCTTTTGGTAGTCCTCTGCCTCTAACTTTGACATCACCAGCACCATCCCGTGAAATGGCCCGCGGCACGATCTACCTTTCGAACTTCGAAGGGACGTCGTCCGCGGGCCGCTCGCGTTCCTGACATGAGTCAAACCCACTTCCGAACCTGTCACCTCTGCGAGACCATGTGCGGAATCGCCGTCGAGTACAGCGGCGACGAGATCCTCGCAATCCGGGGCGACGAGGAGCACGTGCTCAGCAAGGGCAACATCTGCCCTAAGGCTTCCGGCTTGCAGGATGTGCATACCGATCCGGATCGTCTTCGCAGGCCGGTGAAGAAGATCGACGGGGAATGGCGCGAGATCGGCTGGGAAGAGGCGTTCGACGAAGTGGCGACGCGGCTCGCCGACCTGCAACGGCGTCATGGGAACGATGCCGTCGCGAGCTATCAGGGACGGAGCATTGCCCACAACATCGGCGGGCTCCTCACGGTGATGCCCATGCGCGCCCTGATGGCGACCAAGAGCGTCTACACGGCGTCGACCGTCGACCAGCAGCCGCACAACTTCGTTTGGTACTTCATGTTCGGCCATCAACTGATGGCGACGATCCCCGACCTCGACCGCACCGACTACTACCTGATGCTCGGGACGAACCCGAAGATCTCGAACGGCGCGCAGATGGCCAGCGGGGCAAACGTCTACAAGAAGCTAGACGCCGTTCGCGCGCGCGGCGGCAAGGTCGTGTTGATCGATCCGCGCCGAACCGAAACGGCCGAACATTGCACCGAGCACCATTTCATTCGGCCATCGACCGACGCGCTGTTCTTGATGGGCCTCGTCAAAGTGATCTTCGAACGAGGCCTGGCCACGCCCGGGCGTCTCGGCGATCACATCGTGGGCTGGGACGCGATCGAGCCGATCGCACGTGAGTTCGACCTCTCGGAGATTGCGGGGGCAACCGGAATCGCGGTCGAAGACATCGAACGGCTTGCGGTAGAGCTGGCAACCGCGAAGTCGGCCATCTGTTACGGTCGGACCGGCCTCTCGATGCAGGAGTTCGGCGGCCTCTGCAACTGGCTGATGATGGTGATCAACGTCATCACCGGCAACATCGATGAACCCGGTGGGATGACTTTTCCGCTGCCGGCCATCGACGCGCTCGATACGGTGGACGGTGCCCGCGGCAGCTTTGATCGCTACCGGTCGCGCGTTAGTGGACGACCCGAGTTCGCCGGAGAGTTTCCTGTCTCGGTCCTCGCCGAAGAGATCATGACTCCAGGGGATGGTCAGATTCGAGGCCTGATCAGCGTTGCCGGAAACGGCGCGCTTTCGTTGCCAAACGGAAAGCTCTTCGAGGAGGCGCTCGACCAGCTCGAATTCATGGTCTCGATCGACCTCTACATCAACGAGACCACCCGTCACGCGGACATCATCTTGCCCGCGGTCGGTCCCTTCGAGAAGAGTCACTACGACCTTTTCTATCACACGTACGACACCATCAACTGGACGGCGTACAATCCCCCCACTCTTCGAGCCTGAGGCCCCGGGCTACACCGACTTCGAGATCATCAGCGAAGTGCTGCAGCGTCTGTTCATCAAACGCACGCGCAACCCCTTCAAGAAGGCGCTCGCCATGCTCGTCGGCGCGATCGTGCGGAGATGGGTCACGCCCGAGTTGCTGCTGGGCCTCGGTCTGCGCTTCGGCCCCTACGGTGCTGGCCTGAATCCGTTCAACAAAGAGGGGCTCAGCTTGAAGAAGCTGCGGCAGCACCCGCATGGCATCTTTCTCGGCGAGCACGAACGCTGCTTGCCCAAGCGCCTGTTCAACAAGGACAAGAAGATTCACCTCGCCCCCGATGTCATCGTCGCCGACATCCCGCGGCTGAAGAGGCGCTGGTTGACCAGCGACCCCAGCACGCACACCGAATTCGACATGGTGATCGTCGGCCGGCTTCAACGTCGAACCCTTGGCTGGATGCACAACAGCCATCGTTTGGTGAAGGGCCGCGACACATGCACGCTCTATATCCATCCCGACGACGCACGGGCGCGCGGGATTGCCGATGGGAACACGGTAGCCGTGAGCTCGGCCGCAGGAACCATCGAGCTTCCCGCCGAGATCAGCGACACGGTCATGCCGGGCGTCGTCTGCATGCCGCCGCTCTGGGGTCACAACCGCCCCGGGACTCGCCGTTCCGTGGCCAACGCACACCCCGGCGCCAGCATGAACGACATTACGAACCAAAAAGTGATGGACGAGCTAACCGGCAACGCAGTCGTGCACGGCGTGCCAGTCAAAGTTGAGCCAACGTCGGCGCGCAGGCGCTAGTCGTCGTCCGTAGCCCTGCCACGCTCCATCTTCGGCCACTCCACGATGGTGGCAGAGCACGGGTCGAGCAGGAACACGCCTTGGTCTCCAGCCTCGATGTGGCCGCTACCGAGCCAAACGCCGATGTACTGTTCTCTCATCGGGAAGTCCATGAATCGCACGCCGATCGAGCCGTCCTCAATCCCGACGACGTGGACGGGGATCTTGAGGCTCGCCGCACGCTCCGACATTCCGTTCCAACTGAGCCTTGCGAGCCCGCGCCTTCCAATGAGCTCCTCGTACTTCAGTGACTCGTCGACGGGCTTGCAACCCTCGACAATACGCCGCGACGCGAGGCCACCATCGAGCCCCTGGTTGGCCGCCGTGGGCGCGACCGGACTTTCCTGCGTCGCCGAGGCTTCTGCCGGCTCCGCATCTTGCTCTGCTTCGTCCGTGCCACGACGCGGTAGAGTGGCCACCACCATGACGCCGAGTACGACAAGGCCGAGCAGGATCCAACGGCGGGAATTGCCTTTGCTTGCCATGGCGAAGATGGTGGGGGCTCAGCGGTTGACTTGCAAGTTCGAACGGATGGCCCGTCTCGGTGTCGCGCTACTGTTCGTCCATGGCCTCGAGCGCTTCTTCCGAGCGCCGAACCGCGTGATTGTAAATCCCGCGAGCCATGAGTGCCATTTCGTCTTCGGCGCGCGCCTCGAAGACTTCAATCGCGCATTCGTGCGCCGCTCTCGACTCCGGAGCGCCAAGGGCAGCCCATTCGGCCAAGTGGCAGGCAAGCGCGGGGTCGCTGTCCTTCAGCTCTCGAGCCCTAGCGACCAGTTTGTCGACGCCACCGGCGAGTTGGACGATTTCCGCTGCACGCTGCGGCATCGGCGCGGCCATGAGCTCCGCCGAGTAGCCGTTCCACCAGCCGCCGTACTTGCGGATGACGTTTCGGGCGATGAACTCCGGGTCGATCGTAAAGCGGGTCGATGTACCAATGCTTCGCTAGCTCAGGCGGAATCTCGATCGACGCGAGGATCTCTTCGTGAATCTTCCCCGCATTGAGGCCAGCGAGGGTCTGCTCGACGATGGCCCGCAAGGCGGCCGCCGTGTTGAGGCAGCGCTCGCGAATTACGTCGACCCCTTGGACGAGCTTTCCATGCCCGGGAAGCAATATCTCGGCTCCAACCGAAGCAATGGCTTCGAGCGCGTCGGCCCACTCTTCGGGGTACCGCTGCACCTTCTGCGGGTTTCCGCAGTTCGGAAGGATACCGGCGAGAAGGTCGCCACCGCAGACGATGTTGCGATCGGCCGCCCAGACCCAGGTGGCATCGTCGGTCTCACCTTTGGCGTGGTAGAGTTCGAAGCGCTCACCACCGAGATTCAATGTGAGCCGGTCCTGGTACACCGTGTCGGGCCATGCGAAGTCACCTGCCTCGTGCGGCCAGCTGATCCCCTCGGCGATTCCGAACTGCACGCTGTTGATGTGGGAGTTCAGCGGCGCGGTCTTCATGTACGTTCGAAAGCGCCGGGCCAAGTTCTCGTGGGCGATGATGCGCGGCTTCTCCCCCGCATCGAGCCAGGGTTTGAGCCCGAACGCGTGGTCGAGGTGCCCGTGCGTGAACACGACGGTGTGCAGCGGCGCATCCGTCTCCTTTGCGAATCAGCTCATACACGGTCTCCGCCGACTCGGCTGTCCCCGTGTCGACCAGGAGCAGCCCCTCGTCCGTTTCAAACGCCGAAAGGCCCACGTAGTCGGCTATGATGAACCAGGTGCGCGGAGCGGCCTCGACCAGCGTGTGCTCCCCAGTGAAGTAGCGATCGAAGAGATCGCCACCCACCGATTCGTTGATGTCGTCCGTGTTGTGTGCGCCTTCTCTCATCTTCTCGTCCTCCGACTATCGTGTTCGTGTGGGTACTCCTAGAAGCCCCCGAAGAGCAGAACCACCTGCAACGCGCCGATGCCGGTGCCGATCACGCCGCCGGCCAGGATGAGCTTCCACTCGTCCTTCTGGAAGACGGGACGCAAGATGCCGCTAAACTCGTCGGCGTCGAGGGCACCCAGGTTCTCTTCGAGCTGGGCGCGGATGTGATGCGACTGGTCGGCGAACGTCTTGATCTGCCGACTATCGCTCATGTCCGCGTTCCGGACCCGATCGAGCAGATCGGCCTTGGCCTCTTGGAGCTTGTCCTTGGACACGAGCATCCCCACCATCGCGTCGCGCTCGTACACCTGCATGCTCTCCTCGACCTGGCTTTCGAGAATGTCCAGCACGCGCTGGCGGTTCGAGCCCTCGCTGAGGTGCTGCATCATGTTGTCGGCGGTCAGCACCCGCCCAGCGATCACATCGGCGAACGAAGCCGCTACCTCACGCTGACGCTTGATGAAAACGCCCTGAATGCGAAACGGACCGATTTGCTTGGGCTCGCGGGGCTCGAAGATGAGGTGCAACGCCAGCCAATTGGTGATGTAACCCACGAAGAAGCCGGCAGCGGGGAGCACCCAGCCGGCCGGGTAGACAATCCAGACGATCATCTGGATGACGCCGAAGAGGAAGCCGAACCAGAGGCCGGAGCGCTCGATGAACTTGAACTCCGGCCCCGCGATATCGACCAGGACGCGGCCGAGAAGAGCTCGATCGTCCTTCATCGATTCGCGCACGATCGCGTCGATGTCGATGAAGTCGCCCGCCTCCTTGGCCATACGGTTGAGAATCTCGACCATCACGCTGCGCACGTTGCGGCGCACCAACATGTTGATGTACTCGCGCAGCTTCTCGCGAGCGCGCTCCCAGGAATCGGGTGCGATGTTCGTGGAGAACTCGTGGATGATTTCCTGCGCGACATCCTCGACCACCTTGTCGAGCTCTTCGTTGTCATCGTGGTCGATGTTCGCGAAGATCTGCTCCATGTCGACCAGCTTGTCCTGAATGAGCACGCTGAAGCTCTGTGACATCTCGTCCGAGTTCTTCGGGATGACGCCCTGCCAGCCGAGCAGCGGGGGAATCCCGACGAACTCCACCGGGTAGAGGACCGCCTTGACGGCGAGCCAATTCGTAAACCAGCCGATGAACCCCGCAATGAACGGGATGCAAAGGACGAGAGGATTGAAGTCGTCCATGTCGTTTCGTAGCGGCTATTCCGCCGCTGCTTCTTCTTTCGCTCCGCCGAGTTTCTCCAAGACGACGCGCGCGCCGTTCAGGCCTGGGCAGACAGGTGACGCCGGGACCAGGATGGCACGCCCCGCCCGCCATGTAGAGGTTCGCGAGCGGGGTCTCGTGGCCCCCACTCCAACCCGGAACCGGGCGATCGCCGAACATCTGACCCGGGTGCAGAAGGCCCATCGAGAAGTCGCCCTCGGTCGCGTTGAAGGCCTTCTCGAAGTACTGCTGGGTGAAGACGACCTGGTCCATGATCAGGTCGCGGAAGTCGGGGATGACCTTCTCCATCTGCGTGATCATCCGCTCGACCATGAGGTTCTTCATCTCGTTGTGCTTGCCCGCCGGAAAGTCTGTCGGGAAGTAATGCGAGAACATCGTGCAGGTATGCGTGCCGTCGTCCGGCGAGAGGCTCGAGTCGAGCTGCGACGGGAAGTAGCAATACACCGCGGGATCGTCGGCGACCTGCCCGGCCCTCGATTGCTGCCAGGCACGGTGAAGTTGCTCGGGCGACTTGATGTAGGCGACGAGCCAACTCTGCACGGTGCCATTGACGAACGCGAGTTGATTCGTGAAGGTGGGCAGACGCTTGATGGTCATGTGGACCTGCACGTAGCCGTTGACGTACTCGATGTCGTCCACGGCGTTGCTGAAGTCCGTGGGCAAGCTTCCAGGCTCGCAGAGCGAACCGAAGGTCATCTTCGAATCAAGCGTCGAAATGACAGCCTTCGAACGGATCTCCTGCCCATCCTTCATGCGGACGCCGGTAACCGCGCCATCTTCGGTGATGAACTGCTCGACGATCGCCTTGAAGCGCACCTCGCCGCCGTAGCGCTCGAACACCTTCTGGAGCGTGGAGGAGACGGTGCCCATGCCCCCCTTGGGGATCTTGAAGTCGTAGGTGTCGCCGGCCGTGTAGTGGTACGACATCGACAGAGCGGTGCCCTTGGTGAAGGGACCCATGTGCGTACCGTCGATGGCCGAAGCGGAAAGCGAGCCCTGGATGGTGCCGTGCTTGCCCGACTCCTTGAAGAAGTCGCGGATCACCTCGATGGCGCTTCCATAGCTGAGCTTGGAGAGGGTCCGTCGCGTCTTCTCGTCCGGCGCCATCGCGATGATCTCCTCCAGGGTAGGAGGAGCCTCGTGCATGTACTTCTCGAACATCTCTTTGAAGGTCGCGAAGAACGAGCCCAGGCTGTTGAAGCCGTCGAGAGCTTCGATGCCGTGGTCCTCGGCCAGATGGTTCGCGAGGTCGATCGGGTCGGTGTAGCCGATGAAGGGAGTGTCATCCTCGTCGCCGAAGACGGTGAACGAGCTCTCCGGCCGAATGAGCTCGAAGCCCTCCTTGTCCATCTCTAGGTACTTGATGAGCTCCTCGCGGAAGATCAGGAGCGCCCAGGCGCCGACGCTATGCTTGTAACCCTTGAAGAGCTCCTTGGTCGCGGCTTGTCCGCCAGGCCAGTTCGTCTTCTCGAGGATGAGGACCTTCTTACCAGCGCGCTGGAGCTCGACTCCGGCGGTGAGGCCGTTGTGGCCTGCGCCTACGATGATTACGTCAAAATCGGACATCAATACGCTCCTTTTGAGTCAGCTGGCTTTCGAACGAAAGTGCGAGGTGTCGGTGGTGAGGATAAGGGATCTGTCTGAATGGATCTTCTGCGCCCGTTCGAAAAGCGTCTCTTCGGCTTCGACCCGCTCGGGATCCTGGACGCAGGCCTCCGGCGGGCAGGCTGCCGCGCACATCTGCTCTTCGTGGTGACCGACACATTCGGTACAGAGCGTGGGATCGATGACGAAGATGTCGTCGCCCATCGAGATCGCGCTGTTGGGGCACTCGTCTTCGCACACTCCGCAGTTAATGCAGTCGTCTATGATTGTTGTCGCCATGTCGGGCCTCTGATGATGACGCAGCTCCGGCTGCGGAGAGAGACATAACACAGCATGACACAACAGACAAGAGTTGTATCATGTTTCTTCTCGCCTTTGGCTAAGTCGGACACAAGATAACGAAAAACCCTTTGTGTTTAGGCACTTACGATCGAGCGACGCGTGATTGTGCAACGCGCAGCGATTTGCTACCCAAACAACCCCTTCACCATGAGGTCTGCGGCGGAACGGGAGTAGGCCTCCAGCATCTCGGGCGACGCGGGCATGGAGTAGCCGAGTTTCTCGAAGAACGCGTCATGCGTGAAGATGAGCGATGTGGTGCTCAGCACGTGCAGCGCGAGGAAGGTTGGATCTATCTCGCAGATGCCGTGAGGGCGGGCGCCTTCCAGGAAGCGGCCCGTGATCTCGACGGCCGGTTCGAGGAACCGCTCGTAGAGAAAATCCAGGCGCTCCCCGCCTCGGCCGGACTCGTCGGCGATGATCGAAAGCACCGCTGGATGCCTTGCGGCTTCCATGAACGTGACACGCAGCAGGCGGCGCACGCTCTCTAGTGGGTCGGAATCGCCAATCGATCGCTCGAGGTGCGTCAGGATCTCCGTCGTGGATTGGCCCAGGCTATGCTCGACCGCCGCATACCAGAGGTCGGACTTCGAGCCGAAGTAGTGATGCACCAGGTTGTGGCTCACGCCGAGCTGTCGAGTCAGCTCGCGTACTGACATCGCGTCGTACCCGTGCTCCGCGAACGCTTCGAGAGCCGCTTCCATGATCCTCTCGCGAGTCTCGTCGCCATCGGCCCCTGGAGGGCGGCCGACCAACGGCTTTTTTGAGGCGCTGGCAGATCTTGACATCTGACAAGTTATAGACAATGGAATAGGACACTTGTCAAGTTCCCCTGAGGAGGCCCGGTTGAGCATCGATTTCGAACCCATGCGCAGCGCCGATTTGGCGAACCCGTTCGCGACGTACAAACGGCTCCGCGATGAGGCCCCGGTGCACTGGGCGCCAGAGTCCGGCGTGTTCTGCATCTCTCGGTACGAGGATGTCTCGGACGTCCTCACCAATCCCAACCTGTTCTCGTCGACCGGCTTCCTCGACGTGATGGTCGCGGAGCGGTGGAAGAAGCTTGGTTGGCGCGAGCTCTTCGAGATGGTGCGCTTCGTCGTGCGCGCGCGTATGAGCCCGCTGGAGTTCAAGTCTGGCCTCGAGTCGGTGATTCTCGTCGACCCGCCGCGGCACGGAGAGCTTCGCGGGATCCTCAACCGGGGCTTCACGCCTCGACGTATCTCAGCTTGGGAGGAGCGTACGCGCGAGATCACCAACGAGTGCCTCGCACCACTTCGTCGAGGGGAATCGTTCGACGTCGTGGAACAATTCTCGATTCCCCTTCCCGTCACCGTGATCGCGGAGATGCTTGGTGTCGAGCCCGAGCGACAGCTCGATTTCAAGCGATGGAGTGACGAAATCGTGGCCGGGGCGAGTGGAAGTGGGACACTCGCGGACTTCTTGAGAGCGATGGGGGAGCTACATACCTACCTGCGACCCATCATCGCCGAGCGACGACGACACCCCGCCGACGACATGATCAGTGAGCTCGTCGACCCGAGCAACGACGAGACGCTCGACGCGAAGGGCATGGTGCAGTTCGTCATCTTGCTGCTCATCGCAGGCAACGAAACTACGACCAATCTTCTCGGCAACGCCGTCACTGCGCTGCTCCGCAATCCAAATCAGCTCGCGCTCGTCCGAGACGATCCCTCTTTGGTGCCCGCCTTGGTCGAGGAAACGCTTCGCTACGAGTCTCCTCTTCAGATGGTGTTTCGGAAGGTCATGGAAGATACGGAAATCCGGGGCACCGCGCTTCCGAAGGGCAGCAGCGTGTGCGCCCTGTTGGGCTCAGCGAATCGCGACGAGCGCCAGTTCCCGGATCCCGACCGCTTCGACCTTCAACGCGATGCCAGGCGTCACCTAGCTCTCGGCAAGGGGATTCACTTCTGTCTAGGCGCGCCCCTGGGCAGGCTCGAAGCGCGCGTTGCCCTCGAAGAGCTAGTTCCCCTGCTCGACGGGAGGGATTCCGTCGAATCGGACCCGCCGATGATCGACTCCTACATCGTGCGCGGCCGCTCGCGCTTGCTGTTCGATGAGGCACCGGGGGCCTCTCACCAGAAGAACACCTGATAGGACTCGTCGAAGATGAGTCTTGCGGATGAGTAGAGTCCGAACAGTGACACCAGGCCCCACGGAAGGTTGCCCCAGATTAGCCAAAAGTTGCCCCAGAAGCTGTTCTCGCTGTTCTCTCCAAAAACCCACAGCCCGAACATGTACAACCCGGTGCCCCAGATGAGCTGATAGTAGAAGGCGACGCCGATGACGCCCAAGACGGTCGGAGAAACTATCGGGAACATCATGCAGACGAGGACGACGACGGTGGGGACAACCGAGATCAGGCCGTTTCCAACTTCAGCGACATAACCGAAGGAATTTTGCGTCGCGTAGTCCCTATCAAGCACCCCCCAGCCGATGAATCCCTTGCTCCATTCATTTCGGGAAAAGAGATTGCGGTGGTTGATCGGAGATTTCAGCGCGGCGATCAGCAATTCCAGTCCGCGCCCTCTTAGCCCACCATCTATTCGGTCCCAGTGCTGTCGCAAATAGCGACGGTGCGTCCATAGGCAGGCGATCTCCAAAACGCAGAAAATGACTTGGAACCAGAGAAAGATGACCAGAGCGATATATAGTCCGCTGGGCGCACTTCCGAACTGCGAAGCCCCGACGAAAACTGAGGCCGTAACCCCTACTGCCCAGGTGAGGCACAGGACAGACAACTGGTTGAAGGGTGAGCGCATGGCGCTCGACGCTTCCCTTTCGGCCTGATGTTCCGCTAGATAAAAGATCTCGTCTGGTGAGCTGTCTTCATTGAGGCTCATGTCGCGCTGCTCCTCCTGACCCGTGTTGGTTTCTGAGCCCACGCGAAGATGGCTAATAGTTCATGTCGTGCATGAAGTCCATGCACCAGGTCTGTCGGCGGCAGGCAGTACGACCCGGGTTTGACTCGCTCGCTTCTTACGGCGTTTGATGCGCGAACGCATCCCTTCGTCGAAGTCTCAGTAGAAACGCACGTCGGCCTGCATACCGCGCTCGCCGGGATGCATGGACAGCTCGGTGACGAAGTCGGGCTCGAAGCCTTCGGCGAGATTCGGCTCCACGCGCTGAAGGAGGGTCGCGAGGATCATTCGCATTTCCATCATTGCGAACTGCTTGCCAAGGCAGACGCGCGGTCCGCCAGCAAAGGGTGTGTACGCGCCACGCGGCAGGGCTCGCTCGAACTCGCGTGTCCAGCGTTCGGGCCGAAACTCCAACGGGTTGTCGTAGTACTTCGGGTTCCGGCCGGCCGCGATGTGGCTAATGGTGACGGTTTGCCCTTTCTTGATCTCGTAGCCCTCGATGACGAGGTCTCGCTGTGCCTCGCGGGCGTACGCCCAGACCGAGGGAAGGAGTCGAAGCGACTCCTTCACGACCATCTCGAGGTACGGAAGGTTCGGGAGGTCCGCAACCTCGACGCGCCTGTCGTTCAGCACATGGGCGAGCTCTTCGCGGATTCTGGCGACTTTGTCGGGATGCTTGGCAAGCAAATACCAGGTCCATGTCAGCGCGTGCGCCGTGGTTTCGTGCCCGGCAAAGATCAACGTCATCGCTTCGTCGCGGAGCTGCTTGTCGGACATGCGCCCTTGCTCGTCTTCGACGAAGACCATATGAGAAAAGAGATCGCCGCGGTCCTCGTCGTTCGTCAGCCGCTCTTCGTGCACACGATGGATGATGTCCTCGATCTTCGCGATAGCTCGCTTTTTGCGGCGGTTTTCCGCAGTGGGCCACCAGGCGGGCCGCGGAATCATCTTGTCGGCGTCAGTAACCAAGATCTCGCTGATGTCGGCCAGTGCATCGCGAATCGTGTCGGAGTCGCCTTTCCCGATGTCGATGTCGAACAGCGTGCTCGCCACGACCTCGAGAGCCAGCGCGTTGAGCTCGACGCGCATGTCTCTGCGTTCGCCTTCCTTCCACCCATCGAGCATTCGCTCGGTGAAGTCGACCATCGTCGGCGCATAGGCATCCACACGCTTCTTGTGGAAGCCCGGAAGGATGAGCTTGTGCTGACGCTTCCAGGATTCACCATCGTTGGGGACGAGCCCCTCGCCAAGAAACGGCTTCCACATCATCTTGACGTAGTCGGGCTTGTAGAAGTCAGCCCAGTGCGTGACGTTGATTCCGTTCACGACCGCGGGATCACGCACGAACATGATGTCGCGAATCAGCGCGCGAGAAAGGAACACGTCGCCGTGCTCTTCGTGCTTGTCGATCAAGAACCCGGAGCGATCGCGGATCATCTCGAACATGCAGCCCCAAAACCAGTGCCCCTTCCTCCGAGGAATCGTCTTGGTTGGTTCGTTCATCCTGCGAGGCGGTGCGGCTCGTCACCATCCCACCGCTGGACGATGAGCTCGATTTGAATCGGCCCGGAGTAGCTGAGCGCGACGCCCATATCGATGTCGGTCGGTTCGTCGCGATACATCTGCGCGGGCAGTGGTACGTGCGACATTTCGAAGAAGGGACCCACGCCGCGATCCAACCAATACTTGATACCCTCTTTGAGGTCGGGAACCACATGTCCAAGCTGCAGTAGTTGTCCGAAGCTCGTTGAACCCGCCATGCGTGCCTCCGGTGGAAATGGTATGAGGGGCCCATGGCGGATGCAAGCCGTATGGAGTATCGGCGACTGGGCAACGCCGGGCTCAAGGTGAGCGTGCTGTCGTTCGGCTCCTGGGTGACGTTCCACAATCAGCTCGGCCACGAGACCGCATTGCAGTGCATGCAAGCAGCCTGGGAGTCGGGCGTTAACTTCTTCGACAACGCAGAGGTGTATGCCGGAGGTAAATCGGAGATCATCATGGGGCACGTGGCCCGGGAGCTCGATTGGCCGCGTGAGTCGTATGTGATGTCGACCAAGCTCTATTGGGGCTTGAGCGAAGGTCCGAACACGCAAAAGACTCTGAATCGCAAATACCTGATGCAAGGGATCGACGGCTCGCTCGAGCGCCTCGGTCTCGACTACGTCGATCTACTGTTTTGCCATCGGGATGATCCGGAGACGCCTGTGGAAGAGGTCGTATGGGCGATGAGCGACATCATTGCGTCAGGGAAGGCGCACTACTGGGGAACCTCGGAATGGCCAGCCGAAGCGATCGAGGAGGCTTACGAGGTTGCCGAGCGCCATTGCCTCCGGAAGCCGGTGATGGAGCAACCACAGTACAGCCTCTTGTCGCGCGAGCGTGTCGAGAAGGAGTACGCACCGCTCTACGAGAAGCACGGAATGGGCACGACGATCTGGAGCCCGCTGGCTTCGGGCGCACTGACCGGGAAGTACCTCGACGGAGTACCGTCCGACAGCCGCGCGGCGCTGCCCGGGTATGAATGGCTTCGCGAGTACATCATCGCGCCCGACAATCACGCGCAGATTCGACGCGCGATCGAAACCGCAGAAGAGCTCGGTTGTACCCCTGCGCAGCTGGCGATTGCGTGGTGCGCAAAGAATCCCCATGTCTCGACGGTCATCACCGGAGCAAGCCGCGTGGAGCAAGTGCACGAGAACATGGGTGCGCTCGATGTGATCCCGCGCCTCACCCCTGATGTGATGGCGCGGCTCGAAGGCACGGCCTAGAGCGCGCGCAACAATCGGGGAGATGCGCAGGGCCCAAACCGCGTTATGATCCGGCCATGTCGACCATCCATGATCTAGCCAAAGCCCGCTACGTGAACCTCGAGACATTCCGCAAGAATGGAACCGGGGTTCAGACTCCGGTGTGGGTGGCGCCCGACGGAGAGGAGCTCGTCATCTTCACGAACGGCGACTCGTACAAGGTCAAGCGCCTACGCCGCAACTCGAAGATCCGCATCGCAGAGTGCAACGTCCGTGGTGCGCTGAAGGGTCCCTGGCACGAGGGGACCGGGCGAATCGTGGAGGACGAAGCCGGGAAGCAATCCGGAGTCCGCGCTCTGCACCAGAAGTACGGTTGGCAGATGACCATGGCCGATTGGGGCGCGCGCCTCCGCGGCTCGAAGAAGCACTGGGCATTCCTCGCAATACGGGTGGAAAGCGATCAATAACGTCGACGCCATCAAGGTCGGAAGAGGCATGCAACTCGTCTTGATACTCTTGCTATCTCTTGGGTTCTCCGCCTCGGCCCTCGCACAGGAGTCCGCCGAGGGGGACGATGTTCGCTCTGCCGACGAGGTCCCCGAGGACATGCCGCCTCCGCCCGACGACGCGCCTCCGGCTGAAGCGCCTCCGGTAGACGGGACCGACGAAAGGCCGCCACACCCCGAGACGCCAGAGGATCTCGTAGAGCTACAGCCGACCGCCGAGATGCTGGCGAAGACTTCGTACCACTGGCTCCCCGGACACTGGACGTGGACGGGCGAGCAGTTCGAATGGAAGAGCGGCGAGTGGGTCTACAAGGTCAAGGACATGATCCTCGTGCCCCCGCGTTGGGAGTGGAACGGCAAACAGTGGGTCTTCCACAACGCCGGTTGGGCGAAGCCGGGGACCAAGGAGGTCGTCTATCGCGCAACGGCCGCGCCGGGCGGACCGGACGTGGCTGCAAACGCCGAACAGGCCCCGGCGGCGTCGCAAACGGAGCCTGAGCCGCAGTCGTCGACCACGACCGTCTACGTGTATACGGGCGTCTACGTTGCGCCGCTGATCATGTATCCGCTCTGGCACCCCCACTACCACTACCACTGGTATCACCGGCACGCGCACTACCGGCGGTCGCCCGCCTATCGCCACCACCGCTACCACCACGCCCAGACGCACCGCAAAGCGCACTATCGGCATCACAACAACCCCAGTCACGGGAACAAGCCGGGGCACGGCGGCAGCGGACGTCCACCCAGTCAAGGGGGCGGTTCCAAGCCTGGCACCAAGCCGTCGCAGCAACCGAGCAACAAGCCCGTCGACCCAGCCCTCGACTAAGCCCTCGCAGCAGCCGAGCAGCAAGCCGTCAACGCAGCCGTCGACGAAACCCTCGCAACAACCGAGCAGCAAGCCGTCGACCCAGCCCTCAAGTCGAGGCGGCTCGAGCTCGGGCAGCAAGAGCAGCGGCAGTAGCAACCGGAGCGGAAACCGCAGCGCAGCAGCGGTCGAAGCGGCGGTGGGCGCGGTCGCGGCGGCCGACGCCGCTAGCCGAGCGGGGCTACCTCCGGCGAACGAGGACGCCGACGTAGGGCGCCAGCCACCACTGGGAGCTCTGGAAGAAGTTGCCCTTGCCGGTGAACGAGTACTGGAAGCCCGCGTCGATGTAGACGCCACCCTTGACCTCGAACCCGAGGCCTGCCTTGCCGGTGAAACCGGGCGTGAAGCGATAGACCGAGTACTGGCTGCAGTACCAGTAGCCACAACCCACCTGGGTCTCCTGGAAGTTCCAGAAGTTCATGTCGAACGACCCCGTGATGTACGGGAGCACGACTTTGAGATCAGGGACCTGGAAGCGAACTTCTGGGAGCGAGAGGTAGATGCGGGTTAGGGGATGACGGCCGGACAACGACGTGCCGGTACCGGGCGGGATGAAACCGGTACCGAAATCGATCGGTATCCACTGCAGACCCGCATCCCCGCCGATGACGAAGAAGCCGAAGTCGGCGCCACCAAAGAAGTTGATGTTGGCGCCGGGCCGAACGACGTCTCGGGGAACGTCCAAAGCGATCGGCACGCCAATACTGAGGCCCCAGGTGAAGCCCATCTCGAGGCCCTTCTTCTCTTCAGGCTGCTGCACTGCGGGCGGCGGGGTGGTCGACACCATTTGGTCCGACGGCGCAGGTGGGGGTTCGGGCGCCGTCGTGGCCGTGGTGGATGTGCCTTCTTGCGTCGAAGCATCCCACTGGGCGGACGCCAACGTGGCCGGCAACCAAAGCGCCACCAAGAGTGCCGCAAATCTCACGTCAATCTTCCTCATGCTGACCTCCCCGGTCTCGGGCGACTCTATAACCTAGGCCGCCATTGTTCAACGGTCCGGCCACCTTGAGAGGGGACGGGACTTCGACTAGCACTAGCGCTCCTTCAGAGTTGCACGGGGATTGAATATGCACACCGCAGCACGATGCGCCGGGCTTCGGCCATTCGCGAGTTTCGTACTGGTTCTGACACTTGCCTCGCTGTTTTCGCCGGCAGCACTCGGACAGCAAGGTGAACCCACGGAGAAGAAGACCGCGGAACAACAAGTCCAAGAGCTGAGTCAGGCAGTGCGCACGCGCGGCGCCGACCTCGACGAGCTGGAACGAACGATCGACCAGCACGAAGACAGCTCCACCGCGGCGATGATGGAGAAGGAGCTTTCGGACCGCCGTGCTCGATATCGGAGAGATGTATCGCAGCTGGTGACGCTGGTCCTTGCTGGTGAGGACGCCGGCGCCGCCGTCGCGGACGGGCGCGCCCTCGCAACAGACATCCTGAAGAAGGATGCGCAGGCGATGCGCAAGAAGATGGAGGAGCTCGGCGCGGAGATCCTCGAGCTCGTCGACGTGACCGCAAGCGGGAGCGCCGAAGAAGTCGCAGATGCTCGCAAGAAGCTCGCAAACGCGATTCCGCGCTCCAGCCGTTTGATCCAGTATCTCGACGTCAATATCGACGAGCGCAAGCAACTTGGTCTCGATGTCGAGGCCGACACCGCGTTCATCATCAAACGACTCGGAATCCGCGCGGACATCGCAGCGGGCCTGCTGCAGAACACCAAAGAGGAAATCGAGGAGATCATTGCTCGCCCCGGTTCCGATCAAGATGTCGAAGCCCAGAAAGAGCTAGCCGACCTCAAGGGGAAGCGAGACGCGCTCGCTGAAAGCCAACGCTCGAACGTGCGCCTGATGGACGAGTACGGCCTCGAGACGGCCCAGCTCAAGCAAGGCATCATCAGCGCGACAGGCAAGATCTCACAAGACATCCTCAACAAGGACGTGGCCTCGGGCATGGTGGAGCAGTGGGTCGCCAATGCGACCGAGTGGCTGCGAAGCAACGGCGCGGCTCTGATCTTCCAGGTCCTCACGTTCCTCCTAATCCTGGTTGTCTTCTGGGTCATTGCTCGGCTCGGGCGCGGAGCGGTGCGCCGCGGTCTCGCTCGCTCGAAGTTGAGCATCTCCAGCCTGGCTCAGGACTTCTTCACCAAGATGACGGGCCGGCTCATCATGCTCCTTGGGCTAATCATCGCGATCGCTCAGCTCGGGATCGAGGTGGCCCCACTGCTCGCCGGCCTAGGGATCGCGGGCTTCGTGATTGGATTTGCGTTGCAGGACACGCTCTCGAATTTCGCCTCGGGCCTGATGATCCTGGTCTACAGGCCGTTCGACGTCGGAGACCTGATCGAGGCTGGCGGCGTTATGGGCAAAGTAGACCAGATGAACCTCGTGTCGACGATGGTTCTGACTTTGGACAACCAGATGTTGATCGTACCCAACAAGCAGATTTGGGGAGGCGTAATCCGAAACGTCACACATCAGAGCAAGCGACGCGTCGACATGAAGTTTGGGATTGGATACTCGGACGACATTCCCAAGGCGGAGAAAGTGCTCACCGAAATCGCGACGAGCCACGAGAAGGTGTTGAAGGACCCGGAGCCTGTCGTTCGGCTGCATGAGCTCGGAGATTCGTCGGTCAATTTCGTGGTTCGTCCGTGGAGCAAGACCGAGGACTATTGGGATGTCTACTGGGACATCACCCGTGAGGTGAAGCAGCGCTTCGATGCAGAGGGGATTTCCATCCCGTTCCCGCAACGCGACGTGCACGTCTATCGCGACGACGAGCCCGCGTCGGCTCCAGCTGGTGGTGACGCGCAGCGTTCGACGACCGCCTCCACGGCACAAACGGTGGCGCCGAGCGACGAAGACGACGCTTAACCCTCGTCGAGAGAAGGGGTCCGACGAGAGCGACGAGCGTCAGCCGGGGGGCGAGGCGTGCGCCTAGAATGTAAAGCACCGTCGAGACGAAGGCTTCTTCGTCGATCGCGTATTCGACGAGACCTTGGAGGCCGTGGCCCACGTTTCCGCCTTCTTTCATCGCCACGGTCCCTTGAAACGCGAACTTCAAGACTTCCAAGTCGATGTTGTGTAGCCCCACTTCGAACTCGATTGCGAAGTTGTCGACGACTGCCGCTTCGATCTCGGGGGCCCACTCGGCAGCGACCGGGGACGTGGGAACGAGCACGCCCCCAACCAGAGCGCGGCGCAGAGCGGGAGGAACGTCCTGCTGGCAAACATGAATGGACCCATTTCGGTATCACGAGTAGCATACCGTGAATGATTGGGAGTCGAACGCTTCTCGTCAGCGCAATGGCCGTCACGCTTTGTGTCGCGTGCGGACACGACAAACGGGCCATGAAGACGGTCACTTCCCGAGCCTCATTCGAGCTGTCGTGCCCACAAGACGAGCTCGAGCTCACCGTCCTTTCGACTGAGGGCGCCCGCAAGCTCGCGAGCCAGATCGGGGTCACCGGGTGCGGCCAAAAGGTGGTCTACGTCTACTTCTTTTCTACCGACACGTGGACCGCGGACTCGGCTATCACACCGACGATGACTCAGCGAGAGGACGCCTACGAGGAGCAGAAGGCCCGGGAGGATCAGGCGGCGGAGGAAGAGCGGCGGCTCGAGAAACAGCAGAGCTACCAGCGGGGCGGGAGTGAGTAGCGCAACCCGGTCGCAAGCCCTAAGTCGCCCGGTCTAGAAATTGCGCTGGAAATCCGCTACTGGGCCGATCTTTTGAATCCTGCGAAAGTGGCGCTATCCTCGGGCGGCGGTGCACGGAGGGTCGAGCGCCGCTTTCAAAGCGACGTGATATGCTGCGGTTTCTCTCGAGTCCATGGTCCCTCTTGTGCGCGGCCGTGCTTATCGCCGGAGTCAGCGGCGGTGCGGTCGCTTTGGGGGAGCGCGCCACCCCCGAACGCCACCATCGGGCGGAGATCATCGACGGACAAAGCGTGCTGCGGGCTCCCGGCCTCGATGATTGGAACGGGCGCCGACAAGGCCCCAAGAACAATCCCGGCACGACGGGTCGCTTCGGGTCGGCATTTCACTACGACGCCTTCATCTATGACAAAGCCGCGAGTAGCCCGAAGGTAGCCGGCATCATTCGCCGGGGCACGGTCGTCAAGGTGGGCGACAAAGTCAGTGGCTCTGGCTGCAAAGGCGGCACCTGGTACAAGGCGACCCCGTTTGGCTACGTCTGCTCGTCCCTTGGGTTCCATGTGAGCAATACGCCGAGCACGAACCGATACGGGGTACCGCCTGCCAACGTCGGTAGCCACCTTCCTTACACATACTCTCGCGTCATCACCAAGCGCGCGCCGCGCTACTATCGCATTCCGACCGTGAAGGAAGAGAAGCAGTCACGGCAAGCGATGGAGAAGAAGGGCCGTACTCCGGAGGTGGTTTCGTCCTTGATGGAAGGCGACTACTTCCTTGCGCTGGCAGAGAAGGAGACTCGAAAAGCCGACGGCGCGGTCTTCTACCGCACGATCAGAGGCCGCTTCGTTCGCGAAAGCGACGTCGAGATCCGGAACCCGGATGTGGTTCGCGGAGAAGAGCTCGGCCGGAATGGCTGGCGCCTCCCGCTGGCCTTCGTCTACGGCGAGGAGCGAGACCTGCTGAACCTCGAGGGCAGCACGCCCCGGGAGATTGGCAAGGCACAGAAGCACGGGCGCTTCGTGATTGAGGAAGAGCTAACCAAGGGCGGCGTTGCGTACATTTCGGGCGCTCCGGGCGCCGTGCGCCGTGACGAGGTGCGTGTGGCGCGCGGGAGCAAACGTCCAAGCGGTGTTCCGTCCAACGGGAAGTGGATTCACGTCGACCTGGCCGAGCAGACCCTCATTGCCTACGAAGGGGACAAGCCGGTCTATGCGACAGTCATCTCCAGCGGCAAAGAAGGCTACGAGCCGCCAACCGGTCTCTTCGAAGTTCAACAGAAGTACATTTCGACCACGATGAACGCCACCGATCCGATCGATGGTTTCTACGAGGTCGAAGAAGTTCCGTGGACGCTCTACTACCACGGCGGATACGCGCTTCACGGCGCCTACTGGCACACCGACTTCGGCAAAGTGCGTAGTCACGGGTGTACCAACATTGCGCCGGTCGATGCGCGCTGGCTCTATTACTGGAGCGAACCTGAGGTCCCTGCCGCTTGGCACGCGGTGCGTTTCCAACAGGAAACGACCTGGGTCCACTTCACCAGTTGAGCGCACCGCGGACGAACAGCATCAACGCCGAGGCGCCTGCCACGAGTACAATGATGTTGCGCAGTCGCGGGCCTTCGACGCGCGGAATCAAGTGACGACTGGCGTATAGCCCGAGCCCAACCGCTGGCAATAGGGCGGCGCCGATGACGACCTCGTCCCAGCTGACCTCGCCGGCCGCGGCACGCACGCTGATGGTGATGCATAGGCCGATCGCAAACACCAGCCCGAGGTTGGCGCGCACGGTCGGGCCAGCGTCGTTCCGGTAGAGAAGCGCGATCGGCGGCCCGCCGATCGCCGAGACCATTGCCATCGTTCCCGAAGCAACGCCGGCGAAGAGCTCCCGGGCGGATGTGCGACGAAACGTCCCGCGGCTAACGACGAGCGCCACTCCAGTGATTACCATCAACGACATCAAGACATCGAGCGCGGCGGTCGAAAGCAACTTGAGCAAGGCGACTCCGAGGAACGCACCCGGTATCCGCCCTGCGAAGATCCAAAGCGTGCTCCGAAACTCAACGGCATGACGCTCACGCAAAACGATGGCGAGCGTCAGCGGGAACACGACGATGAGCTGGGGCACCGGCGCGAACAACGGGTTGAGCAGCGACAGGAGGGGCACGCTGAGTAGTGCGAAGCCGAAGCCCACGGTGCTTTGGACCGCCGCAGCGACGAAACTCACGATGAACGCCACGGCGAACTCTGGCGTCGCGATATGTGCTAGGGCTTCCATGGGCGGTGCTAGGATAGTCAGCGTCCGATCATGCGGCCAACCAAGACAACCACGACACGGGGCCCACTTCAACAAACGGCGAGCCACGTCCTGGGCCTGGCGACCGGCGCGCTCGATACCGCAGTTCGCAATCTGGACAACACCCGGCGAATCGCCAACTTCCTGCGTGGCCGGATGGAGTTCGAGGTCCGACCTACCGACGTCTTCATCTCGAGCTACCCGCGCTCGGGCACGACGCTGACCCAGTGGATCTTGTATCTACTGACGCACGAGAAGCAGCCCGACCCGGCGCATCTCACGAAGGTGTCGCCGTGGTTCGAGCGCTCGCTCGCGATCGGCGAGGTCACCGCTTCAGACTTGGAGCGCTTTCCGTCACCCCGAGTGTTCAAGAGCCACCTGCCAAGACAGTGGCTGCCCGACGGAGCACGCTACATCTACGTCGAGCGGGACGGATTGGATGTCCTAGTGTCGTACTTCCATTTCTACCGCGCGTACCTGGGGTTCGAAGGGACACTCGACGACTTCTACGGTCGCTTCATGGATGGACGCGTGCAGTACGGCTCGTGGTTCGAACATGTCGCCGGGTGGCGTGACAGAGCGTCAGACCCTGACGTGTTGATCGTGCGCTACGAGGATCTTCTGAGCGACCGCAAGGCGTCCATCGAGCGCATCGTCGAGTTCCTTAGGTGGGCGCGCGACGAACGATGGGTCGATCGGGCCGTCATCGAAAGCAGCTTTGATGCGATGAAGCGTCGAGAGTCGGTCTTCGACCACGCGACGGCGCTGCTGCTCGAACGCGGCGTGAGCCCGCAGTCTTTTCTGCGCGACGGCCAAAGCGGCCGAGGCGAGGTCACCCTAAGCGACGCACAGGTGCGTGAGATCAGGGAGCGAAGCTCGTCGGGACGCCGGCTAGCGATTCGCGGGCTTGCTTCTTTCCTACAGTAGCCGAGCTACTGACGGTCGATACGTCGACCACGAACTGAAGGAAACTCTCTGGCGTGCCCGGGTCGTCCCCAGTGAGATGGTGATACGCTCGCGCCAGCTTTCCAATCAACCGGCGGTACCCGCGCGCTGCAGGCGAGGCGGCATCGTTGTATAGCTTTCGAACGGCGTTTTCCTTGATTCCGAGGAGAAGCCTGTCCTTAGGTTCGCGGCACAGGTAGGGACAGGCGCGTGGCCGCTGTGGGTTGAGCGTCCGGCCGCCGATGGTGTATGCGAACGTGACCTGGTCGCCGAAGCGGTTCCGGTACAGCCGATCGAAATAGGTTTCGTCGTAGGTGCAGGCCGAGAGCGCCCAGCCGACTTTCACCGCGGCGCCGCGCGTCCGCATGATCTCGGTTTGAACGAGTTGCTGTGCGACGTAGCCGTTGTCGATATCGAGCGCCTCTTGCTTGCGCTCCACCTCGGACGCTGGTGCCAAGGAAGATGAGCGGCGGATGTCGACGGGAAAACCAAAATGATCGACGAGGGCTTCCAACGGCGCCTGTGCAAGTGATGCGGCGCGGTGCACGTCGAGCCTCGGCACGCCCGCGTTGCATGCGTTGCTGTCAGCGATGAGGATCGAGCTCTTCGCGAGACCGAGCTCGCGGCGCACCATTTCCTGCGCGAGGACGAGGATCAGAACGTCGACCGGCAGGCCGCAGCTCGCGTCGTCCGCCGCAACGCCTACACCAAACCAAACCGACGTGGTCGACTCGAGCGATCCCGGAGCGATCACTGGCTCGTACTGCCGCCGAGCGAAAAGCTCCTGACGGTTTGCTAGCGATGCGAGGCGCTCCCCCATAATTTCTGTCCCTGTGTAGCTGCTCATCCCGCGTTTCGCCGCATGGCCTGACCGGCACCCTAGCGGACATGGGTCGAGGTCGCAAAACCTTTGAAGACGCCAAACAGTCCGCGCACTTACGCCATTAAGTTGGAGGGTTCGTTCCGGGACTGCATCCTGAAAGCTCCGGAGAGCCGCTTGAGAATTCTTGCCAGTCTATTAACCCTCACTTTTCTCGTCGCCCTCTCCGCCACCCTAGAGCCGACCCACGCACAGGACACGCCGTGGAAGCGGCGGATCCGCAAGGGTGTAGTGCTGAACGACTCACCAGCGGTTCAGTCAGCGGGACGAAAAGGTCCTCTGACGGCCGAGGAGATGCGCCGCTTGGGCTTGCGTCCTCGGGGAGGCGGGTTGGTCGACCTGTCGTACTGGCCCGAGGAGCCCGCGTCTCCGGCACGCGTCGCACCGACGGACCTCGCCCAGGCAATGGCTCAGTTGTGCCCTTCATCGACGGGAGCCGAAGAGCTCGAACGCTATGCCGAGGGCATCGTTCGGTACAGCCTGGAATTCGACGTCGATCCCTGGCTGCTCGCAGCGCTCGTCTACGCGCAGAGCGACTGTCGTGCCAGCCTCGACAACAGCTACGGGACCGGTCTCACGCTGATCAACCGAGGGATGCACGAGGGCAACATCCATCACGGCATCTATCGGTTCGGCGTGTGGACCGAAGATGGGTGGAACCGCAAAGAGCTGGACGTGAGCGCGTTCGCGTTTCGCCGCAGCGTCCTGGCGAGCCCGGAGCCGAACCTCTACTTCGCCGCGGCCTTGCTGAGCGTCTTCGGGCAACAGTGCCCCGAGATGGACCGCGCGTTTGATTCGGCCCCTCACCGTCATGCAGTGTCTCACTTCGTTTGGGGAGATCGTGTGGGCGACACGGCGCCTGAAGACCGAATCCTCACCGCCAGGCGCCGCCTGCTGAGTAGTTATGCGCTGCTCAATCGGGGCGGCCGAGGGCTCAGGGGAATCTCGTTCGTCAGCCCTCTCGATGGCTATCCGCGAATCGCGATCAGCGGCCTGGGCGAACCGCGCGACCACGGACGCCGCCCGCATCGCGGCATCGACTTCGCGTCGGAGCAAGGTGAGCCGGTCCGGTCTGTGGCCGCGGGCACGGTGACGTTCGCCGGCGTCGATTGGGAGCGCCGCGCTCACATTCCGCTCGAGCCATGGGGGGCTGTCATCGTTCACGAGAGGCACATGGGCCCGCGAGGGCTCTTCGTGGAAATCGATCACGGCAACGGGATAGTGTCGCTCTACGCCCACTTGGCGAGCTACGACGTGAAGCTCGGCGACCAAGTGAGAGCAGGACAGCGCCTCGGCGAAGTGGGCCGGACCGGAATCAGAGATTCGGGCGCACACCTGCACTTCGGCATGTTCCAGGACGGCAAGGTACTGGATCCACTGAAGCACTTGGCCGCGTACGTGTTCCCGCCGAAGCTCACGAAGCGCGGCCACGCCGACCTAGCCAAGCAACACCGCCGACGCCATCGACACCGTCACCACTAGAAACGGGGCTATGGTGCCGGAGGGCAGGTCCGCTTGTCGGGCCACTGCTGGAATATCGCGCGCACGGCCTCGCGAACCTTCGTCTCGGGATCCGGAGCGGCGGCTGACAGAGATTGGGCCAGCCCGCCGAAGATCGGCTCTGCGTCCTCGCCTTCTCCAGGCGGAGGGCCGACGGGGATGAGCAGGTTGCCCACGTCGTACTCGACATACCGCGGGACCCACCACTTACAGGGATCCCAGTACCAGCCCCAGTAGCCCCACCACCAGCCACCGATGCACTCGTAGTAGTAGCCATCGTCAGTCGTTCGGGCGAGACCGTTGGCTGCCCACAGGTCTGGTTGGTTCTCATCGCTGGTGTCTTCCGGCGCAATCAACGTCAAGCAAACAGGCTCTGCCTGCATGGCCTCGATGATCAGCCCGTTGACCATGTCGTTGAAGGCCATCTGGTCCTCATCGAGATCCGGAAGGTTCTCCGGAGGAACGACGTCGGATGTCACGACGCTGAAGGTCTCGAATTGCGTGAAGTCGACCGTGTGGTCCCAGTGAACGATGATCTGTCCGGTTTGGACGACCGTGTCGGTGGCGCAGCTCAGCGCGAACAACGAGGAAGCGATCAGAAGTACGAAAGGCAGAAATCGAAACATAACCCAACCTCCAACGGCTATTGCAGTAGCACGGGCGCCAGAGTCATCAATCGTACGGAGGGTCCGTCGCAGTGCCGTTGCCGTCGCTCTTGTCCACGCGGGGGGCGAAGCCGCTCGGGGTTCGCGGTGGAGGCGGCATGATGCTCTCGGGAGGAATCGTCGTGCGGAGCATCCGGGTACCCCACGGGGCCCGGGCCGCCACGAACAGCGACAGCAGGATCAGGGCCAACGCGATACCGGCAAGCCAGCGATTCGGCTGACGTTTCTGAAAAACGTCGCCCGTCCCGACCTCCGGCATGATCCGCGGCGCGATGTCGAGGCCGTACTCTTCGGCGAGGTCGATGATGCGGGTCACGTGAATGCCTGGCACGCCGGTCTGGAGAAAGGCGCCGAGCACCGAAGGCGGCATCTCCTCGATGCCCTTGGGTGGCCGGAGGTTGATGCCAGGCAAAAACTTACGCTTGCCTACCTTCGTGCCAACCGACACCGTGCCCCCGCCGACGTTCACATAGGCTTTGATCGCTCGATCGCCAGCGTTTTCATAGTAGACGCGCATTCGCTCGCGGACTCGGTCCTCGTCGACGAGCGCGAGGTTCGCAGCCGGTTGCCCTAGCTCCTCGCCCACTGTCTCGATCTTCTTCTTCCTCTGCGGTTCGATGTCGGCGAGGAGCGTCATCTCGTTGCGCTCGATCGCGCGTTGGAGCATGCGCCGGCCACGCTTGGTCAACCCAATCGCGTCGTCGCCAACACCGCCAAGAGACGCAGCGACCGACTTGTACGGGAAGATCTCGTTCCTCCGCAGGACGGCTTCCATATCAAGCCAGGTGAAGTTGGGATCGTTGGCCCCCCACTGGGACGCGGCTGTGCTCGAGATGATGATGGGCTCGATACCGAGCTGATCGAGCGCCGAATAGACCGCGACATTCATGGCGGGGAAAGAACCGGACACCCCAACGGCGACGACGTCGCCGCTCTTGATTCGAAGCTCCTTGAGCCATTGCACGAGGACCGCGGCGAAGTTCGGGTTCACCGAGGTCTGCTTGGACACGAGGCTTCCGCTCCCGCTGGTGATCGGGGAGAGCACCTCGCCGATCATCCTGGAGGCAGAAGGATCCGTCTTGGGTCGCAGGTGGAGGCCCCTCCGCTCGGACGCGTCGTGGAGCACGTCCAGCGCGTCTTTTGCCGTTCGCGCAGCCAGCATCTTCTCGGCGTAGTGCGGCTGCTGCTCCTCCGTCGGGAACACCTCGACGGCGACGAGGCCGACGACGGCGAGAGCCGCTACCAGCGCACGCTGTACCTGAGACGCGCCCTCGGGCTTCCAATACATCCCCCTCATATCGTCACGTCTCCGATGAACACGACCAAGACCATGCGAACCAGGATTGCCGCCGTGACGAGGCTGAGCGTCGTCTCGAGCACGCCTTGGCGCTGGTACCAAATCGCGATCAGCCCGGGGATGATGAAGCCGATGATGGCCCCTTCAGCAAACGGCGTGATTTGACTGTCCAACCACATCCGAAAGGACAGGCCAACGAGGTAACCGACCATGATGGTGAGCGCGGTTCGCCGACGGCCGTACACGATCGCGATTTGCGAGACTCCCTTCAGAAAGCCGAAGGTCAGGAGGGCGGCGAGCAAAGTGAGCCCGATGTCGACCGGCTTGTTCATGTAGAGGGCGAGATAGCCTGGGACGACCATGCCTCCGGCCGCGAGCCCGAAGAGCTCACCGTAGAGAAGGCTGGCCGCAAGGCCGAGGCCGATCGATAGGGTCAGTAACTCAATCTCTGGCATGGTCCGTCCCCCGATTGGCAAAGTACTCCGCCAGTGCCAATCCTGGCCCCGCAATGTTCCCGAGCCCCATCACCAGGGCTGAGGACTCTGCGAGGCCAAGCAGAATCTCGAATATGTCGGCCGGGTGATCCTGGTCGACGAAAACCAATCGTGTCGGGTCGAGCCCGCTCTTCACGGCGGCGCGCGCGAAGATGTATTGCCCCGTGCCGAGTAGAACGACTTCGTCGGCCTGCGTCCAGCCTGCATAGGACTCGGCGAGTTGCTCGGAGCGATCGGCGCGGTCCGACCGGCAGTTGAACACGGCGATGCGCCGTTTGAGATCACGGTGCCGGCGCAATGCCTGTTCCCAAATGTAACGTGTCGAGATGGGATCGTTGGCAGCAAAGCCGTTGACGAAGATCACGTGCCGGCCGAAGAACTCGGTGTGAACTTCAGTCATCGCGCCGGGATCGGGTTTGGCCCTCCACATGCCGCGGAGCGCGGTCTCGTTGTCGATTCCGATCTCCTCGCAAACCGCCAGGGCGAGTTCGATGTTGTCCTGGTGCTCGAGATACGGGAAAGCATCGACGTCACCGGTCGTGAGCGGGCGGCTAATGTCCTCGGCCGCACGAAAGCGAGACCCTCGCTCCTCGGCAACCTGCTGAAAGAACGCGCGGTGCTTTCGCTCGGAGGTCAGGAACACCCCGTTCACCGGAACCGTCCCTGCAAGCGCGCGAGCGACATCTTCCTCGGTCGGGGCCCATGACATCGAGGTGGTCCGGCCGCGCGTTGGTGATGGCGCCGTGAGTCGCGCGGACGAGCTTGGCCTCCGAGAGCCATTGAAGAGAGGGTTGAAGCGCCATGCACTCCACGACGAGCGCTTCAGCACGCTGCGCGGCAGCCATCGTGACGGCCTGCTTCTGCTCGATCACGTTCGCTCCCCCGGGGCGGTACACCGGCACCTCGCGACCGTTCGGTAGAATGAAGCGCGGAACCGTGCCCGTGGTCTTGGCGACGCAACGGACGCCCGCCTCACGAAGGCCCGCCGCGATGAGCCGCGTGACGCTGGTTTTGCCGCGCGTGCCATTCACGTGAATCCGAATGGGGATCCGCGCGAGCCGCCTGCGATGCACCATCAGCTCGAGCGCCCCCATCGCGATGAGGACGCCGCACGCGATGAGAAGGATGACAATCTCGTTAGACAATCGACTCGCCCCCGAATGGATCGAAGCCCCGAACGCCAGCCTCTTATCAGCTGCCGTGCCCGCAGCAACCCCGCCGTTCTACCGCATTGCCTGCCGCGAAGTGGGGTTTTCTGCGCGATCTGCCGAGCAAGCGCCGAGAACAAAACTAGACCTAAGGGATGAATCGAATTGTAATCAAGTGTCGACGCGGCAGGGGTAGCTGCACGCCCAAGCAGGTCACTGGGGGCGTAGCCGTCTTACACCGCGCCGATGGCTTCGAGGTGCTGGCAGGTCCGCTCGATGCCTTCGTCAACGGAGACAGCGGGGTTGTACCCGAGCTCGCGGCGTGCCTTCTCGATACTGAAGTAGTGGTGAGTGCACATGTAACGGATGGCGAAGCGACTCATGCCGTCCTCCGCGTTGAGGGTGCCGCCCTTGAGTGTGTCGATCCCCTCTTTGACCGCTGCAATGGCGTAGACGAGTGACTTGGGGGCTCGGTACTTGATCGGAGCGAAGCCGAGACGTGCGGCGACCTTGCGAATGAAGTCCCAAAACGGCATCGGCTCGCCGTTGGTGATGAAGTAGGCCTGGCCCGCAGCGATACTGTTCAAGCCATCCTTTGCGAGCGCTTCGTCGGCGAGCAGGACCGCGTCGGTCATATTGCTCACGTAGGTATAGTCCGAGAGCCAGATGCCGCGCCCAACCTGAACGCGGAGCTGCCCTTTGCGACCCCTCGCCAAGAGGGCAGGCATGAAGCGATTGTCGCCTGGCCCGAAGACCACATGCGGACGGAGCGCGCAGGTCGCCACGCCGCCCTTCCCGTTGTCCGCGAGGGCAAGTTTCTCCGCTGCGATCTTGCTGTCCGCGTACGGGGCTTGCGAGACGGATGAATACGGCAGGCTCTCGTCCCCATTCTCGATATCCTTGCCCTCGTAGACGACGCTGCCCGAGCTGATGTAGATGAAACGCGGGACGCCGTTCTGCCGTGCCGCCTCGAGCATGTTCTCGGTGCCGCCGAGGTTCACCGCCCAGACCACGTCCTGCTTGTTCCGCTTGGTGTGAACGATTGAGGCGTTGTGGATGACTGTGTCGACGCCGCGGCAGGCTTCGGCGACCGCTGTGGCGTCGGTGATGTCGACGCGTCGGTGATCCACGCCTTCGACGGGACATTCGGGTGCCGGGTCAAGCACGATGACCTCGTCACCACGAGCCTTGAGAGCGCGCGCAATCGCCGCGCCCACGAAGCCGCAGCCCCCTGTTACCAAACTGACTGTCATTGTTTCACTCCACAGTGCCGAAGATGATGTCCGGCAACGGCGTGATCGACGCATAGTTGCCGCAAAGCATGCTGTGATGATGCCGGTCGTGCTTGGCAGCGAGCACGCCCAAGGTCTTGAACGGGAAGTGCGGCACGTCGATGCCGGCATGGTTGAGAATATTGAGCGCGGTGTACGCCGTGAAGAGCGCGCCTAGGGTGTAGAGGTGCACGCCGCCCACGAGGGCCGCCGACCCAAAGAATAGCCCGAGCCCCAGGATGGTCTCGACGGGGTGCAGCAAGAGGCTGTCTATCTGTCGTGGGTTCCTCGCGGCATGATGAACCGAGTGCACCCCCCGCAGGATCTTCCACTCGTGGAAGGGGTAGCGATGTATGAAGTAATAGCCGAAATCGTAAAGCACGATGACGGTCACGGCCTCGAGGGCATAGCGCCATGCCGGTGCAGCGTGGTCGTAGTAGATATACTCGCCGAGGCCGAACATCACGGAGAAGATCAGCGTGATCGACACCCCGATGTTGAGAGCCACCCTCAGGTAGAGCTCACGATCGGTCTTCGATCGATGGGCGTCGTCGCTGATCATGTACTGCTGCGCGCCCTTGGACCGATAGGCGTACAACAGCACTGCCTGAGCGAGGCCGGCGGACGCGTAGCTGACGAGGATGACGAGCAAGACCTTCATGTCGATTCTCGGGGAGTCATTTCACACCTAGTGTACCAATCTGAGAACGAGCGTCCCTGCGATCATGAATGCGAACACGGCCGTGGCGGCAAGCTGGGATGCGCGCCTGCTGTACGAGGATTTCACCGCGGATGCCGCCCGAAAAGAGGTCGAATCGCTATCGAGCTCGAGTGGGTCGCGGCTGGCCGGGACGCTTTGGCAAAGAAGCGCAATCCCCCGCCCGACGTCCCGCTCGGACAGCGCTTCGTGCGTCCGCATGTGAACGCTGCCGCTATTCACGTGGGCCATGCATGAGCCGCAGTAACCTGACTCGCACGAGTGTGCCGGCTGCAAGCCTGCGTCTTGTGCGCACTGCAGAAGTGTCTTGCCCTTCACGTACGGCACGGTGCGCGAACGGCCATTGAGCCACAGGCTGAAGGTGTCGGGTGCTTCGAGAGCCGCAACGTCGACTGCATCGACCTCGGCACGATCAGCATCCGCTGGCGAAACGAAGCGCTCGATGTAAACGAGCTCTTCGTGCACCCCCGCCTCAGCGAGGGTGCTCTCGATCAGCTCCATGAACGCTTCGGGCCCGCAGATGTAGAACTCGGAGATGTCGGTGTGGTGCAGGAGCGCCCGTACCTGAGCCCGGGCGAGGTAGCCACCCTCCGTGTCGAAGTGATGATGAACGACTAGCCGTTCCGAGTGTTCGGCGGCAAGCACGTTAAGCTCCTCGCCGTAGACCACCGCGTCGCGGTTCTGGTTCGCGTAGAGCACGGTGACCGGCCGTTTCGTGCGGGTAAGCGCGCTCTTGAGCAGCGAAATGATCGGCGTGATCCCGCTGCCCCCCGCGAACAGAAACAGGGGAGCGCCCGATCGGGTCTCGGGGTCGAGGACGAAGCGGCCCTCGGGGACGCTTGCCATGATCGAGTCGCCCACCTTTAGGTGGTCGTTCAGCCAATTCGAAATCCGCCCGCCTTCGACTCTCTTGACTCCAATTTTCAAGGGTTCCCCGAGATCGGGGCAGCTTGACAGCGAGTAGCAGCGGGTGACTTTGTGGTCCTCCCAGGGAAGCTCAAACGTGAGGTGCTGGCCCGCCTTGTAGCGATAAGCCTCCTGCAGCTCGGTGGGAATCGAAAGCTCGAACGAAGAGCAGTCTGGGGTCTCACGAATCACTGAGGAGACCCTCAGCTCGTGAAACGGAACGCTCATTGCGCGGCCTCCAAGCCAGCCGCCGCAAGCGCAGCCGGGAGGTGTTCGACTTTGCAGTAGCTGCGAAGCAGGTGCCTGAGGGCGGCCTCGACGATGACGTCCGGGTCCTCTTCGCATCCGCGGTCCATCCAAATCGCGAGCCTCACTTGTTGGGATGCGATCAGCATCCTCGCCATGAGCTCCGGATCGTCATCGATGAGATAGCCGTCCGCGATGCATTGCTGGAACAGGTTCGCGGACAGCTCCAAGCCCGCACCCAATGCTTCGATTTGTTCCGGGCTTCGTAAGAGCTCGATGGTAGACCACGCGGTGACTTCCTTGAGTTGCATCTTGGTGAAGTCGCGATGCTCCATGAAGAACGTGAGTTGCATCCGAGCCCCCGCAATGAGCGTATCGAGCGACGACGCGTTCCCCCGCAACATGTCTTGGGCCAGGCCCATGACTTCGTTCAATCGCCGGCGGTTGACCGCACGGTAGATCTCCCACTTGGAGGGGAGGACGCTGTAGAGCGTGGTGAGCGAAACCCCTGCCTCGGCGGCCATCCGCTGCACCTTGGTCGCCTCGTAGCCGACCTCCCCGAACACCCGCTCCGCCGCATCGAGAACGGCCCCGCGGTAGAGCTCGCGCTTCTTGTCTCGCAGGGATTCCTGGGGTTTCAGAGCTGAGGCTGTCGTTGACACGTTATGGGCGGAATGATAAAGGCGAAAATCAGAATGTCAATTCCGATTTCGGTTGAGGGGCGATCGGCGCCTATTGAGGACCCTACGCATATCCCGTGCGTTGACCCTGCGACACGGGAGCCATTGGGCGCAGTCCAGATCGACTCCCCCGAAGATGTCGATGCCGCCGTTGCTCGCGCGAAGGTCGCGCAGAAGGCGTGGCGCAAGACCTCGTTCGAGGAGCGCCGCAAAGTCCTACGCCAACTGCTCGCCTACACGGTCGGCGACAAGGACGAAATCTGTCTCACGGTGCAGCGAGACTCGGGGAAGACCCGTGAGAACGCGCTGCTGGGGGAGATCTGGCCAACGTGCGAAAAATTTCGGTGGATGATCAAGAATGGAGAGAAGCACCTTCGCCCTGAACGGGTCTCTTCCGGCTTGTTGATGCACAAGAAGGCGCGACTCGAGTATCACCCACTCGGTGTACTCGCGGCGATCATTCCTTGGAACTATCCATTTCAGAACATCGTCAACCCGTTGATCCCCGCGCTGATGGCGGGCAACGCGATCGTGCTCAAGCCCTCCGAGTGGGTCGCTTGGTCGAGCGCGAAGTTCGTCGACTCGATCCGTGCGGTCATTGCAAAGGCCGGACACAACCCGGACCTCGTCCAAGCGGTGCAGGGATACGGCCCCACCGGCGCCGCGCTTGCGCGTTCGGCTGTCGATACGATTCTGTTCATCGGCTCTGTACGCAACGGGCGGCGCGTCGTCGAGGCCAGCGCCGAGCGCGTCATTCCGGTGGTCATGGAGCTTGGTGGCAAGGACGCCTTCATCGTTTGCGATGATGCAGACCTCGAGCAGGCAGTGCATGCGGCGCTCGCCGGCTGCTACATCAATTGTGGGCAAAATTGCGTCGCTTCCGAGCGAATTCTCGTCTACGACGCCATCTACGACGCGTTCGAGAAGCGCGCCGCGGCACTTGTTGGCGAATTTCGTCAGGGCAACAGCCGCGAGGGGGTCGTCGATGTCGGCGCGATCGTCACCCCGCTCCAACTCGACGTCATCGAGAAGGCAGTCAGCGGAGCGATCGCTCAGGGCGCGCGAGTCGTGGCGGGTGGCAAGCGAGCGCTCACGGACAAGGGCGACTACTTCGAGCCCACCATCTTGGCCGACGTGACACCCGATATGGACATCGCACAGGAAGAGGTTTTCGGCCCCGTGATGCTGCTCATGCGCGTGCGCGACGACGCAAATGCGGTGGAGGTCGCGAACGGTGTGTCCTACGGGTCTATCGTCCTCGGTGTTCTCCAAGGACCGGGCTCGCGCAAGAACGATCGCGTCGGATCTCGAAGCCGGCATGAGCGCGATCAACGACTTCGCCGGCATCACGTACATGGCGCAGGACCTGACCTTCGGCGGCGTCAAGGCTTCGGGTTACGGACGCATGAATGGACGCGAGGGCCTGCGCTCGATGTGCAACATCAAAGCGGTGATCGACGACCGCATCCCGATGAACCAGGCGAACCGCGTCTTCCCAGTGGCAAGCAAGGACTATGGCGTCTTCAGCGGCGTGATCGAGCTCATCTACGGTAGAGGTCTCGCCCAACGATGGCACGGCTTCCTGAGGCTTTTGGGCCGAAAGCAGTAATGGACAACTACGATTACATCGTGGTCGGCGGTGGCTCGGCCGGATGCATCGTCGCGGGCGAGCTTGCCAATGACCCGAGTATCCGCGTGCTCCTGCTCGAAAGCGGACCAGCTGCCGAGGAGCATCCCGAAACCTTGATCGCCAAGGACTACAAGGAGGCGTTCATCAACGATGCCGTGATGGGTGAGCGCTTCTCCGTGCCGCAAACGCACTCGGCCAATCAGCGGACTTTCGCAGGCACCGGCACGGTCATGGGTGGCAGCGGTTCGGTGAACGCCATGGTCTATACCCGCGGGTCTCGCGAGGACTACGGCGAGTGGCCAGACGGCTGGCACTGGGACGACAACGAAGACGACTTCCAAGCGATTGAGAAGAAGCTGCGTCCCAATCGGCGCCCCGCGACGAAGTGGACGGAGGCGTGCATCGCTTCGGCACTGGAGAACGGCTTCACCCAAAGAGAAGATCTGAACGACGGCAACATGAGCAACGCCATCGGTTACGAATGGATGTCGTATGAAGGCGAGGCTCGGCGAAGCTCCTATGTCGCGTTCATCAAGGATGCCGGTGCGCGGGCGAACCTCACCGTGCTCACCGGCGCGCGCGCCCACCGCGTCGTCTTCACTCCGGAGAAGCGCGCGAGGGCTGTGGAGTTCGAGCACGACGGCGCCCTGCAGCGAGCGGGTGCCGCTAAAGAGGTTGTCCTGTGCGCCGGGGCGCTCGAGACCCCCAAGCTACTGATGCTTTCGGGCGTTGGCCCGAGGGAGCATCTTCGCGCGTTCGGCATCCCGGTCGTAGCCGACCGCCCCTCGATCGGCGATGGACTTCACGATCATCCGAATGTGCCGGTGTTCTTCAAGGCGAAGAACGACATCGATTGCTTCTATCCACAGCTCTACAGCTTCTTCCGAACGAACACGGACAGCGATCTGCCGGCCTCGCAAAGCGACACTTGCTACACGTATTGGCCTGCGCCTTCGGCGATGCGGCAGATGATGCAGCGCATGCTTCCGCCGATGGTGATCCCGCACGCGCTCTACGGCCCGCGGTCGCGTCAGATGGTACGCAACCTGGTCGGCGGAGCTTTCAAGATCGGCGCCCTGCAACGATTCACAGACCACTTGTTCGGCATCATCTTGATCCTCGGAAAGCCGAAGAGCCGTGGCACCCTCCGATTGCAGTCAGCCGACGTAAACCGCCAAGCCTTGATCGACCCTGCCTACTACTCGCATCCGGAGGATATGGAGACGATGGTCAAAGGAGTGCGGATCGCCCGAGCGATTGGCGGCTCGACCGGCCTCGCCAAATGGGGCGCGCGGGAGCTCATGCCCGGCAAACGGGTAAAAAGTGATCAGTCCATCGCGAAATACGTCCGGAAGAACACGATTACGACTTATCACTTTGCGGGCAGCTGCGGCATGGGCACGACCGAGGCCCACGCCGTGGACCCCCAGCTTCGCCTCCGGGGCGTGAGTGGCCTGCGCGTCGCGGACGCCTCCACCATCCCTTGGACGCCGGTCTCCGCCCTCAATGCTCCAAGCATGCTGATAGGCTACCGCGCGGCAACGCTGCTCCGAAACCAAGCAACCTACAAAGGTGTGCGAGCAAATGAATCCCCAGACGAGGACTGGCGTCGAACGAAGGAAATTCAGCGAGGAGACTAGTGTCGCATCGTAGCGATTGCGCTATTGTCCGCCCCCCCAACGAGAAACCTATGACAAAGATCAAACCCGTCTTCATCGCATTCCTTGCAGCGAGTGCCTTCCTGTTGCCCGGCGCAGTGTCAGTGCCAGAGGCAAGCGCTGCATCGCCGATCGTCATCCGCTTCGCCTCTCTCGCGCCTGCGGGCTCGGCATTCATGAAGGTCATGAAGGCTTGGAACCGGAGCCTGAAGGCAGGGACCGAAAACCGGGTCGAGTTTCGCTTCTATGGCGGCGGCAGTCAGGGCGACGAGCGCGACTTCGTCCGCAAGATTCGCGCGGGGCAGATGGACGCCGCTGGGGTGTCGACCACCGGAATCGGATTGGTGGCACGACCGGTCTTGGTGCTGACTGCCCCGGGTTTGATCACCGAATACGATCAACTCGAAAGGGCGCGGACCCAGCTCAGCGACCGTTTTGGAAAGCTGATCGAGAAGAACGGCTTCGTGCAGATGAATTGGGGCGACGCCGGGAAGCACCGCATCTTTTCGATCGAGGAGTTCGCCAAACCGGACGACCTGAAGTCGCTGCGCCCTTGGGCATGGAAGGATGATCCGGTCTTTGCCGAGTTCGTCAGCGTCATGGGTGCGAATCCCGTTCGACTCGGAGCGAACGAAGTGTACGGCGGGCTTCAAACGCGAATGCTCGACACAGTGCCCTGCTCGGCGATCTTGGCAGTCGGTATGCAGTGGTACACGCGCCTCAACTACATGGCCAAGCAGAACTTCGGGATCATCGTCGGCGGCTCGTTCATCAAGAAAGAGAAGTTCGACCAGCTGACCGAGCACGACCAGAAGGTCTTGTTGGACACCGCTGAGCGATCCGCGAGAGCGGGGGATAAGCTCTCCCGACGCGATGATCAGCGAGCGTATGACGCCCTCGTCAAGCGAGGCATGACCGTGGTCGACATGGCGCCGCACCAGGCGGCCTGGGACGCCGCCGCCAAGCAGACACGCGAGAACCTAGCGGGCCGCGTGTACAGCAAGAGCTTGTTAGAAGCGGTGGAGAAGGCCGTGGGGAAATAGTATCGGTTGACCGCCCCGACGTGATTCCCTACCTAGCCCAGGTCGTTGTTTAGGAAGTTTAGGGTGAGCTCATTGAAGAGCTTGGGGTATTCGACCATGACCCAGTGGCCACAGCTGGCGATGAGCATCGCTTGGATGCCCTCCATCTCCATGTAGATCTCGCGCGCCTCGAGGCCGCCGGGGGCCATCAAGACGAGCTTCTCGACGAACTCCGGGTAGTTGAGCGCCATCGTGATTGCGATCGCCCCACCCTGTGAGTTGCCCACCACGGTGGCCCGATCCACGTCGAGCGCATCGAGTAGCGCCTTGTACTGCGCGGCGACGTCGTCGAGGCTGAACGTGCCGTCTTCGGGCTTGGTCGAATAGCCGTAGCCCATCGTGTCGGGAACGATCGTCCGGTAACCATGCTCGGCGAGAAACGGGTAGTTGCCCTTGAAGTTACTCCAGCCGCTCGCCCCCGGGCCGCTTCCGTGAACGAACAAGATGACTCCGCGATCGCCGCTGCCCGCCTCGTGGTAGTGCATCGTGATGCCGCCGCCGACGTCCACGTATTTTCCTTCGGGAACCGCTTCTACGACCATGCTTCAGACCTTCTTGTCGCGCGATTCCTTGGCTCGGCGGTGGGCTTTGGTGAGGAGCTGGGGCGGGTGATGCCCCCACTCGCTCACCTTGTCGTGCGTCGTGGTCTCCCACGCGTCGTCGATCTCGATAGCGCCCGCCCCGAACTCGAAGTGGAAGCCGGACGGCGTGTAGCCATAGAACGAGATCATCTTGTCGTTCGGATGGCGTCCGAGCGTTTGGTGAACCATCCCGCCCGAAAAGAGGAAGCGATCGTAGCACTTCCCCACGTCGTCCATGGACTTCGTTTGCACCATGAAGTGGTGAATCCGCTTGTGCTGCCCTCCTCCGAAAGCCAGCGAGTGGTGTCGGGCGTTAACGTGCATGAAGGTGACGTCAATTTTGTATCCGAAGTACTCACACCGGATGTAGTCACTCAACTTCAACCCGAACATCGCCGCATAGAACGCTTCGTGCTCGTCCTGATCCTTCGCGCGAGCGCTTCTTGCTCAGCAGGGCTTGCGACTTCCCAACCGATCGCCGCCAGGTCGTCGGCCGGCCCTTGCTCGATGAAGAACCGCTGCTGGTAGCCGTCCATTCGCAAGGAAAAGCCGGCGTCTCCGCGCGCATCGACTACCTGGAGGCCGAGAACCTTGGCTCCGAAGTCCTCCCATGCGGCGAGATCACTCACCTCGAAGACCAGGTAACCCAGTTGCTTCACCGCAATCATTTGCTTCGCCTCCGGGCGGATCATAGTACGGAGGCCTTATCTAGCTACGGAGAAAGTTGATGGAATCCACTACACAGCCGAGGGGCCTCGCGGTTCCGACTGCAGCAGTCATTGGAACCGTCGTCCTCATCGGCACTCTGTTTCACGTCTGGCTGCACCAGCGTGTTCATGGCGTCTACAACGTGACGCACATCGGCTTGGCGTTCTTCCTGGTGATCAACGTTCTGATCGCCTGGTGGGAGATCGCGCTCTTCGTCTGCCAAGACCAGATTCAGGCCGAGTACGAAGCGATCAAGGAACCCTATCGTGGGGCGCGAGCTGGCGCGCATCGGCGAAGTATTCGCGCGGCCTATTCCTGTGGTCCAAATGCTCTCGCTCCGCCAATGGACGACGATCTGGTCGAGCTACTCGCTGTTCGATCCAGGCTACTCGGACCGCCGTTCGTTCGGCTACAACATCGACGTCGGCAACGGATTCACCACGCTCATCCCGGCACTGCTGTTCGCGTACGGAATGACATTCGAGCTCATGCCCGCTCGCGTCCTCGGCATCATCGGCATCATCATCTTCTGGCAAATGTTCTACGGAACCGCCGTCTACTTCTTCCAGTTCTTCAACAACAACCGCCACCAGAGGCCATTCGCTCAGGGACTTGGTGTTGTTCGTCGGCATCAGCAACGCGATGTGGCTCGCCTTTCCGATCTGGGGGCTGTACGCGAGCGTCCGGATGATCTTGGACGGATCCTACGGCGTCTTCCTCTAGAGCGGCCGCCGGGTTCCTGCTTTCAGCATGATCCGCTGCATCTGATTGAAGTCCGCGACGGCATTGCGGTTGTTTGGCGGGAATGGATACGGGGCCCCGATCGCGTTTGCCGCAACGAGGCCGGACATGAACGACAAGTCATGGCCGCCCTCGGGCGTCGTGAAGGTGCCGCAGTAGTGGATGCCGTCTTTGCCTTGCAAAAATCGCATCATCGACATGATGAGGAGGTTCCGAAGCGACATCGTATGCGTCGGATGAGGCAGGTCGATGCGCTTCTGCACCTTGCCGATCGCCTTCTTCGAATTGAATGTGACCAGCATGGGCACGCCTTTGTCTTTGATGCTGGGGATTCTGCGCGGAGATCACGAAGGTGCACTCGAGCGCTCCCACTTCGTCGATCTCCGAGTAGGTGTTGTAGTCGGAGAGAATTCGCTGGCGATGCTTCTCGGGAAAGATGGTGGTGTCGGAGTGCACCACGAACTTGGCGAACGTGGGATCGACATCGTCGACGTACTGCGCATTGCCAAAGAGGAGCCGTTGCAACCAGCTCGGAGACTCGAGCGCGTTCAACACCGAGGTCGCATCGCAAGCAAAGACGACCCTGTCGACCTCGTACGTTCGCTCCTTCGAATCTCCAATGACGAAGCGCCCGTTGCGACGCTTCACGCTCGTGATCTCATGGTCGGTGTGCACCTTGTCCGCGAACGCTTCCGTCATCCGATCGAACACCTGCCTCGGTGCCCCTCGCCAGGTTCCCATCTGCGTGGGCTCCTCGAGCGGCACGATGCTTTCGAGTAACGGCAGGATGACCGCGGGGACGCCGCGCATCGATGTCGTGATGAAGCTCGCGCAATGAATCGGGACGAAGATCGTGTCCCAGAAGGCCTTGGAGATCCCGAATAGCCTCGCAAGCCCATACAGCGGAATGAGATTCATCGGATTGAAGTACGAGAAGTGGTACATCGAGTCGTGCTTGTTCTTCGGCAGGAAAAAGTCGTTGACCTTGCTAACGAACGCGACGAGCTTTCCCCAGCGCCTAAAATCGGGGGCAAAGCGCTTTTGCACGGCCGTCTGGCCGTCTTGACAGAAGTGTCCCTCGGGCGTCTGGACGAAATAGGCGATTGGCAGCGTCTCGATGCCAACGCCGAGCTCGTCCAAGAGCGACTCGTAGTTGTGGTAGTACATCTGCGGCCAGGCGACGACGAGCAACGGCGACTCCACGTAGCCACCCTCGACGGTCCAACGAAACGTCTTTGCGTTGCCACCGAGAGCGGGGCACTTCTCGAAAAGCTCGACTTCGTAGCCGGCGCGGTGAAGCGACCAAGCCGCTCCGACTCCAGCAATGCCACCTCCGACAACGGCTACCTTCTCGGTCATCGCCACCTCCTCCAAACCTGTTTGTTAAGCGCGCTTCGGCACTAGCTCGATGATGGGGCCATGCCTCAGCGTGTGGCATAGGCCCTTGTAGATCCCGAGCGATTCGTAGACCGCTGCCGTCATCATCACCGTGCGCGTCTGGCCCCTCATGGTAATCGGGAAGGCGCTATGGACGTAGCCCAACGAGAGCTTGAGCTCAGGGTTGGCCCATCCGCCCGCACCGCCCAACCCGAAATGCCCGAACGCTTCGGGGACATCCATCAAGAAGGCATCTGTTCGGTGGTATCCGAGCTTCCAGTGCAGCGGGAAGATCGTGACTTTGTCGATGCGCTTCGTCTGGACCTCGGCCGCCTTCTCGATGACGTCCTCGGAAACCAGTCGTACCCCGTCGAGCTCGCCGCCCATCGAAAGCGCGGCGTACATCTTGGCGAGCGACCGCGCAGTCGCGACGCCGTTCATGGCAGGCAGAGGCGCCTTCCAAAAGGCGGGATGGGTATAGAGCGCCATTGCGTTTCGAGGCGTAAGGCCGCGGCGACACAGGTCCCGCATCGACTTGGAGCGAACCCAGAATGGGACGTCATAGTCGAGCGAGAGCGGCCCGACGGCGCTTCGTTGCAGCTCCGGCAGCCCCACCAAATCGGGAAGACGGTCCATCTGGGTGTCGGCGTTCCCGATGTACAACCCGTCGAGCTTCAGAGGACCGGCGATCCGCTGCTCGACGAACTCAGGGACCGTCAGGCCCGAGATTCGATGAACCAGCTCTCCCACGAGCCAGCCGAACGTCACCGCCTGGTAGGCGTTGGCCGTGCCCGGGTGGAAGTCCGGCTCGGTTTCGGCGAGGCGGGACACGATCAGATCCCAGTCGAGGATGTCGGCGATCTTGTCGACGAGATGAACGACCTTGTGGAGGCCCGCTTGGTGCGAAAGCAATTGTCGCACGGTGATCTGCTCTTTGCCGTTGCACCCAAACTCGGGCCAATACTCGGCTACCGGCGCCTCGTAATCGATGAGCCCATCGGTCGCGAGCATGTGGATCGCGGTAGAAAGGATCCCCTTGGTGCCCGAGTAGCAGATCGACATCGTGTCTTGCTGCCAGGGCGTGCCGTCCTTGCGCGCCGGACCCGCCCAAATATCGACGACGGGTTTCCCATCCAAAAACACCGCGGCTGCACCCCCGCCGCCATAGTGCTTGATGTGCTTGCGCAGAAGCTTTGCGACCGGTTCGAATCGCGGCTCGTAGGTACCCTTGATTTCAACCTTCTTCAGCCATTGACTCCACTGTGCGTAGCGCACTAATCACATCATGTCAGGGGTCCAAAGATCGCCGCGACGAAGCCCAGCAGGAACATCATGATGATGCTTGCGGTGTATGCTGGCGAGCCGTACGCGACTACTAGGACCAAAGCTGGCCAGAGGATTCTGCTAATCGGAATCCGGGGCGCGTTGCTCGCCTGACCCGACGAGCCTCGAGTAGTCGTAAACCATCCCGAGAATCACTGGCCCCTCAGCGGTGGTCGTGAAAACGGCCAGCGAATGCACGCAGCGGCAAGTCGGCGCTGGTGATGAGGCCGGGGCGCGCTTCGCAGACCGACTCGATGGCGTTGAGCGCGGGCATGCCCGTGATCGTCATTCCGATCGAGGCCATGTACCCCGGGTCGCTCCAGTCCATTTGTCCCGAGTCCATTGCGGGGAGGATCATGTGACGGTTCATGATCTGCGGATTGCCGCGGATGGTCATGATGTAGCAGTTCTGCACGTTCCACTTCGGCTCTGTGTTCGGCGTCATCTGCCACTCGAGGTGAACCTCGATCTTGGGCTCACCCTTCACCTTGCCGATGTACTTCGCGAGGCTCGCGCCAACAGACCCTTTCGGAAGCAGCCACCATCCCAGGTCGATCTCTTCTTTACAGGCTCCGAGCTCGCATTCGAACGCAATCTCGTCGATCTCGATACCGCAGCAGTCCGCGATCATGTAGATCGAGTCCGCGAAGACCGTGGCACCCGCCTCCAGCATCCGTGGGACCTCCGGATCGTCCACCGGGCGCCCGTAGCCGTGATTCTTCCAAGTATCGACCGAGTGGTGGCACGAGACGTCGACCGTTTCGATCACTTGAATGTGGTCGATGCGTGACAGGCCTGCCGTGTTGATGATCGCCAGGATCTGCGCCAATCCCGGGTTCATCCCGGTACCGTAGAGCGTTGCGTTGCCGCGCTTGCCTGCCTCGTCGACGAGCTCAGTCGACTTTCGACCAGAAGGATGCGGGTGGTTCTCGTTGCGGGAATGGCCGGTAATCCAATCCGACGTCGTCACGACGTTGATGCCGCTTTCGAGCAACCGGCAGAACAGATCGATGTCCGGCCAAACACCGAAGTACGTCACACAGTCGGGCTTGGCGGCGATGACGTCCTCGACACTGTTCGTTGCCACCACGCCAATGGGGTCGATACCCACGATTTCACCTGCATCGCGGCCAACCTTGTCCTCGCTGTAGCAGTACAGCCCGATTAGCTCGAGATCCGGATGCTGCACCGTCTTGGACACCATCTCGGTGCCCACGTTGCCGGTGGCGAACTGAAATACTCTCAGGGGCGTCGCTCTCATCTCATGTTCTCCTGTGGTTCAGATTGGTCCAAATATCGCCGCCGCAAAGTCCAACAGAAACATCATGATCATGCTTGCTGTGCACGCAGCGGCAGCGGTAATCGTCAAGCTCCAGTTCGCGTCCCGTTCTTCGTCGAGGCGATAGAAGATCGGGAAGCTCGCGACGAAGTAGAGTGAGTAGAAGAGCGAGCCGTACGAGAGCATGCGCTCCATGTCTCGGTAGTAGAACTGGCTCTCGATCCATGGGTTTGCCATCGCCTTGGTTTCCATCCAAGCCCAGAAATAGGCGACCGCGACGAGCAAGATGGGCCAGAGCATCGGTCCGATTGGAAGCCGGGAGGTACGGATGCGGCGCAGCACGATGACCGCGGTCGTATGATAAGTGATGAAGTACGCCTGCGTGAGCAAGTACATCATCACCGGGACACGCTGCTCGCCCGATCCGACGAGTGTCGCATCGAAGTTGAGCTCGATCATCGGGTAGTCGTAGACCATCCCGAGAATGTCGAAGAAGTACTCGGAGCCGAAGTAGTTCGCGGCGAAGTTGAAGATCGCGATGTAGAGGTTCGCTTTGAACCAATACGTTTGGTACCAAGGCCGGCCGAACGACCTCTCGTCGCGCATCAGGGAAGGCACAGCCAGCAAGGGGAGTGCAACGGCAACCCCGATGGCCAGGAAGCCCCATTCGCCTACCCGAGCGGTGACACCGAGACCCATCACCAGTCCCATCATGGTCATCCAGATCGGGGAGTAGATCAGGAAGAACTTCTCGCCCCACGCTTTGCTGGGGTTCTCGGAGAACCAGCGTGGGGCGGCGTGGGTCGCCATGTCGCTCATCCAAAAAGGGCGATACGAACCATCGCTTGAAGATTCTTGAGCTTCTCGAGCTTGCCGGGCTCCGGCCGAAGGGTCTCGTGACCTGGTAAGAGCTCGGCGCCCGCCTTGGCTTGGCGATGAATCTTCTCGCGAATCGTGGGGTTCAGATGGCCGCCGCCCGCGAGCTCGATGAATATCGACTTAGCGTTGCCGAAGTCGAAGAAGTCGCGCTGCCAGCTCCACTTGAAGTCACCTGCGTACTTGAACCACGAACCGCCAACCCCAGCGATTTCGTAGTCGCTCCCATCGGCACGCTTGAACGGCGCTACTTGCCGCCAGAACCCGACCACCTGGCCCTGCTTCTCGTCAATGAGCACGGTATCGTAGGGGTACACCCAGTCTTCAAAGCCCTTCATGTGGTAGCCGAGCGCGACCTCTTTGATCTCCTTCAGCCCGCGTGCCCAGAACTCTTCGTTCGGGCCGACGTTCCAGCGATACACTGCGTCATCGGTGTAGTGCGCGCCGAGATAGGTGCTCCAATCGCCCTCCCGTTCGGCATTGCGGTTGGCTTCGAGCCACCGCTCCATCATCTCTTCCAACTCTTCACGCGGAAACGCGGGCATTGCTTGTTCCTCTCTTGCGGTAGCGAACGTTGATTGGGGGCTTGGGCCCGAGCACGATTCGTCCAAAGTCGGTATCCATCGGATCGCCGACGAGCTCGAAGTCGTAGTTGTTGAGCAAGACGCCGAAGATGGTTTTCATCTGTAGGATGGCGAAAGCGTTGCCGAGGCATTTGTGCCGGCCGCCGCCAAACGACATGTACGCGAAGGGCCGCCTGTCTTCCTCACGCCCAGGCCCGTAGCGGTCAGGATCATACTCGAGGGCATTTTGGAAGACCTCGTTTTCACGATGGGCAACGAGCGGCGAGACGGAGACCCAGTCGCCCTTCTTGACCTGGTAGCCGTAGATCTCGCAGTCCTCCATGGCGGCGCGGAACAACATGAAGAGCGGCGGGTGAATGCGCAGTGCCTCCTTGATGGCCCACTCGGTTCTCTCGAGGTCGCGCATCGCTTGGAAGCTGTAGCTCTCGTCGTTCGGGAAGCGCTCGCGAATCTCGGTGCAAACTTTCTCGTAGTAGTCAGGCGCTCGCAGGAGCTCGAGCAGCGCCCAGGCCGTGGTCACCGAGCTGGTGTGGTGTCCGGCAAACATCGCCGCGATGAGAATGCCGGCGATCTCGTGATCGGTGAGGGACGTGCCATCGGCGTACTGGGACTCCATGAGAGTCTCCGTGAAATCCTCCGAGTGAATCCCCTTGCGCCGGCGTCGCTCGATGATGGTCGACACCATTTCCCCAAGGCGCTTCCTCGCACGGTCGCGCCTGCGGAACGCCGGAATGGGAAGGTACGCGTTGATGTACGCCAACGGAACGATACCCGCCTCGAGGTCTTCATACACCCTCGCGAACTCCTCGCTCATCTCGTTTCGGAACTCTTCACCGAGAAGGCAGCGACTCGAGGTGAAGCTCGTCAGAGTGGCGAAGAACTCGCAGACCTCGATCTGCCCTTCGTCGCCCCAGTCGCTGATGATCTTGTGGGTTTCGTCCGCGATGATCTCCGTGTAGGTCCGCATGCGCTTGTTGCGGAGCGCCGGGTGCAGCATGTGCAGCTGCTCGAACATCCGCTCTGGCGTGGTGTCGTAGACGACGCCCTTGCCGAAAACCGGGATCATCATCTTGTAAGCCTCCGTCGGGCTCAACACCTCGTCCGGGAGCCGAAAAAGCGATTCGTGCGCCTCGGGCCCGGTGAAAAGGGTGACGTTCTTGCCGGCCAGCTTGAACTGGGCGACCCGGCCGCATTCGTCGTACGCCCTTTGCAAGAGGCCGACGGGGTCTCGTGCAAAGTCGATGGTGTGGCCGATCAATGGGAAGCCGCCTTTGAGCCGGGGCGGTTTCTTGAGGCGAGTGGCCCCGTGGCGGGCGCCGTGCCTACGCTTGCTGCTGTCGTCATCACTTGCTCCTCAATAGTGTGCGTCGAAGTTGTTCCTCAATCCGGTCGGCGAGGTCATCGGCGTTACTTTGCATCCCCGACTCGACCCATGCCGACATGTGAACCTGTTGGACCGCCACCATGGTGCGCGCAGCGATCACGGGATCTCCTTGGAAGGCATCCCCTTCGCGCATGGCCTCATCGATCACGAGCGCAATCAAGTCGATGCCTCGTCGCCAAGCGTTGACGAGCCCCTCACCAACCTCTTGCGGGTTCGATCCCCAAGCACCGCTGCGGTTGAGGTGAATGCGAAGGAAGTCGGGATGCTCTGTCAACCAGCGGATGAACACACGATTGCCCCGCATCAGACGCTCGGCGGCCTTGTCGTCGCTTGCCATCGTGCGGCCGGCAAGGAGGAACAGCTGCCCCAGCCGCTCGTCCTGCACGGCTTCATAAATGTCGGACTTGCCGTCGAAGACCGAATACAGAGTGCCAAGGGAGATTCCTGAATCGGTGGCGACGTCCTGCATCCTGGTGCCCTCGTAACCCCGGCTGGCGAACAGTCGCTCGGCCGCATCGATGATCAGCGAACGGTACATCGAGGTCTTTGCGTTGCGCGCCTTCGCCGTAGCTTGCGACATCGCTGCGGAGATTAGAATCAGCTTCTATTTTCTGCAACCATATTTTATACTCGGCGAGCGAAGTTGTTGAATTGGCCAACTTATGTATTATTTCGGGATCTTGGCGATCTGCCAAGGAGGAGTATCGATGCGGGTCAAAGTGGATGTCGATCTTTGTCAGGGACATGGCGAGTGTGAGGGCGAGGCGCCCGAGGTCTTCGAGCTGGACGACGATGGCAAGCTGACCGTGCTCCAGGAGGAGCCTCCCGAAGCCCTTCGTGAGAAGGTCTTGCGGGCGAAAAAGTACTGCCCGACGATGGCGATCACTGTCGAGGATTGAACGTGAGCCAGCAGCCCAAGCCAAGGTTGCCGATGCCATCGGGCTGGTTTCGAATCGCGACCAGCTTGGAGTTGCCCGCCGGAAAGGTCGGAGTCTTCCAGATCAACGGGCAAGAGGTAGTCGCATTTCGCAACGAGCAAGGCGTCGCCGCGGTCGTCGATCCCATCTGCCCCCACATGGGTGCGCACCTGGGCTACGGCGGTCGCATAGTCGATGGCGCGCTTCGCTGTCCGTTTCATGGCTTGCGATTCGACGCCGGGGGCAAGTGCGTCGGAACGGAGTATCCAGGCAACCCTGACGTGAAGCTGTCGCTGCGATCGTGGCCGGTCATGGAGCAACTCGGATGCATCTTCGCGCACGCCGGGCACGACGGCGCCGCACCAACCTGGGAGCTGCCCGAGTACGACACAACAGGGTGGACCGAACCGGTCACCAAGGTGCTCACGCTCAAAGGCCACGTCCAGGACGTCGCCGAAAACGCGGTCGACTTCGGCCACTTTGCCGCCGTGCACAAGTACTCGGAGCTCCAGGACCCAGTGCTGCGAATCGATGGCCCGCGGATGTACTCGAAGTTCGGATTCACCCGGCGCAACCCTTTCCTTCCCACCACCGACATCCAGTCGATCTTCGATACCGACGTGCACGGCCTCGGCCTGTCAGTGACCGATCTTCGCGTGCCCAAGCTCGGCATCCACTACCGCGTCCTGCTCACCGCCACGCAACTCGACGAAGAGACGATGTCCTTCGGCATCGGCGTGAGCTCCGAGTTCCCCCCGCCCTTCGTGCCGAAAGCGATGCGGGCGCTGCCCCTCCCCTGGCGCGCAGCGACACGCGCCCAAATCCGCTTGATTCACGGCTTCATCATCTCCGACGTGCTGCAAGACAAGGAGATCTGGGAACACCGCGTGCCGATGGAGATCCCGGCGCTGATCCCAGGCGACGGCCCGATCGCGAAGTTCCGCCGCTGGGTCAAGCAGTTCTACGCCTGAGCTAGCGGCAGGGGCCCTCGCCCGGGGGCGGGCACTGGGCCACGGCCAACCAATCCATGGTGAGGGCAACGCCTACGTGAATGAGCACGCCTCCCCAAATGGAGCGCGTGCGCATCGCGAGCGTCCCGAGCGCGATGCCGGCCAGGATTGCGCCGAGGGTTTCGGGGAGGGGCTTCGGGTAGTGGATCATGCAGTAGGGCACGACCATGACGAAGATGGCGCCGTAGCCGAATTTGTGTCGGAGGCCTTGGAGCATGTAGCCACGGAAGAAGAACTCCAGAGCGAGGAACTGCGCGGCATACAGCACTTGCCATCTTAGGAAATGGCCGAGCGATTGGTTGGAGTACTTATAGAACGGGTATGTCGCCAGAAACTGAGGTTGCGTCGCCACGAAAAGCACGAAGGGCAGGACCAGGAGATAGAGGCCGATGTAGATCCATAGATGCCGTCCGAAGCCTCGAAAGGAGATGTAGTAGTCCCGAATGCGCTCGCCGGGCATCAACACGATGGTCAGCATGGGAATGACGACGTATGTGACGACGCGGAAGCCGGACCACCAGGCCCTCGCGAGCAGGTCCCATTCGTCGCGGGTATAGACCTTCGAGTCGTAGGGGACGAGATCTGAAAAGGTCGCATTGCCGCCGAAATAGCGGGCCAACGTCAAGGTAACGGCCGTCGTGACGAGGATGACAATCGGCCGGTAGTCCAGGTCCGCGGCGCCCGCGGTGTCTGCCTGGGCGTCCGCGTCTCGCCAGGAGTCCAGTAAGACCCGCCGGAAGAAGAGCTTGACCCTCTTCATCGGGACCCGCGCAACTCCTCCGGCATCGACCGTATGTGAAGATCCCGTTGCGGAAATGCGATCTCGATGCCCGCTTCCCGGAACGCCTTGTCGATGCTCATGTGAAGCTCGTGTCGAACAGGAAGCAGCTGCTCGGCGTTGCGCACGAATACGCGCAACTCGAACGAAAGCGAACTATCTCCGAAGCTGAGAAACAAGACCTGGGGAGGGGGGTCTCGCAGGACACGCCTCGACTCACGAGCCAGCTGGTTCAGGACCTCGATCGCACGGTCTGTGTCCGAGCCGTACGCGATTCCAACGGGGATGGAGATTCGAAGAATCGCATCGGACAACGTCCAGTTGATCAGCTGCCCGGTTACGAACTCCTTGTTGGGCACGATGAGCTCTTTGCGATCAAATGCCGTAATCCAAGTGGCCCGGATGCGGATCCTCGAGACCGTCCCGTGCACCTCGCCGACGGTCACCGTGTCACCCACGCGAATCGGCCGCTCGAACAAGATGATGAGCCCGGAGATGAAGTTCGCGAAGATCTCCTGGAGCCCGAACCCGAGGCCCAAGCCAACCGCTGCGACCAACCACTGAATGCTCGACCAACCGATGCCGATCGCATCGAAAGCCATCGCCAAGCCGGCCAGCACGACGGCATATCTCACGATGGTCGAATACGCGTAGCGCTCGCCGGGACCGAGCCGGCGGAAAAACATAGCCTCGAGCAGCCCGGGTAGCGCGCGAACGAGCGCCAACGTGAGCAAACCGATCAAAAGTGAACGGAACAGGTCGGCGAGCGTGATCGCCACCAATCGGTCTTCGGTGGAGAAACGCTCGACGCCCGACGGATCGAGATCGGACACGGTGACCGTCTTCGTGGTGGTCCAGAGCTCGACCTGTTGGAGAATTCTCGCGGCAGGCAGCAGGTCTGCCCAGATCGCCAGGGTGGCAAGGATGGCCAGGAGCAGGCCGCCGCCGATCATCATCCGGCTGACCTCCAGAGTGGGAGCAGCGCTCATGGGCCTTTCTGCATGGGCCTGGTCCTCGAGAGCAGCGCGACGTTGCGCGATCAGCGACCAGCGGGCGGCCAGGTGAAGGGCGATCACCAGCAGGAAGACGAACGCCAGGTTGAAGTGCAGCCGAGCGCCAACTTGAAGCGCCGTCCAGTAGAAGCCTCGGAGTGTGGCAGCGATGAGGGCAAGCGGTATGACCAGTGAAGAGAGTTGGACCGCTCGCCACGCCCACGGTCGCCGTCGGCTTCGTCCGCGCAGCACCTCGGCCAGTGGGCCTCCCGACCGAAGGGCCAGGTAGTTGAACACGCCCACGGCCAGCATCGAGATCGCGAACGCGAGCCGGCCGACCGATTCACGCCAGAGGTCCTCGCCGCGCATCTCGAACACGAAAACGACGAAGACCGCAGGAACGGTCACGAGGGTCAGCCACCGAAGGTCGCGCCAGAGGGCATGGACCGCTTTGTCCGACCACGCGCAGTGCGCTTCGGCGATTCCCCCTGGGCGAACCAGCTGCCGCGAAAAGCGCAAGGTCGCCCAGAAGCCAGCCGCCGCAAGCAACCCGTGGGCAATGCTTCGGGCTGAAGTGAGTCGCCACGGGCGACAGACCCAAGCGCCAGCCCGCATAGGCCAGGAGGGCCGGCAACCAGACCGCAAGCAACAAGGTCAGCGCAAGCGCCTCACTGGTCGGCCCGAAACGAGTGCAGTCCGGCTTCTTGGCTTCCGCTCCCAGGCTTTGAATCCGCGGGCGTACCCGTCGCACGAAGGGGACGAAGAGGATCGTCAAGAGCAATGCGAGGAGGTTCACAGGCCACAACCGCATCGCCGCGTCGCGAACGCCCCGCCCAAGCTGCGCCAAGTACTTCGCCCCGAGGAGCCAGGCCACGGCGTCCCCTCCATCGGACAGGAGCTCGGGCTGGACGGCCCTGCCGCTCGGGACCCACAGGATGCGTTCGTCGATGAAGTCGAGGAGGTCCTTGGTGCGCGCGATCAGCTCTTGCTGCTGGGCGTCGAAATCGACGAGCTTTTGGAAGTACGTCTCATAGTCCTCGATGAGCGCGTCCATGTACTTGCGCTGGGTCTCGAACAGTTGTCGGAAGAGGTTTTGGAGCTCCTGCTGCTCTGCGGGAGGCACCGGCTCTTCGATCGACGCCATCGCTTCGTCCACGAGCGCATCGATGTCGGCCAACGCCTGCCGTTGCTCGCGGAGCTTGATCTGCTGAAGCTGCACATCGCCGATTTGCTCCTGGCGCATGCGGATAAACCGGCGGTACATGCCGATGTCCGGGGCTTCGGCTCGATGGCGCCGCAACAGCACCCCAATCGAATCGGCGAGCCCCACCGCCTGAACGCGCGCCGCCAGCCGAGTGAGCTCGGCTTCGAGCTGGGCGACCTTGGCCTCGGCGCGCGAGAGCTTTTCGCTCACGTCCTCGATCTGCTCCTGTAGCCCACCCTCGCTCGTCCAGATGGAAGCCAGCGCTTCATTGCGCTCGTAGAGCTCTTGGAGCGTCTTCCTGAACCCGGCTGGCACAGCCGTCAGCTCCGCCAGCAGTTGCCTGGTCGCCTCGTTCTCGCGCTCGACCTCGAGCCGCTCCAACTCCTGCTTCGCGCCGCGAACCTTGCTGCTCAGGGCCGCGTAGTACGCGATCCGAAGGGTCGCGCGGTCGCGCTGCTTGCTGAGCATCGTGCCGCGCGCGTCGTAGCTCCCGAGCTCGTTTTGATAGGCCTCGATCTCGATTTGCGCGACCCTGCGTTTCAACGCGTCTAGCTCGCGAAGCGATTCGGCCATCGAGGACTCACCGCTGACAGGAGGCGGGGCGCCGTCGAGCTCTTTGAGCCGTCGCTTGGCGATCGACAACAGCTCCGGGATCCGCTTGCGCCGTTCTGCACGGCGCTCGCCTTCGACATCGAGATCGGAAGCCTCCCGGCGAGCCGCCACAAGGTCTTGCTCGGCCTCCCGGAGCTGCCGGTTGAGATCGGCGGCACTCGCGTCGCCTGGAATGGCGATCGTGTCGCGCTGCTGGAGGCGCGCGATCTCTTGGTCGATGGCGTGGGTGCGCGCGTCGGCTTCCTGCCCAGCGAGGAGATACTCCGCGGCTTTGGCCTGCCACTCCTCGAGCCGTGAGCGAACCTCCACCGTTTTGCGATCGATCTCGGCCTGCTCCGGCGACGCCTCCGCGGCGCCGGGTTTTTCAGGTGCAGGCAGCGGGCTTTGCTGGGCGCGCGCCGGAAGCCCGACTACGATGATCGACACCCAGAGGCCAAGCGCGATCACGTTCGACCGCCGTTCACTTCGGACGGTCATTGGGGCTTTCGAATTCGGATAAGGCCTTCTTGCGCGACCGAAGCGACGAGCGCCCCCTCCTGAGAGTAGATGTGACCGAAGCTGAGCCCCCGGCCGCCCGACGCTCGTGGCGTTTGTGTGACGTAAAGCATCCATTGATCGGCGCGAAACGGCTGATGGAACCAGATCGCGTGGTCGAGGCTAGCAATGATCAGCTTATCCGTCAGAAAGCTGTGTCCATGCCGGTTGAACGAGCCCTCGAGCAGACCGTGATCGCTGGCATACGAGAGGATCGCCTGATGAATCGCGGGATCGTCGCCGAGCGCCCCGTCCGCCCGAAACCAGGTGCGCTGAATGCCGGCGTGCGCCTTCGGCTCCAGGAGATCGACGTGATCGATTTCGCGCCGCTGAATCGGCCGGTCGAAGGATAGGAACAAAGTGATTGCCGGATCATCCGACCTCTCCTGATAAGCCCGGAGGCGCTCTTCGTTGGTGGGAATCGTTTCCGGCGGCGGCGCTTCGGGCATGGTCGCCTGGTGCTCGAGCCCGTCCTCCGGCGCCTGGAAGGAGACCGACATGTTGAAGATCGCCTTGCCATGTTGCTTGGCAACGACCCGACGAGTCGCGAACGAGCGGCCGTCGCGAATACGATCGACATGATAGATGACAGGGACGGACGTATCGCCTTCGCGAAGAAAGTACCCGTGCAGCGAATGTGCGACGCGGCCCTCGACCGTCCGGCACGCCGCGATGAGTGATTGCGCAGCGACGAGGCCGCCAAAAATTCTCTCGCGCCCGTCGTCGGGAGTGAAGCCGCGAAACAGATCGATATCGAGCGGCTCCAGGTCGAGCCGCTCGAGAAGGCCGTTGAGGTTCGACACCCAGGTGAATTAGCACGGGAGCTCCTCGAGCGGTGTAAGAGCTATGAGGATAGTGTAGGCTAATCACCAAGGACACATGGTGGACCCGATAGGGATTTGCGAGAAGCATCAACTCCCGCTGGATCGGAGCGGCGAATGTGAGCTGTGCCGCTTGAGCGACATGCCTTCCGAGGTGCCTCCCGCCGGAAGCCCGTGGTGGGTCGTGATCATCCCCCTCGTGCTCGCAGCCGCAGGTGTCGCCTGGGCGTTGTCTTCGTTCGGATCCCAACCCGACACTGCACCACCGCGAGGAGTCCGAACCGCCGCGCCTCCACCGGAGAGCCCTCCCCCGACTGGAACGGAAGGCGAGGCGCCCGGACCGGCACCCTCGGACGTCCCCGAGCCACCACCACCGCCTGTACCTCGCGACAACATTCCCGTCCCCGTACCGAGTCCAGAGGGTACGCAGCTCGATGAAGCCCATCCCCGGGGTGTAGACCCAACTGAGACCGATGTCCCCGAATGGAAATGGAACATCGCCCGGAGACGCGTCACCATCACGATGTACGCGACGCAATGGTGTAACGTGTGCGGAAGCGCCCGAGAGTACATGCAGACGAACGGTATCGAGTTCATGGAGCTCGACACCGAGAAAGACTCGGCGGCTGGCGCACGTCTGGGCGAGCTCAACCCACGCAGGACGATTCCGACCTTCGAGATCGACGAGCACGTCTACATCGGTTTTCAGCAGGACCTATTCGAAGCAACAATCGACCAGGCCGCGCGCAAACACCTCTAGCGATGGCAATCTCGCACGAGGCTCGGTAACGTCGTGCAATGATCGAGTTTGTGAGAACACCCGAGTCGCGCTTCGATGGCATCCCCGACTACCCGTTCGAGCCGAAGTACTTCGAGGTCGATGGCCTGCGGATGCACTACATCGACGAGGGGCCGAGAGACGCGAGCCCCGTGCTCCTACTTCACGGCGAGCCGAGTTGGTCGTTCCTCTACCGGCACATGATCACGAGTCTGGTCGCAGCGGGCCACCGGACGGTGGCGCCGGATTTGATCGGCTTTGGCAAGTCGGACAAGCCAACCCGGCAAGAGGACTACACGGTTGCCAGACATGTTCGCTGGGTCGGCGCTCTGACGGAAGCGCTGAACCTCGACGACATCACCCTCTTCGGCCAAGACTGGGGCTCGAGCATCGGGTTGAGGTTAGCCGCTGAAGACGAAACGCGGTTCAGCCGTATCGTGATTGGCAATGGCCTATTGCCTGCGGAGAACGGTATCGAAACCAAGCGTTGGGTCGTCCGCCTCTGGGGGGCATTCACGCGATGGAGCCCGTGGGTCCCTGTGGGGCAGATCGTCAGCCGTGCGTCCGGGCGCGAGCTCACCGACGCCGAGACTCGCGCATACGACGCACCCTTCCCATCGAGGGAGTATCTCGCGGGGGTCCGGGCCTTCCCGCAACTCATTCCGATGTCCGCTACCGATCCCGCCACCGCCGGCAATGTCGCTGCGTGGAAAGTCCTCGAGCGCTGGACGAAGCCGTTTCTCACCCTGTACAGCGACGGCGAGCCCGTGCTGGGTGATATGGACGCGCTCTTTCAAGAACGCGTCCCTGGGGCGATGGGCCAACCTCACGCCCGCGTCCAAGGTGGTCACTTTTTGCAAGAAGTCGCCGCCCCGGAACTAGCGCGTCGAATCCACGAGCTGGTCGTTACAGACCGAACTCCAATGTAACCTGCGGCACCTTGTTTGCCTTGCCGCGGACAATGCTGATAATCGGAGCGTGGGGGAAGCGCTCAGGATTAGCGGACCGCCGCTCGGTGTGGGCCTCGTTTTCGACGTGTCGATGTGGCCGCTCGTGGTGATCACGTTGCCTCCCGTCACAACCCCGGACGACATCGAGTACATGCAGCGCTGCTATGAGCATGTCTTCGCGGCGCGCGTCCGCCATGCGCTGATCGTCGACACCAGCACGATCGTCAGGGTGCCCGACGCCACGTTGCGACAGCAGATGAAAGCGTTCGAGGACAGCCGGCGTCCCATCATCGCCCAGAAGAACATCGGCAGCGCGATCATCATCCAGAACACACTCGTGCGCGGCGGGTACACGGCTCTTCGTTGGATCTCACCCCAGCCAGCGCCCAACAAGGCGTTCTCGACCGTGCGTGATGCGGCTCGGTGGTGCATCGAGGGGATCGAAGCGGATGGACAGGCCGTTCCCGCCGGTGCGCGCATCCTTGCAGAGATGTCCAAGGCTGCGGGCGGCTGAACGCCGTCAGTTTGGCGTAGCGGTCATCTGAAGGCGAAGTGTGCCTCCGCCCGTAATCGCGTCGTGGCGAAGCACCGGCGCTGCCAACGGCTGGCCGTCGAGAGTCGCGTCACCGATGAATAGGTTCTCCGCCGCGTTTCCCGATGCCTCGACGACGAAACTTTCACCGTCGTGATGGGCCTCGCTGAGGTGAATCGTGATGCGCTCGAACAACGGACTACCGAGACGGTATTCCGGTAGCCCAGGGGTCACACCGGATAGAAGCCCCATCGCTGAAAACACAAACCATGCGCTTAGCGCCCCGGCATCGTCGTTGCCCCGGGAGCCCATCGGGTCCTCTTCCGAAGAAACGTTCCATAGCGACTCGGACTTGTCGCTGCGTTTGATGCTCCGCGCCAGGCACAAACGTGAACAGATACGGATACGCCATGTCTGGCTCGTTCCAGAGCACGAAACGGTCGGTGTCAAAAACCCAAGTGAGCCGATCGACAAAGGCCTGCTCCCCGTGTAGCGCGATCAACCCGTCGACATCGTGCTGCACGAAGAACGCATACTGCCAGGCGGTACCTTCGACGTAACCGGGGCCCCCGAGCCGCAACGGCAAGGACCCCTCCGCCGCGTCTGGATCGAACGGCTCGAGAAATGAGCCGTCCGCGTTCTTCGGCCGAAGTGTCCCGGTCTCGTCATCGTAGAATCCGCGATAGGACTTGGCGCGGTCCAGGAGGCCGGGCACGTCGTCGTTGCGGCCAAGCGCCCTGGCGAGTTGCGCGAGCGCCCAGTCGGCGAGCGCATATTCGAGAGTCGTTGACACGGGCCCCCAGACCGTGTCGGCGCGTTCCATCGGCACGAAACCGAGGTCGAGATACTCGGTACCTCCCGGCCGGTGGTCCTCCCGTTCGGCCGCATCGCGCATCACGTCATACACCGGGCCGACGTCGAAATCCGTGAGACCCTTCGCGTAGGAGTCCGCGAAAACGATCAGCGCCGGATCCCCAACCATCGGTTGCACCTCGTCGCTGATGAGCTCCCACTTCGGCGGAGCGTTCGCGTGGAGGGTCATGTCCTGCATCCCCTTCACGATCTCGAGTTGCGTCTCCGGATACACGAGCGTCAGGAGCGGGTGCAAAGTGCGGTAGGTATCCCAAAGCGAAAACACGGTGTATCGCGTGTCGCCGCCGGTTTGGCCGGTTTCGTCCCGGGTGAAGATCGGATACGTCCCATCGACGTCACTCAAGATGCTGGGATGGATCAACGCATGGTAGAGGGCCGTATAGAAGCGAACGCGATCGTCGTCGCTCCCGCCGGCGACCTCGATCCGCTCCAAGTGCTGCTGCCAGACCGTCGCTGCAGCGTCGCGCGCCTCATCGAATGGCAGTTGCTCGGCGTCCAAGTTGGCGCGGGCTTGTTCGATGCTCACCCAAGAGAGCCCGACCCACATCGTCACAGGTTCCGTGGGCGCAGATTCGTAGCGCAAGAAAGCCATTGCATCCCCCGTCGCTCGGGTTCCGGCACTGACGGTTCCGCCCTCAACGACGCCAAACGAATCGGCTGCGCGATCTACACGTGCAACGAAATACAGTCGCCCCCCGCCCCCCGATACGCAGAACTGGCCGAACGCCGCAGAGCCAGCGATTTCGTTGGGCCCCAACACTTCGAGGTCAGCTTGATTCCTCACCCAGCTGATACCGTGCGCCCCGTCGAGCGTGATGTTTGCTGGCTGGCCTTGCGTGAACCAGAAGCGAAACACCGCGGTTCGCGGCGTGGCTGTCATCTCAGCAACGAGGTCCATGTCGCTGAGCTCCACGCCATAGTAACCCGCGTAGGCGAGCTCGCTGCGGTACGAAGAGCCGTAGGCCTCGAAACTCGCCGGCACCGCACCCGATGTCGGCACAATCACCGGAAGACCAAGGTCGGGGCACCCGACACCGCTCAGGTGCGTCAACCCGAAGCCGTGAATCTGCGGGTCGCCATGTCGGTAGCCGCCGTTGACGAACACGCCTTCGAGCGCGTCCGCAGCGGTGGTGAGCTTCGTATGAGGACTGGGCGACGCCATCCCCCAGGGAACGAGCGCGCCAGGAAAGGTCATCCCATCGGCGGCGGTACCAATGAACGGATTGACTGCTGCCGCGAGCGGCGCTTCTGCCGGCGGCGAGGGCACTTCGTACGCAACGCTGCTCGACTCCGTGCACGACGCCAACAGCAGCAAAGCGGCAAGCTGGACCGCGCGGAGCGAAGAAGTACGGACAGAGCGAGTCATGGCTCAGCTTCGCACACTCCTCGGAGAGCTGAGAAGCATCGCGAGCCAGGTCCATTCCTTCGACTGGGCCGCAGTCATGCGCACGATGATCGTGAGCGGCACCGAGACGAGTGCGCCGATCGGACCGAGCACGAAGCCCCAGAAGACCATCGAGAGCACGACCACCGAGGGCGACAGGTCGGTCGCGTGCCCTGCCCAGCGTGGCTCGATCACGATGCCGATCAGCAGGTTGATCATGAAGTAGCCGGCTGCCAGTCCGAGCGCCGGTAACCAGCCAAGCGTGAGCAAGCACAGTGCGATCGCAGGAATCGAAGCGAGGATGCTGCCAACGCTCGGGATGTAATTGAGGATGAACGCGATCAATCCGAAGAGGAGAGAATGGCCGAGGCCAACGACGCTGGTCAGGCCGGCGACGAGAAAGCCGGTTGCCGCACTGGTCACCGTCTTGATCAACAGATAGCGCTGAACGTCGCTCGCCGCTGCCTTGAGGGCATGAACATCCAGCCTGCCGAGCCGGTCCGTGCCTCTGAGCTTCTGAGCGATCGAGCCGCTCTCCACGACGACGAACACCGTGATCAGCAACACGAGTGAGCCGGAGGACACGACACTGAGCGCGAGCGTCAGGCCGGGAACGGTTAGCCCCCGCACGAGCTCGTTCGGGTCGAACTGCTCCACAGCAGTGGCCGGAATCCCCAACCCCTGACTCCAGAGCCAAGAAGCGGTCTCGAACTGCAAACGGTCGAAATCATCGTGGTACTGACCAAACGCGAGAGCAAAGTCGGTAGCGGCGCGCGTGGTGAGAAAGCCGAGCGTCACCACGACAGCCACCGCTGCAAGAACCGCCAGCGACACCGCCGCCCAGTTCGGAATCCCCCGTTCGGCCAGGTCGAGAATTTTCGAAAGGCTGATCGCAATGAGGGTGGCCATGAGAATGGGAATGACGATCGGCTGCCCTAAATGCAGGACGACCAAAAACACCCCAAACGCCGCAACGCGAACCATCGAGAGACACTAGCACCGGATCGGGGCACGGGGGAACGCGACGCGCAGATCCCGCGTGCCCCTCCACACGTCGACATCCACGGAGAAGGCCGGAATGAAGAAAGCAGGCAATCTCCTAAGTAGGTCTCCACAAATCGACTGGTCGCCCCGTGTCCCTCCATACGTCGACTTCTACATAGGAGAACGGCTCGCGATGTGCGGCACAGCGATTGGGTCGGCGCCTAGCCGTGTGTCGACGTGTGGAGCCGTGGCGACGGGGCTCCCAATCGCGAGCACGTGCGTCGCGTGCCGTTCTCCGGTTGTGTAGTTGATCTTCGCTAGTCGGTCTTCCCGACCATCAGCGAGAAGAATGATGCCCCCGTGTGCTTCATCATGCCGATGATGTAGACGAGCGCGATCGTTCCATCGAAGACACAGATGCCGTACTGCCAGGGTTCGGCGATGCCTTTCGGAACCATGTAGATGATGCTGGCTACCGCAGTCAGACGGACCAAGCCTTGCCAGAACGGGATCGGGGCGCGGGTCTTCATGTCTTGTGCGGACCACATGAGCGCGGCGCCGGCAAACATCAGGAAAGCGCCGCAAGTCATGAGCGCGCCAAAGTGTGCGTCCTGCGGTTCGAGGATGGCGGCGGCCCAGGTGGCGAGGCCGATGGGAATATCCAAAAACCCAGTGACTAAAACGAACTTTCTCAGCACTTTTGGACTCCTTCTTCGCTCCTATTGGCGGCAGCCGGGCCGAGTCTAAGCGACCTTCGCGCGGGTGTCACTTGGTTGCGTGACGGGTGGTGAACAACTAGACGGAAGGCCGACAGTGGCAGCGACTTCCGAATTCGACCCAGCCCAGCAGCGCGGGCCGCTCGCATGGATGGCCAGCAATCCGGTCGCGGCCAACGTGCTGATGCTCATCTTGATCGTGGGCGGCCTGGTGACGTTGGCATCAGGAATCAAGCAAGAGGTGTTTCCCGAGATCGACATGGATGTCGTCTTGGTCGAGGTGATGTACCCGGGAGCCAGCCCCGCGGAAGTGGAACAGGCGGTCATCCTCGCCATCGAGGAGGCGATTCGCGGCGTCGATGGAATCAAGGAGGTTCAATCGACTGCTCGGGAAGGCGCCGCGACGGTGAGTGCCGAGCTCCTCCTTGGCACCAAGCCGGATCGTGCACTGAACGACGTGAAAAGCGCGGTCGATCGGATCACCTCGTTTCCGGCCGATGTGGAACGCCCGACAGTCAGCATTCTCGCCCCGCGGCAACAGGCGATCTCGATCGTGCTCTACGGCGATGTCGACGAAGCCACCTTGCGCGCGGTCGCCGAAGACAGCCGACGCGAACTGCTGCGCGACCAACGAATCACGTACGTCGAGCTCACGGGAATTCGGCCCCTCGAGATCAGCATCGAGGTCCCACAGGCACAGCTTCGCAAGCACGATCTCACGCTAGACCAGATCGCAGCACGAATCCGAGCGGCCTCGGTCGAGCTTCCCGGAGGGGGCGTCAAGACCGCCGGCGGCGAGGTGCTACTTCGAACCACGGAGCGGCGCGATCGCGGCAACGAGTTCGAGGACATCGTTCTCCTGAGTCCCCCGAGCGGATCTCAAGTGCGCGTTCGCGACATCGCCACCGTAAAAGATGGGTTCCGGGAGAACGACCGCACGACCACTTTCAACGGCAAGCGCGCCGCGATGATCAACGTCTTTCGTGTCGGCGACGAAACGCCCCTGACGGTGGTCGCCGCCGCCAAGGAGCACGTGGAGAAGTTGCAGGCGACCCTCCCTGCCGGACTGAACGCGGCACCCTGGTTCGATGCCGCCGAGATCTACGAGCAGCGGCTCTCGCTCCTGATGCGCAACGCGCGCATCGGCCTCTTGTTGGTGCTGCTGATCCTCGGACTGTTTCTCGAAGCCCGTCTTGCGTTCTGGGTCACGATGGGGATTCCGATTTCCTTCTCGGGGGCGCTTTTGCTCTTCCCCGCCGCTGATCTCTCGATCAATATGCTCTCATTGTTCGGGTTCATCGTGACGCTCGGCATGGTGGTCGACGACGCGATCGTGGTCGGAGAAGCGATCCACAAGCACCAGTCCGATGGCAAAGGACTCCTGGAGTCGGCCATCGCCGGGGCACGGGAGGTCGCACAGCCCGTCGTCTTCGCCATCCTCACGACATGCGTGGCGTTTGCACCGATGCTGCTGGTGCCCGGCGTCATGGGGAAGTTCTTTCGTGTGCTCCCAACGCTCGTCATCGCGGTTCTTCTGATCTCGCTGATCGAGTCGCTACTGATCCTGCCCGCTCACCTCGCCCACGCGATGCCCGGGTGGTTACGAACCGTGCTCGCACCCTACCTCTGGCTGATGGGCCAGGTCTCCAAGTTGGAGGTGCCACGACGGTTGGAGAAGCACATCCACCAGAGCTACATCCCCGTTCTGCGCAAGGCGCTGCGTTGGCGATACTTCACGATCACCGCGGGGGTCGCCTTCCTCATCCTCACCGCGGGAGTGGTCGCGGGACGGGTTCCGTTTACCTTCATGCCGAAGGTCGAGGGCGACCTAATCACCGCGCAACTGAAGATGCCCGTCGGAACGCCGATCGCGACGACAGCGCGAATCACGGAGCGCATCAGTGCCGCCGCTCGATCGGTCCTCGAAGAGGCCGAGCACGAGATGGCAGAGCCCAAACCGATTTCGCGGGGTCTCTACCAAGACGTGGGCGCGAGCTCGACACTCGAACCGGGCTTTGACGGCGTGTTCGCGACGGAAGGAACCGGACGCTCGACGGTGATGATCTACCTCGTCAGCTCCGATGAACGAGAGCTCACCACGCAGCAGTTCGTCGAGCGCTGGCGCCAGGCGATCGGAGAGATCCCTGGTTCCGAATCCATGCTGTTCAGGTATGAGTTCGGCGTCGAACCCGGCAGTCCCGTCGCCATCCGGCTCATTCACGAGGATGTGGCCACGCTCGAGACTGCAGCCGAGCGACTCGCGTCGGAAATCGCGTCCTACAGTGGGCTCCGCGATATTGACAGCGGCGTCACCAAAGGGAAGGAACAGCTCGACTTCCACCTCACGGACGTCGCCGTCGCGCAGGGGCTCACCGAGATGGACCTGGCGCGCGAGGTTCGTGCGTCGTTCTTCGGCTCAGAGGCGCTGCGCCAACAACGTGGCCGCGACGAGGTTCGCGTCTACGTACGGCTTCCCCGCAAGGAGCGGGATTCTCTCTACCACGTCGACAACCTCATCGTACGAACGCCGGCGGGCGGAGAGATGCCTATGTCCGAGGCTGCCACGGTCTCGCGCGGACAGGCCTACACGGTCATCAACCGAATCGATGGACGCCGCAACATCAGCGTCACGGCCGATATCGCGGACGAGGACACCAACTCGAACGAGATCAACGCGCAGATTCAACAGCGAGAGCTCCCGCAACTCGTCGCCGATATTCCCGGCCTCGCCTACGACCTCAGCGGAGAACAGCAGCGCCAGGCGGAAACGATGAACGCATTGGGTCTCGGGTACCTTCTTGCGCTGATCACGATCTTCTCGCTCCTCGCGGTCCTCTTCCGAAGCTACGCCCAGCCGCTGCTCGTCATGTCAGGCATCCCATTCGGCATGGTCGGCGCGGTTTGGGGGCATGTGGTGATGGGGTTCAACCTCAGCATCATGAGCATGTTCGGGCTGGTCGCGTTGTCGGGCGTGGTCGTCAACGACTCGCTCATCCTCATCGTGGCGATCAACCGCTACCGCGAGGAGGAGGGCCTCGGCTTGTGGGACGCGGTACTCGCGGGTTGTGCGCGGCGGTTCCGTCCCATTCTGCTCACGTCGCTAACGACCTTCTTTGGCCTCGCGCCGCTGATCCTCGAAACCTCGGTTCAAGCGCGTTTCTTGATCCCGATGGCCGTGTCGCTTGGCTTCGGCGTGCTGGCGGGCACCTTCATCATGCTGCTGATCATTCCATGCGGCTACCTCATCCTCGAAGACGCGCGAAGGAACCTGGGGAACCTCCTCGCCCGGCTCGGAGGCAACCCCACGATTCCGCCTCCGAGTCAGCCGAAGAGGGAGCTCGACTTTCACACGACCGGAGAGTGAGCGGGCACAGCAATGCCCACATTGCGCTGATTCCCGCATCGGCGTACCTTTTGCCCTCGTCGGGCATTGATTTCGAGGGCATCAGCGTGCGCACAACCCTATCTAGACTCACTCGCCGGCCGTGGATCGTGGGCCTGTTGTTGGGCGCTCTCACGGGCTGCACCAGCAGCGAGAGCTCGTCATCACGCGTCGAAGTAGACGCCGGCCCAGCTGCACTTCGACGCCTCACCGCCGAGCAGTTTGAGCGCAGCATCCACGACGTGCTCGGAGAGCACATCACGGTGCCAAGTCGCATCGACCCCGACGACCGGCGCGATGGGCTCCTCGCGGTAGGGGCCACGTTTGCGAGCGTGACGCCCTCCGGCTTCGAGAAGTACGAAGCGGCGGCGACCGCAGTCGCGGAGCAGGCGCTCGACGCCACGCATCGCGCCGACCTCGTTCAGTGCCAGCCAGCGTCCGCGACATCGAGCGACGATGAATGCGCGACAGCGTTCCTCGAGCGCGTCGGGCGGCGACTGCTGCGCCGGTCGTTGACGCAAGAAGAACTCGACGCTCGAGTCATGATCGCAAATGAGGCGACAAGCATGCTCAGCGACTTCTACGCTGGACTCGAGCTCGCGCTCGCGAGCTTGTTGATCTCCCCAGATTTTCTGTTCCGTGTCGACGAAGCAGAGCCCGACCCCAACGACCCCTCGAGGATGCGCCTCACGAGCGTCTCGATGGCCTCTCGCCTCAGCTATCTCTTGTGGAACACCACTCCTGACGACGCTCTGATCGCAGCGGGGGAGAACGGCGACCTAGTCAATGAAGGTCGGCTCGCCGAGCAGGTCGAGCGCCTGCTCTCGTCGCCGAAGCTCGAGATCGGCATTCGTTCGATCTTCTCCGATCTGTACGACTTCAAGCAGTTCGACGATGGGCTGGTCCGAAAAGACAACGCACTTTTCCCGGTATACACACAGACCCTCGTCGAGGAGGCCAAGGAGCAGACACTCCGCACAATTGTCGCCCACGTCGCCGAAGACCAAGACTACCGGGACCTGTTCACAACGAGCGAGTCGTTCTTGACGCGAAGGCTCGGCGTCGCATATCGCGTACCCGTCCCCACGGCCGACGGCTGGGAGCCCTACGTCTTCTCCCCGGAGGCGCGCAGGGCCGGCATGCTCTCTCACATCAGCTTCAACGCGCTCTACTCGCATCCCGGCCGCAGCTCGGCGACCTTGCGCGGCAAGTTCGTCCGCGAGGTGTTGCTCTGCCAGGACATCCCGACCCCCCCGGCGAACGTCGACTTCTCGATCGTCGAGGACACCATGGGTGAACTTCGGACCGCGCGTGAGCGCTTGGAGGCGCACGTGACGAACGACGCATGCGCGGGTTGCCACACGCTAACCGATCCCATCGGCCTCGCTCTCGAGAGCTTCGATGCAATTGGCATGCTGCGCGACGAGGAGAACGGCGTCCCCATCGATACATCGGGGGAGCTGGACGGAACGGCCTACGAAGACGCAGCCGGAATGGGTCGAGCCTTGCGAGACCACCCCGCCCTCGGACCGTGCTTGGTGCGTAGCCTGTATCGGTACGCGGCGGGCCGAGACACGGAACGCGGCGAACAAGCGCTTCTTTCCTCGTTGAACGACAGTTTCGAGGAGTCCGGATACAGCGTGAGGGCGCTGATGCGGGAGATCGTCCTGAGCGGTGGGTTCCGAACCACCTCGGGGCCCCGCGAAGCAGCAGAAACGGGAGACGAGTCATGAAGCGCTTCGGTCGAAGGACATTGCTTCGCGGAACACTCGTCGGCGGCGCCGTTTCGATGGGACTCCCGTTGCTCGATTGTTTTCTTAACGGCAACGGGAGGGCGCTGGCTCAGGGCGCGCCGATCCCGGTTCGGTTCGGCGCCTGGATGTGGGGCTGCGGCATGAACCCCGATCGATGGAATCCGCCGACGGAAGGCCCTGGGTACGATCTCTCCATCGAGCTGCAGGCCCTCGACCGGGAGCTCGCGACCGGAGCCAAGCTTCGCGAGCAGGTGAGCATCCTGAGCGACTTCGATGTCAAGCTCGACGGTCGACCGAACTTTCCGCACACGGCGGGCTTGATGGGGACGCTAACCGGGAGCTTGCCCCTAGAAGACTACACGGTTCCCGCGCCTACCCTCGACACCATCATCGCAGCCCAGATCGGCGGTCTCACGCGATTTCGCTCGCTCGAGATGTCGTGCACGGGCAATCCCAATCAGAGTTATAGCTTCGAGAGCCAAGGCGTGGCGAACGCGCCCGAGATCTCGCCGATGGCCATGTACACGCGCGTCTTCGGCCCGGAGTTCGCCGACCCGAACGCAGGACCCTTCACGCCCGACCCCCGGCTGATGATCCGGCAAAGCGTCCTGTCGGTGGTCAAAGACGACCGCGAGCGACTACTCCAGCGGGTGGGTACACACGACAAGCAACGGCTCGACCAGTACTTCACCTCGGTGCGACAGCTCGAACAGCAACTGGAGATCTTGCTCGCGGGTCCGCCCGACCTCGAGAGCTGCTCCAAGGCGCCCGCCCCCGGGCGCGAGACCCTAGGCACCGAGGTCGGCGAGTCGATGTCCACCAACCGGATGATGGCCGATCTGCTCTCCTTCGCACTCGCTTGCGATCAGACACGCGTCTTCAGCATGATGTTCTCCGATCGGATCTCCGGCCTTCGTCAGCCCGGGTCCAGCTCGCAGCATCACCAGCTCACACACGACGAGCCGTTAGACCCAGCCGTCGGATACCAACCCGAAGCGACCGAGTTCGTGTTTGCCTCGATGGAAGCTTGGGCCGACTTCGTGGAGCGCTTGGCCGCGATTCCCGAAGGCGATGGGACACTGCTCGACAACTGCCTCGTCTTTGCTCACTCGGATATTTCGCTCGCGAAGATTCACGGCATCACGGGAGTTCCGATGATGATCGCGGGAAGCGCGGGCGGCGCGCTGCGTCCGGGGGTGCATGTCAGGGGCGCAACATCACCGACGACCCGTGTCGGCCTCACGATTCAGCAAGCCATGGGCTTGAATGCCGAAAGCTGGGGCACTCGCTCGATGGAAGCCACCCAACCGATTAGCGAGATCGTCGCGTAAACACGGCGTGGCTGTTCGTGAATTGTGATCCACCGCACAGTGGAGCCCCGTTGGCATTGACGCCTTAGACGCCCACCTCGACACTGATCGATGGGGGTCGCGACTCCGTTGGGAGCGCGTCGTAGCAACGGTTAGGGGGAACCGATGAAGCGCTTTGCTTTTGTTGTTGGAGCATCTTGGATACTGGCTGTGGGCGCGAACGCGCAGACCCTGCCGGACACGTTTTCCGTCGAGCAGAACGGAGTATCACTCACCGGGCCGAGCCAAGGAGAAGTCGTAGAGGACGTTCCCGAGAAGTCCAAGGCGTACGACAAGAAGGTCGGCGGTAGGGTTTGGCTGGAAGCCACGGCCGGCCCATCGCGTTTCAACGCCACGCGATTCCGAACTCTCGATATCATTCCCGCCGCGGTTCAGCCTTTGATCCCGAACGTCGTGGTCAGCGGGCCCGAGTTCGGGGCCGCACTTCGCTTTCGCACCGGATCGTCGACGATCGGCGCACGGTTCAAGCGCGCGGACTATGAGCCGTTCGACCTAACCACGATCGGTCTGGACCTTGGGTTTCTGATCCGAGCGGTCCCGTACGTGCACCCCTCGATCCGCATCGGCTTCAACTACTACACCACGACCGGTGGTCTGGTGATCCCGGGCTTCGACAACTTGGTGAGTGACGTTCGGAGTCACGGGGGTGGCGCCTCGATCGGCGCGGGCCTCCGGATCCCCATCGTGAAGTGGCTGTCCATCGCTGCTGACTTCGACTACTCGATTATTGGTCTGATCTTTCGGGGCAACGAGACCGTCACGGGAGGCAGCTTCACCGCCGGCACCGCCGGCACCGCCATCGCGGGCACGTTTGCCGTGACGATCCACTTGGGCAGCTGACGCGCCAACGCCCGCTGACCTGCATGTGCGCGGGGTAATCGTTCCGGTTATGCTGTTCGCCGAGGCGAAGAATAGTCGATGAAGATCATTGTCACAGGCGGCGCCGGCTTCATCGGCGCCAACTTCTTGAACCAGTTGGTGCCAGCGCTCCAACAGCACCAGTTCGTCAATCTCGACAAGCTCACCTACGCCGCGAATCTGGGCAGCCTGCGCGAGATCGAGGCGCTGCCCAACTACACGCTCCGAAGGGTGGACATCACCGACATGGATGGAGTAGACGCGGTGTTCGACGAGTTCGACCCCGACCTCGTCGTGCACTTCGCGGCCGAGAGCCACGTCGACCGAAGTATCCGCGGCCCGCGCGAGTTCATTCGGACCAACATCGAGGGGACGTTCAACCTCCTCGAGGCATGCCGAAAGCGCTGGGCGGGGGACGACAATCGCCTCTTCCAACACGTGAGCACGGACGAAGTGTACGGTTCGCTGGGCGACACGGGGCTATTCGAAGAGTCAACATCATACGACCCTTCGAGCCCCTACTCCGCATCGAAGGCAGCAAGCGATCACATCGTGCGCGCCTATCACCGCACCTATGGACTACCGATCAAAATCACCAACTGCTCGAACAACTACGGCCCGATGCAGTTTCCTGAGAAGCTGATCCCGCTGATGATTCTCAACGCGGTCGAGCGAAAGCCCCTTCCGATCTACGGCGCTGGGCTCAACGTTCGGGACTGGCTCTACGTCGATGACCACTGCGAGGCGATCTGGACGGTCATCGAGAAGGGCCTCGTTGGGCGCACCTACAACATCGGCGGCAACAACGAGATGCAGAACCTCGAAGTTATCGACACGCTCTGCCGGATCGTGGCTGAAGAAACGGGCGCCAGCGTCGACGAGCTCTTGGCACTGAAAGAGTTTGTCACCGATCGCCCTGGTCACGACTTGCGCTATGCGATCGATGCATCCCGAATACGACAGGAGTGCGGTTGGGAGCCCAAGGAAACGTTTGACACAGGCATTCGCAAGACGGTCCAATGGTACCTGTCGAACGATGAGTGGGTGCAAGGCGTGCGTTCGGGGGAGTACCTCAAGTGGATCGACCTGAACTACAGCGACCGAACTAGATAGATGGCAACTATGATCCACAAGGGCATCATCTTGGCGGGTGGAACCGGCACTCGCCTGCACCCGCTGACCAAAGGCTTGAGCAAACAGCTCATGCCGATCTACGACAAGCCGATGATCTACTATCCGCTCTCGACGCTGATGCTCGCGGGGGTTCGGGAGATCTTGATCATCACGACACCGCACGAACAGGCTCTGTTTCAGGGGCTTCTCGGTGACGGAAAGAGCTGGGGCCTTCGGATCGAGTACGCGGTGCAACCAAGCCCCGACGGGCTCGCGCAGGCCTTCCTGATCGGCGAAGAATTCATCGATGGCGACGCCTGCGCGCTGGTGCTCGGTGACAACGTGTTCTACGGGCACGGTCTTCAGGGGTTGTTGACGGAAAGCGCTCAGCAAACCGAGGGCGCGACGGTATTCGGCTACTACGTGAGCAACCCGACGGCCTACGGCGTGGCGGAGTTCGATGCAGAGGGCACGGTCATTGGGCTCGAAGAAAAGCCTAAACACCCGAAGTCGAACTACGCGGTGGCCGGGCTCTACTTCTACGACCAAGACGTGGTTGCGCACGCCAAGGCGCTCGAGCCCTCGGCGAGGGGCGAGCTCGAGATCACCGATCTCAACCGCAGGTACCTCGACGCAGGCAAGCTGCGGCTGCAGAAGTTCGGACGTGGCGTGGCCTGGCTCGACACTGGGACCCCGGGTGCGTTGCTCCAGGCGGCCAACTTCGTTCAGACCATTCAAGAGCGTCAAGGGTTGCGCGCTTCCTGTCCGGAGGAGATCTCATTCCGAATGGGTTGGATCGACGAGGACCAGCTCGGCCGGCTCGCCAAACCTCTCGAAAAGACCGAATATGGGGAGTATTTGCGGGCCTTGGCGGCGGGGTTGGACATCTAGTGAAGGTGCATTCCGGAAAGATCCCAGGCGTGCGCATCGTCGACCCTGCGGTCCACGGCGACAATCGTGGCTTCTTCATGGAGTCGTACTCACGGGACCGCTACGCGGAGGCCGGCATTCCTGGCGAGTTCGTTCAAGACAACGTGTCGCTTTCTGCCAAGGGCATCTTACGAGGCCTTCACCTTCAGCACCCCAACGATCAAGGGAAGCTCTGCTTCGTTCTGGAAGGCGAAGTCTTTGACGTCGCCGTCGACGTACGGGTTGGTTCCCCGACGTTCGGCCAGTGGGAAGGCGTGACGCTGTCGTCGGAGAACAAGCGGCAATTGTACATTCCACCGGGGTGCGCGCACGGGTTCTGCGTGTTGAGCGAGCGGGCACTGTTCTCGTACAAGTGCAGCGATTTCTACGCCGCGCGGAGTGAGGTCGGGGTCGCGTGGGACGATCCGGAGATCGGGATCGAGTGGCCCATTCAGGCGCCGCGTCTTTCAGCCAAGGATCAAGAAAACCGCCGACTGAAGGACATCCCGGCTGGCAGCCTCCCCGACTATGAGTGACATCGTCGTCATCGGGGTCGATGGGATGCTTGGTCGTTGCTGGACCGAGCTATTGGCTACCCGCGGCATCGAGCACGTGGCGACCACGCTACCCGAGCTGGACATTACCGACCCGTCGGCGGTGGAGGGCGTCATCACACCTGGAACAAAATGGGTGGTGAACTGTGCAGCCTACACACTCGTCGACGCTGCCGAGGAACACGAGGCGCTCGCCAACGAGGTCAACGGCCACGCCGTGGGACGTATGGCGGAGCGCTGCAAAGCCGTCGGCGCAAAGCTCCTTCATTACAGCACGGACTACGTGTTCGATGGCACCGCCACGGCGCCCTACCCGACGCACCATGCCCTAAGCCCGGTGAACGCGTACGGGCGAAGCAAGGCACTCGGCGAGGAGCTGATCGAGCAGTCCGGCGTGGAGCACCTGCTCATCCGCAGCAGTTGGCTGTACGCCCCTTGGGCAAAGAACTTCGTCCTGACGATGCGTGAGCTCGCCAAGGCTCGAGACAGCCTTCGGGTCGTCGACGATCAGCGGGGCCGACCCACCGACAGCCGAAGGCTCGCCGAGGTGAGCCTAGTGCTCGCGGAAAAGGGAAGCCGTGGGGTCTTCCATGTGACCGATGCGGGCGAATGCAGCTGGTTCGAGCTTGCCGCATTCATTGCCGAAGTGGTGAACCCCGACTGCCGGGTCGAGCCGTGCACCAGTGACGAGTTCCCGCGTCCCGCGCCTCGGCCCGCGTACAGCGTGCTGGACGTTTCCGCCACCGAAGATGTCGCCGGTGCCCTGATCCCGTGGAAAGATCGAGTCCGGGACGTACTCTCCCGAGTCGAGGGATAGCGCGTCCGCCGAGATGCTGAACTTCCAATGACGGCCGAAGCGCCCGCGAGAAGCAAAGACCTGGTGATCAACGACCGGGTGACGGTACCCGCACGGGATCTGTCTTGGAGCGCCAGCCGCGCATCGGGCCCCGGCGGCCAGAACGTCAACAAGGTCGCGACCAAAGTGACGCTTCGCTTCGACCTCCGCGGCACTGAGGCGCTGACCCGTGCCCAGAGGATTCGCCTTCGGAAGCTGGCGGGAAGGCGGATGGACGCCCAGGGAGCGCTCATGATCAACGCGCAGGCCGAGCGCTCACAAAGGCAGAATCTCGCACGCGCGCGCGATGGATTGCGCAGGCTAATCTGCAAAGCACTCGTGCCGCCGAAGCGCCGCGTTGCGACGAAGCCCACTCGCGCGTCGAAACGAAGGCGCCTCGACGACAAGCGACGCCGGGGGGAACAGAAGAAGGCGCGAGGCAAGGTGAGCCACGCCGACGACTAAACCAATGGCGATTTGGGTTGCCGGGGGATCGACAAGAAGCAGGTACTGACTAGTATCGCCGTGTGTCGGTGCCAGGGAGCCGAAAGGGAAGCGCGCGACCGTTCGCGTCGGCGGCCGTTGTGGTCACGATCGTGCTCGGGTGCAGCTTCTCCACGAATCGCTCGGAGGCTCAGGCCATTTACTACAGAAGCATCCCCATTGGCGAGCGCGCAATGGGGCTCGGTGGGGCGTACACGGGCATCGCGAATGACCCGTCCTCGACGTATTACAACCCGGCGGGCATCGTGACCGGCGGGCGTTTCCAGCTGATGGGGAGTCTGAGCTCCCTCGTGTTCACCCGCCGGACCATCGAGAACGCGTTCGCTGCGGAGAACGTCGATACTGACTTCACCGCGACCAGCACGACGACTCTCCCGTCGTTCATTGGTACGGTCGTCAAGTTCGGAAAGAAGCGCTTCGGAGACCACCAGTTCGCGATCGGGTACAGCACCTTCGAGGTCGCACGCGAGCGCTTCGACGAAGGATTGACCCTGATCGAAGACCCGGCGAGCCTCGACCTGCGTCTGAACAACAATTTCCGCGACAGATGGTATGGCGTTTCGTTCGCGGCTCACGTGCGGAAGCACGTCGCGCTCGGCTTGAGCGCCTTTCTCTCGAACCAGAGCTCGAACTACAGCGAAGATATCGGACTCGCGTCCGGAGGCACGCTCGACGCAGGGGGCCAACGAGTGGGCGGCGACTCGATCACTTCGAGCACCGGGATCTCGAATGGCGGATACCACATCGTCCTTCGCCTGGGCGCGCTTTATCGCGTCAACCCGCGCTGGCAGTTGGGGTTCATGTTCCAACCACCGGGGATTCCCGTGAGCCAGGACGGCAGCGTGTTTCGGCGCGTCACGACGACGGTCAGTGGAATGGAGCCCAGGTATTTCCTGTTCGACCAAGGCGGCCTCTCGACGAACGTGCCGATCCCGTTCGAGCTGCGAACGGGTTTTGAGTTCAAGATCAACGCGACGACGGTCCTATCCGTGGACGCCTCGGTCACTGGCCCGATTCGCGATCGCGACCTCTTCACCCGTCCCCCCGAGCTTCAAGATGTGCCCGGGGACCTTGGCATCTACTTCGCGAACTCCACCGAGCGGCGTTGGACGCCCAACGTCGCCGTGGGCAGTGAGCACATGTTCGGCAAGGCGGTGGTAGCAGGGGGCCTGTTCACCAACATTTCCTCAGCGCCGGACGTGCCCGAGATGACGACCGAGTACGCGCCCGACCAGGTCAATATGTTCGGCGCCTCCTTCTCAGTGGGAATCGATACGAAAGGATATCGCTTCACGCTCGGCACAACCGGCTACTTCGGAAGGGGAGATGCTCTGTCCTTCACGCTCGATCGCGACGCGCAGGTGAGCGGCTATGTGCGAACGAAGTCCAATATATCGGCGCTCGTCCTGTACATCGCCGGCGCCGTCTCAGTCGCAAGCAAGGGCGCGAAGGATGTCCAAGACTCCTACAAAGCGAGGAAAACCCGGAAGGAAGCCGAGAAAAACGGGGAAGACGGCGAACGCGATGAGGGTGCCGACGACCCAAGCGACACAGGCGCTGGCACTGACGCTGACGCTGACGCTGGCACTGGCACTGGCGCTGACGCTGACGCTGACGCTGACACTGACACTGACACTGACGCCGACGCCGACACCGACGCCGACACCGACGCCGAGCCTAAGACTGCAACGGAAGCTCCGCCGGAGGAATCCCCGGCGGAGCCATGAACCAGCTCTTGCGCTCCACTGGCGAGGTCGATCGAGCGGAAAACGCGTGGTAAGGAGGCGCGGTGAGGCTCTATCCGTTGCTGTTCTTGCTGTTGCTCGTCGCCGCGGCGCTCGCGGTGCTCGTCGGATCGGGTGATCTCAGCGATCCGGAGCTACGCGACACGTTTCTGAAGCTACGCGGCTATCGACTCGCCGCGGCGTTTCTGGCGGGTGCGGCGCTAGCGGTCGGCGGCGTCGTCGTACAGGGGCTGTTCCGCAACCCACTCGCGAGCCCGTCGGTGCTCGGCACGACAGCCGGTGCGAGCTTCGGAGGGCAAGTCGCCCTGCTCGCGTACGGGCTTGCCGGTGTCGGAGGCAGCTTCGTCGTTCCTGAAATGGCCGTGCCGCTCGGCTGTTTCGCGGGCGCGTTGGCTTCGCTCGTGGTTCTTCTCCTTTTCTTGCGGGTCACCCAGGATCTTCTCGCCCTTCTACTCACCGGGTTCGTCTTGAGTGCGCTCTTCCTGAGCCTGAGCGCATTCGTAACAAGCGTCGCGCAAGAAACGTGGGAGCTCGGCCGAGCAGTCGTCTCGTTTTCGCTCGGCTCGGTGAGCGGAACCGGTCCGCGACAGTTGGCGTTTGCGCTTCCGCTGGTCGCTGTAGCGCTCGTCGCGTGTTGGTTCTGGGGCCGATCTCTCGATCTTCTTCTGAGCGGCGAAGAAGAGGCACAGTCGATGGGCGCCAACGTGGGCGCAGTGCGCTGGTGGTCCGCGATTTGGGTGAGTGTATTGGTCGCTGGCGCGGTGTCCCTGGGTGGCAACGTCGGCTTCGTGGGCCTGGTCATCCCACACATGCTGCGCCCATTCGCCGGAACGAAGCATCAGCGGCTGATCCCGGCGGCAGCTCTGGCGGGCGGCGTATTCCTGGTGGCTTGCGACATCATCGCGCGTGTCATTCCTTCGCGGAGTGAGATTCCACTCGGCGTCGTCACCGGCTTGATCGGTGCACCGCTGTTCTTGCTGCTGCTGATCAGGCTTCGCCGGGAGCAGGCCTATGCGTAACGGCGACGGGCATATGGCTCTCCGCGCGCGAGGCGTGAGCGTCACCCTCGGGGGCCGAGCCGTGCTCCACGACGTGAGCCTCGAAGCCAAACCCGGCGAAGTGCTCGCTCTTCTCGGGCCAAACGGGGCGGGCAAGAGCACGCTGCTGAAAGCGCTGGCCGGCTTGCTTCCCTATGAAGGCGACGTCGAGATCGACAACGTCGACGTGGGCTCACTTTCTGACCGCGCGAGGGCCAAGCGGGTTTCGTATGTGCCGCAACGCAGCCTGCTTCGCTCGGCGCTCTCGGTCGAAGAAGTGGTCGCGCTGGGCCGATACGTGCACGGCGGCAGTTTCGGCGGCATGTCGAAGAGCGACAGAGATGCGATCGACCACGCGCTCGAGACGGCCCATGCCGATGTCCTTCGCGATCGTGTTTTCACCCAACTCTCGGTCGGAGAGCAGCAACGCGTATTGCTCGCCCGTGCACTCGCGTCCGATGCGCCCATTCTGTTGCTCGACGAACCGACCGCCGCGCTCGACGTGGGAGAAGGAATGGCGGTGCTGCGTCTCATCAGAACACTCGCGGCGCGCAACCACACACTGATCGTCGTGCTGCACGACCTGGCCGACGCCCGCAGCACGACCGACCGCGCACTGTTGTTGAAGGAGGGCCGCGTCGTCGAACAGGGCGACACCGCCGATGTTGTGAGCGCCGATCCGATTCGGGCCGTCTACGGGGTGAAGCTCGTGGAGAACGCGCGAATCGGATTTGAAGCTGACACTGGCACTGGCACTGGCACTGGCACTGGCACTGGCACTGGCACTGGCACTGAGTGATATGAAGCGGGCCAATGAAGTCAACGGTGCGCTTTTGGTCGTTGCGTTGGTGTCGGCCGCCGCCCTCACGGGTGCTGTCTCGAAGAGGTCCCCCTTCCTAAATCGGGGCGACGCCCTGCGCACCGTCGAGGATGCAACAGGCGAACGCATTCTCGTACGCGACTACGCGCGCATCGTCAGCACGAGCACGATCGCAGATCAGGTTCTGATCGAGATCATCGAGCCGCACCGCGTGCTTGCCGTCAGCGGTCATACGCTCCGCACGCAAGAGTCTCGAGCTTACAGAGACAAAATCGGCGTCGAGCGCGCGCGCGACATCGAGACGATCATCGAGCTCCGGCCCGACATCGTGTTCATCAACAACTTCGTCGATCGACGCCAGGTACAGCGCCTCAAGGACGCCGGTTTGAACGTGTTCGACATGGGGGAGATGCGAGGCTTGGAAACCCTACTTCCGAACATCCGGCAGCTAGCCGCCGTGCTCGACGTCCCCGGGCGCGGCCAAGCGCTAGCCGACGAGCTCGTGCGAAAGCTCGAAGCAGTGTCGGCGCACATCGCGACCGAAGACAGGCGGCGAGGCCTCTATGTGGGGATTCACGGCGCCCGGCTCTACGGTGGGACCGCAGGGACGAGCTTTCACGACGTGCTCCTCGCGGGGGGCCTCGTCGACATCGCCGCCGAAGCAGGTTTCCAAGGATGGCCCGCCTTCACCAACGAGCAGCTACTCAGCCTCGACCCGCCTTGGATCATCACCAACCCGGGGACGGAACGCTCCCTTTGCCGTCATCCGGGCTTCCAGTCGCTGTCTGCCTGCCGATCCGGCCGGGTCCGTAGCATCGAAACGCACCTGCTGACCGACCCAGGCCTGGGAATCCTACAGGCCGCCGAAGCGGTGCACGCAGTCGTCTACGGAAACGGGACGTAACTGCTAGTCGAGCAGCGCGGGCAGAAGCTCGCTATACGCGTCAGTGCGTTGAAACTGCGGGAACTCCTCGGCGACGTTGTCGGGACATCGAAACAGGACCCCGCGGTCCGCTTCTTTCAGCATCGTCGTATCGTTGTAACTGTCCCCGGCGGCATGCACCCGAAACCCGATGTTTTGGAGCACAGCGACGGCCTTGCGTTTCCCGTCCGGGATCCGGAGCCGGTAGTCGGTCACCCGATTGGTCTCGTCGGTCAACAGCTCATGGCAAAAGAGCGTCGGCTGGCCGAGTTGGCGCATGAACGGCGCTGCGAACTGGTAGAAGGTGTCGCTCAGGATGATGAGCTGCGTGCGCTCGCGGAGCTCATCGAGAAACTCCTTGGCGCCCGGCAGCGGCTCCATCGTACCGATCACGTCGTCGATGTCCGAGAGCTTGAGCCCGTGCTCGTCGAGGATCTCGAGCCGCCCGCGCATGAGCTTGTCGTAGTCCGGCTCGTCGCGAGTGGTGCGCCGCAGGGCGTCGATGCCGGTCTTCTCGGCGAATGCAATCCACACCTCCGGGATGAGAACTCCTTCGAGATCGAGGCAGACGACGAGTGGCGGCATGAGTGGTGCTCCAATGCCCAAGCGGGGCAGGTGTAAGAGGGCGCTTCGTGTACCCGATTTTCCCGGTCGAGCAACTCGCTTCGACTCGACAGGAGGCCGCTCGCGAGTCACGAATGCGAGGTTAATGAAGTTTCGGAACGCGATCTTTGCCGGCGGAGGCAGCCGCTGCTTCTGGCAGCTGGGCTTCTGGGAAGGCGCCAAAGAGGCGGGGCTCGACCTCCAGCGCTCAGTGGAGTTCGCCGGCTCGACTAGCGCGGGTTGCGCGATGGCGACCGCGGCGGTCCTCGATCGGTCTCAGGACGCTCTGACGCTCTTCAAGGACTTCACGGCGAGGAATCCGAGGAACATCCACTGGAACAACATCAGCCCGCTCAGGCGGGGCGCTCTCTTGCCACATGGACGTATGTATCGTGACGCGATGAACGAGTTCATTGGGCCGGATGACTTGAAGGCACTGAAGAAGACTTCGGTTCACTTTCTGATGAGCGCCTACCCAAGATGGCTCACCGGGGCGATTGGCGCAGCCGCCGCGCTTTGCATCTACGGGGTCGAGAAAACGCTCCGCAAAGATCCCCTCCACCCGAAGTGGCCCGCGCGCGCCGGCTTCAAACCGCTCGTCGGCCGCGCGGCCGACTGTCACACACCGAAGGACTACATCGACCTCGTGCTCGCGGCGTCGTGCGTCCCCCCGGTCTTGCCGGAAGGCCGCTTCGGGAATCGAAAAGTGCTCGACGGCGGCCTGATTGAAAACATCCCTGTCCGGCTTGCCGACGAGCAGCCGGGCGAGACGCTGGTTCTACTGAGCCGCAAGTACGAGCGCGACCTCCCCGCAACAAAGGGGTTCACGTGGGTGCAACCGTCGAAGCCGATCAAGATCGACAAGTTCGACTACGCCAACCCGGACGGGCTCCAAGAGACGTTCGAGCTGGGCATCGCCGACGGCCGGCAGTTTGGGCGACGTCAGGAAGCTTCCGCGACCAGTCGTTCGTAGAGCCCGAACAGTTGGCGAAAATGGTCGTCCATCGTGCCAATCTCGTGGCGCGCCGCGCGGGCGCAGCCAGCGACGAGAGCGTCGCGATCGCGGTCGAGGAGGGCCTCGATCGCCGCGCCGCAGGCAGCTATATCGCCGGGCGCGTAGGTTTCTGAATACGACGGATCAGCCAAGTCTGCGGCACCGCCTTGATCCGGAACGATGATCGGGAGCCCTGAGCAGACGGCCTCGGCGACGACAAGCCCATAGGTCTCAGCGGCGGAGCCGTGAAGCATCGCATCCGCGCTGGCGAGGCTCGCGGCAATCTCGTCCCGGTCGGCGACGAAGCCAGCCACGTGCACACCCGGTACCCTCGCCGCCCTTCGCTTGATCCAATCGCGCAGCGGCCCATCGCCGTAGATGACCAACCCCATCGGGCGCGTCGCGCTCGCACGGGCAAACCCAGCGAGCAGGGTCCCAAGTCGCTTCTCGGGATGGAACCGGCTGATGGTCATCAGCAGCGAGGCTTCCTCACCGACCCCGCAGCGCTCGAGCATTTGCTGGCGTACAGCCGGATCTCTGCGCGACGGAGAGAATCGTGCCTTGTCGATTCCGAAGGGCACCGCCTGCGCGCGACGCAGACCAAACCGCCGGAGCTTGTCTGCGAGCCACTCACCGCTCACCACGGTGGTGTCGAAGTGCGCGCTCAACCTCCGAAGATAGGCCCAGTACCAGCCGAACATTCGGTCAACGCGGTCGATGCCGAGGTGATGTCCGAGAAAGGTTTGCGGATACACCGCCACCGGGTCCTGATGGAAGATGAACGTCTTCACCGCATTGCCGGGCCAGCGCGCAACAAACCAACCGCCCGACCAGGGGGAGGAGCCCTCGACCAGGTCCGGCGCTTCGCGATCGAGAATCCGGTGCACCGCTTCTTCACGCCAAAGCACGTAATAACGGGGATCGAGGGGCATGGGTGGGCCCTTGACCCAGCAGATGCGACCGCCCAGACGCTCTTCTTCACCATCGTCGGGGCCGGGGGCAATGACAACGACTTCGTGGCCGTGTCGCGCACCGGCTTCGAGCTTCTGATTGATGTAGGTGCGGACGCCACCGCCTTGCTCCGCGTAGAACTCGGCTACGTCCACGATCTTCATAGCGCGCAGAGGATATAGCGAGCGAAGCCTCGGGTCGATGAAACATGGTCGGAGGTTTCGCCGGAGTTGTGTTATGAACGTCGAGGCCTATAGTTCGGCGCAGTGACGCGATCAGTCCTGACACTCGTCGTTGCGGTTGGTCTCGCGTCACTCGGGGTTTGGATAGCCAGAGGCCTTAATCTCGATACGGGGGTCGAGGCGCTCCTTCCGGACGATTCGGTGTCGGTCCTGTCGATCCAGGAGGCGCGCGACAAGCTCGGACTAGAAGAGCCACTCACGATCCTCGTCGCCTGGGACGACCCCGACCGCAACAAGGCTCTCGCCACCCAGCTCGCCAAGACGTTCGCGGAATGGCCCGAGACGGTGTGGGTCATGACCGGCTACGGCTTAGACGCGCTCAGTGAGCGCGCTCTCTATTACGTCGACGCCGATACCCTCTACGAATGGAGCGAGCTCGCAGAAGAGGCGTTCGATTGGGAGGTCTGCAAGGCGTCGCCGTTGTGCGTGACTATTGCGGACCCGCCGGAGCTTCCCGACAGCGATGCGGTTCGAGAAGCGGTCGACCGTTCGCCGGCGGGGACGGTGCTCCGTCAGCTCACGGGTCAATCCGCCAAACAAGCCGGCGGCAGCGGTGACGAAGGCGATGAAGGGCCGCGGGCGCTGTGCAACGATGAAGGTACAGTGTGTGCCGTCCAGGTCATGTTGAGCGGCTCGCCCGGAGACCTCGGCTATGCTCGGATGATCAAGGAGCGGGCTGACGCCGTCATGGCCCGCTTGGCCGAGTCGCAACCCGAAGGCACACGCTTCGAGGTCACCGGCCGCTATCGCGTGGCCCCTCTCGAGCACGGCATCATCCTGAAGGACCTTCGGCTGGTGTCGATCCTCGCCGCTCTGGGGTCGCTGCTCATGGTGTTCGTGTTTTTCCGTGACCTCACGGCAGTCGTGCAGCTCATGGTCCCCATGTTGAGCGGTCTTGCTGTCGCCGTCGGCCTGGTCGTTCTCATCGAGCCCAAGATCAACATCATCAGCGCCTCCGCGCTGGCCATCCTCGCGGGCATGGCGATCGACTTCGGAATCCACCTCTTGATGCACTACCAGTCCGCGCGTGCGGAGGGGTTGAGCCCAGCCGCGGCGGCGACGGCAAGTGTGCAAGAGCTGTGGGTGTCGCTGTTTGTTGCAGGTCTGACGACCGCCTGCGGCTTCGGCGCTCTCTCGATGACCGATTTCCAGGGTTTCTCCCAGATGGGCTGGATCGCATCGCTCGGCATCATCGTAACGCTGCTCTGGACGCTCGCGGTCTTCCCGAGCATGGTTCGCCTCGTTCCCGGCAGCAACAAAGCCCATCGGCCGTCTGCAGCAAAAGATCGAAGCGCGCGCGGCCTTGCGTCGGTCGCTCTGGTGGTGGGGCTCCTGGCCATTCCGTTTGCGGCGGAGGTCGGGTTCGAGTCCAACTTGAGCAAGCTTCAGCCCAAGGGCATCGGCCAGACCATCGACGGGTCGTTGATGCATGCCCGCCGGAACATCAATGTGCTCTACATCGGCGAATCGCGCGAGGCGGTGACCGCCGCGATCGAAGACGAGCTGATGACGAAAGGCGGCCTGGAGGCCCTCGGCGTCGAGCCGGTCGTTGTCTCCGCACAGGTGATCTTCCCGGGAGACTCGGACGAAAAGACCGAGATCTTGGCCGACCTCAAAGCGACGCTCGTGCGCACACGGGAAAAAGCGACCGAACGCGAGGATACCAAGCTCCTCGCGGAGCTCGACGAGCTCGAGCCGTGGGTGGACATCGACGGGCCGCCGCAAGCGGATCAGATTCCCGAATGGCTCGCCGCAACGCTGGTCCTGAAGGACGGCTCGGTCGGCAAGAGCGGCATCATCTACGTGCCGTTGCGGGGCTCGAACGCCGCAGCCATGGAGAAGCTCGCGGCCTGGCTCGACCAGCTGCGCGAGGCGCACCCAGAGGTCAGCTTCGCGTCCGGCGCCGCGCTCCTGGGCGAAGTGACGCCCGCGTTGATTGCAGATGCGCCCTGGGTTCTCGCCTTGGTGTTCCTCGGCCTGATCGTCGCCACCGCCATCGCAAGCCGGTCGTTCGCGGTCACGCGCGACGTATTCCTTGCGACCGCACTGAGCACGATTCTATTTGCGGCGACCCTGGCCCTCTTTGGCATCGACCTCCATCTCTACAACCTTCTCGCGGTACCTGTCTGCGTGGGTCTCGCCGTCGATGGGGCTGTTCATGTGCGGTGGGCGCATGACTACGACGGTGCCCGGCAGCGGTACGCGACGTACAAAGCGGTCGCCGCGTCCACGCTCACTTCGATGGTTGCATTTGGCGCGTTGATGACCGCCGACAGTCCGGGGCTTCGATCGTTGGGGCAGGTAGGGGTCATCGGCCTCGGTATCTCGCTTGCCGTGAACCTGGTGTGGCTTCGAGCCTGGTGCGCGCCGCAGCAGCCGAACGAGGCCTGACCCCATGTGCGGCATCGCAGGAACGCTTGCGGTCGACCCGAATGCGCTGCCAGATCGCGCGGCCGTCCAGCGAATGTGCGACGCCATGGTTCATCGCGGGCCGGACGATCATGGGACCCTAGCCGATGGCCCCTGTGCCCTCGGCCATCGGCGACTGTCGATCATCGACCTCCGGCCCGAGGGTGCCCAGCCGATGACCAACGAGGACGACTCGATCGCAGCCGTGGTGAACGGCGAGATCTACAACTTTCAACAGCTCCGCCGTGACCTCGAGGCTCAGGGCCACACTTTCAAATCACGCTCCGACTCCGAGGTGGTCGTCCATCTCTACGAAGAGGAGGGAGTCGACTTCCTCGATCACCTGCGCGGGATGTTCGCTATCGCGCTGTGGGACGGGCCGCGCAGGCGGCTGGTGCTCGCGCGCGATCGATTCGGCCAGAAGCCGCTCTTCTATCACGCAGGCTCCCGGGGCCTAGTGTTCGCCTCCGAGCTCGGAGCGCTAGTAGAGTCAGGTCGCTTCGAACGGCACCCCGACATCGATGCAATCGATGCCTTCTTGTCGCTGCAATACGTGCCGTCGCCGCGGACCGCGTTTGACGGTGTCCGCAAGCTACCGGCTGGTTGCCGGTTGGTGTGCGAGATGGGTCGCATCGGCGAGCCAGAGCGTTACTTCCAGCTTCGCTTCGACCAACCCACGACCGGATCGCTCGCGGAGCTGACCGAACGCCTACACGCACACGTCGAGGACGCCGTTCGCGTTCGCATGGTCTCGGACGTCCCGCTCGGCGCCTTTCTCTCTGGCGGCCTCGACTCGTCGCTCGTCGTCGCGATGATGGCGATGCAGTCGTCGCACCCCGTCAAGACGTTCTCGGTCGGCTTCACGAGCAAGGATTTCAGCGAGCTGCCGTACGCAAAGATGGTGTCCGATCGCTACGGCACGGATCACCACGAGATCGTGGTCGATCCCGACATGGCCGCCATCATCCCCGAATTCGTTCGGCACTACGGCGAGCCATTTGCTGACAGCTCGGCGTTGCCAACCTGGTACCTGTGCGAATACACGCGCGGCGGAGTCACGGTTGCGCTGAGCGGCGACGGCGCCGACGAAGCGTTTGCGGGCTACCGCCGCTATTGGCACTCCCGCACGGCGCGCATGCTGCGAGGGCTCCCCGGACCGATCCCGGCGGTGCTCGCGACGGCGCTCGGCGGCATTCCGATCCCGGCGGCGCAGCAAGTGCGAGACTACGGACGCCGGCTGATGGAGCCCGAACACGTGCGCTTCCTCGGTCTTGCTGCGCACATCCCTCATGAAGACCGGGTCGCTCTCTACGGGCCTGCCATGCGCGAGCGGTTCGCCGAGGACCTCGTCGCGCGACGCTTTGGTGCGCTCTACGCCGCGTCGACGGCCACCGACCCGGTCAACCGGCTCCTCGACCTCGACATTCAGACCTATCTCACCGACGACATTCTCACGAAGGTCGACATCGCCTCGATGGCGCACTCATTGGAGGTGCGATGCCCGCTCGTCGACCAAGAGTTGATGGCGTTCGCGGCGTCCCTACCGGGCGAGATGAAGCTCCGCGGGCTCACCACCAAACGGATCCTCCGAGAAGTCGCCAAACCGCTCCTGCCGCAGAAGATCCTGACGCGACGCAAGCAGGGGTTTGCCCTGCCCGTCAATCGCTGGATGAGAGAAGATCTCGCGCCGCTCTCGCGCGACGTCTTGCTCGACCAGACCGCACGCGAGCGCGGGATCTTCGACCACGCCGCCATCGAAGGGCTACTCCTGCGACACCAACGTGGCGAGCCCCGGGGCGATCAGATCTGGGCTCTGATGATGCTCGAGCTCTGGTACCGCGCGTTCATCGATCGATGATGTCCCACTGACCCGGATCCCGCGCTTTCGCGGACCGTGCTAAAGGGGCATCCGTGATTTCCATCGTCGTGCCCACCTATCGGGAAGCGGCCAACCTGCCGCGCGTGGCCAAGGCCGTGGACGAAGCGTGTGCCGCCCTCGCGGACGAGTACGAGCTCTTGTTCATCGACGACGATTCGCAGGACGGCTCCGAAGAGATTTGCGCGGAGCTGGCCGAACGCTTTCCGGCCCGCATGGTGGTACGAAAGGGCGAGCGAGGCCTGGCCACCGCCGTGATCCATGGAATCACGGTGTCCTCCGGAGACATCGCCGTCGTGATGGATGCCGACCTCTCCCATCCGCCGAGCGCGATCCCAAGCATGGTCGAGCGGCTCCAACGTGGTGAAAGCGACTTCGTTCTTGGGTCGCGCTACGTCGAGGGCGGCTCGATTCATGATGACTGGAGCTTCTTCCGCCAGCTCAACTCCATCATCCCCTCGCTCCTTGCGCGGCCCCTGTGCCCCCTCAAGGATCCGATGAGTGGCTTCTTCGCCATCCGTCGCATGGACATGCCGGACCCGAGCCGCCTCTCGCCGATCGGCTATAAGATCGCGCTCGAGATTTTCGTGAAGGGCCACTTCAGCGACGCAAGCGAAGTGCCAATCCACTTCGCGGACCGGCAACACGGCGAAAGCAAGCTCTCGCTCAGGGAGCAGCTCAACTTCCTTCGCCACTTGGCCCGACTGTACGCGTATAAGCTTCGCTCCGGCGCGGGGACGTGAACCTCATTCGAGAAGATCGGACGGTCGGCTGCGATCGCGCCCACGCCGACACGGAACGCACTTTAGGAAGGCGAGGGGCGCAGAATGTGCGCGTGGCCGCGTCTAATCTGCATATCGATCGGCACAACGTGAAGAAGAGGGTAGACAGAACGTTGCGCATTTGTGCATTCTCCGGTCACCGGGATCCACAGCGATTCCGGGCCCCGCATTCGGTTCGCGCTCGATGAGCAGGTGGAGGTGCGTTGTGAAGTATCGATGGATCGCATTCGTCGCCATGATGGCGGCCTTGTTGGCTTCGTCGTCGGCGGCACCGGCCGCCGCCCAATACCGGGGCGATGACAAAGATGAATCTCCGCCGGAGGAGCCTGCGACCGAAGCCACGGAAGCGGAAGCCCCCATGTCTGAGCGCGACAAGCTCAAGGCGCTAGAGGCGGAATCCGAGACGCCGACCGTGACGGGCGTCCGACCCGGCAGCGCGGACACACCCGCCAAGGTCGGTGAAGCCGGAATGGGTACCGAAGCCGCCGAGCGAGAGAGGATGCGCAGGAGCATCGGCGACGTCGGTCAAAGCGTTCGCAAAAAGGGCGACGACGCCGTCCCGCTGAGGTTCCAGTTCCACGGGTACTACCGCACTCGTTACAACTGGATCGGAAACGCACCGATGCCCAAGGGCAGCCAACCGGGTGTGGCCCCAACTGAGTTCCCAAAGAAGAACGCTTCCTACGGCTACATGCGACTGCGTCTCGATCCCGAGGTCACCTACGGTCCCAACCCGGATCTTCCGATCGCACGCCTCCGCTTCACGATCGATGGCTTGGACAATGTCGTGCTCGGCGACAACGCCCGCGTGTTCAACACCCCGCTCTTCGCCGTCGACCAGTCCAAGACGGACGTCAACGGCTTCGACCTCACCGAGTCGCTCAAGCTGGAGCGAGCCTGGATCGAGTTCTTGGTCCCGATTGGCCAAGTCCGCGTCGGTCGAATGGAATCGCACTTTGGTATGGGCGCTCTGACCCACGCTGGTAACGGTCTTGCCGAGTGGGGTGACTTCCTGCGTGGCGAGACCTTCGACCGTATCCTGTTCGCCACGCGGCCGATTACGTTGGCGCGAGGCATCAGCAAGGGCGACACGCGCCAAACCCCACTGATCTACGCGTTCCTCTACGATCGGCTCTCCCAGGATACGGTCGTGGACCCGACGATCGGCTCACCGCCGGCCGCGACGAACCCGAACTTCCAGCCGTTCTACACGACGTTCCCTGAGCGCTCGGAGTTCCCGCTGGCCTACCTGACCAACCTCGATCGGCGGGTGAATGAGATCGTCAACGTCCTCGTCTGGCACGACGAGGACTTTGGCCGCGGCGCAACCGACGAGCTCTTCGTCGGAGCCTATGTGGTGTACCGATGGCAGAGGTCCACTGAAAGCCGCATCATCATCCCGGATGTCGCGTGGCGATTGAAGAGCACCCTCAAGAAGAAGAGGAACTTGGCGATCACGACGGAGGGCGAGTACCACACGTACCTCGGACACAGCGGTGGATTGGCGTTTACCGGAGGATGTCCACCCGAACCCTGTAACCGAGGCGATGCAGGCATCCACAACGTGCTGGCCCGCATCGGCGTGATCGATGAGGGCGACTGGGCGGCGCAGCTCGAAGGTGGCTTTGCATCGGGTGACACCAATATCCTCTCCCTCGGAGAGTCGCCTCCGAAGCTCAAAACTCGAGGTTTCAACGAGAACATCAAGGTTGGCCTTCTGATGTACCAGGTCGCGCTCAAGGCGCTGACCTATCAGGCCCTCAATCCGCTCGGTGCGGCGGAGCTCGGCTCGAACGGCAGGGTCTATAACACGAAGTATTTCCTGCCGAGCTTCCGTTTCACGGTTGTCCCGGGCCTCGAGCTGCATGCCCAATTCCTCATCGGTTGGGCGAGCAAGCTCGATCAGCTCGTCTACGGGATCGGCAACACCAATGACGATTGCGGCTTCTCCTCGGAGTGCTTCTATGGTTGGGAGGCCGACCTCGCCATCCGCGCCAAGATGGGCGCCAAGGACATCATCTGGGTCGACCTAGAGACCGGCATGATGCAACCAGGGAAGGCCTACACAAACGCCGGCTTCAGCGACGCGTGGCTCTGGACCGTGCAGCTACGTGCAGCGATGATCTTCTAACGGGGTATGGCCAAAGGAAAGGAACCGACCATGAAACTCAGCAATCCTATTTGGGTTCTCGGGCTGGCCTGCCTGACTGGCCTGGCCGGCATGATCGCGGCCTGCGACAGCGGGCCCCCCGTCCAAGGATGCAGACCCGGCGAAATCGTCAATACGGACGGGCGCTGTGAAGCGGGTGGTGGCACGGGTGGCACACCTGGCACCGGTGGCACACCTGGCACGGGTGGCACCGGCGGCTCCATGGGCGGCGAGTGCACCAACGACGCAGACCAAGCGGTCTATGGCGACCTGTCGTACACCAACGCCGACGGTGAGAGCAGCACTGGCTCCGACGCCGCCTCGGCGATCGCCAGCGATTGCGTCTTTGGCGGGCCAGACACGGTTCCAACCGAGGGCTGTGCCGCATTGGCTGGTATCGTAGTCGTCTGCTCGGTCACGATGAGCTGCACCCTGGAACAGATCGCCGACTTGACCAACTGCGTGGGAGAGTGCGCACAGGACACCATTGAGAGCATCACGGGGTCGCGGCTCTCCGACGGGTGCGGGGCCTGCTACAGCGAAAGCGTGGCATGCAGCGCAGCAAAGTGCGCGACAAGCGGTTGCAGCAATCCTACCTCGACAGAGTGTGTCACGTGCCGATGCGTGGAGGGCTGCACTCCAGGATTCGACGTTTGCTCGGGGCTCCCGTCAACGGGCGTCTGCGACTCCTTGTAGTCGTATTGTAGTCGTAGCTGGCTGGCTGGCTGGCTCGGAACGGGGCGCCCACATCGTGGTCGCCTCGTTTCTCATTCTACACGCACACCGCGCCGACGGTCGCCACCTCGGAGAGGCACGGGTAGGCGTCGGAGGGTACCCGTTGAAGCCAGTCATTGACACCCTTGCAGTCGAGCTCGGCCACACATGCAAACACAGCCTCTACCGCATCCCCGCAAGCTTCGGACTTGGCACCTTCCAGGGCCAAACTTTCTTCGCAACCTTGCTGACATGACGCTTCGTCTACGTCTTCGAAGCCCTCGACGCCGGACAAGGCGTCGCACTCGCCAACTGCCGTTGCGCAAAACGCGATGCAGGTCGGTCCCGGCTCGAAGATCATCACCCCGCCGGCGCCACCTTCGCCCCCAATACCGCCTGAGCCGCCCAACTCGGCGCCCCCATCACCGCAACCCAAAGTCCCCAGGCTCAGGACCCACAGCAAGCCAAGTACCCATCTAAGCATCATCATCCTCAATAGTTCTTGCCGACGATCTCCTGCACCCGCGTCAGCAACGACTTCGAGTACAGCCGGCCAGTGAGCGAAGCGCGAGCCTCACGCTGAACCGCCTCCCAGGCATGCTGGTTGCGCCAAAGGTTGACCGTCTTGAGCCGCTTGGCCAGGGCTTCGGTGGCTTGCTCGTCGAGCCTCCGCCCACCGTCACGAAACTCGGCGGCATGATCGATCGCGCTCTGCCGAATGTGGTCTTGGGCCTCTTTCGGAAGCGCGGCGAGGCGGTCCTTCTTGATGACGTAAGCGCCGACGACGATGCCGCCCCCGGGCTTGGTCATCGTCTTGAGCCGCGCGTGCCACTGAAATGCGAGGACAGCAATCGAAGATGCGATCACCGTGTCCACCATGCCCGTTTGAAGTCCCGAGAAGACCTCGGGCAAGCCCATCGTCACGCCGTTAGCGCCTGCAGCTTCGATGAACGCCTTCATCGTGGGCGAGCCACGCCACACCCAAGGCCGAACATTTCGTAGATCGGATGGATGTTGGATCTTGTGCTTGGAGAAAATCCTGATCTGCCCAGAGTCTCCCCAGGAGATCAGGACATACCCGGCTTTGTCGAAGAGCGCTTCGAGGTCCGGGCCGAGCTTCTCGCGCACGTCGTCAAGCGCGGGGTAGCTCGTGATCAGCCCCGGCGCTTGCAACACCAACACTTGCGGCACGAGCGCGCCGAGGCCCGTTGACGTCAACAGCGCGCCGTCGAGCTGCCCGATACGCATCTTGCGAACCACCGTCATCTCATCGCCGGCTACGCCGCCGTCGTACATCTTGAGCGCGACTTGCCCGTCGGTACGCTCTTTGAGCTCCCTGCGGAGCTGTTGAAACGCCTTGCCAAGCCCGGACTGCCTGGGCGCCAGGGTCGCGATTCGAAGCTGATGCGTGGCGGGGGAGCTCGCTTCGGCACTGGCTTCACCGGCAAACGAATCGCCGCTGACTAAGCCAGCGAGCAGCGTCAGAGACAACACGAGGAGATTGCAGCGCATGCTGCACGAGAGCATGAAGTGGTGGGACGCTCAAGGGGGAGTCGTGACGTGTCGCGCCCCACACTATCGCTTACTTCTTGGCTAGTTTGGCCCAGGAGTCTTTGAGCTGGATGGTGCGGTTGTAAACGGGGCGGTCTCGAGTGCTGTCGGGATCGACCACGAAGTAGCCCAGGCGTTCGAACTGGACGCGTTCGCCAGGGCCGCGCGTGGCTAGACTGGGTTCCAGCTTTGCGTTTTGCAGCAGCTCGAGCGAGGTGGGATTGATTCGGTCGGTGAAGTCGCCTTCGTGCGCGTCGTCGAGCGGGTTTTCGTCGTTGAAGAGGCGGTCGTAGAGGCGCACCTCGGCGTCGACGGCATGCTTTGCGCTGACCCAGTGAAGCGTCCCGCGCACTTTACGGCCGTCGGGCGCGTTGCCGCCTTTCGAGTCGGGGTCCCAGGTGCAGCGGAGCTCGACCACGTTGCCTTCGTCGTCTTTGACGACTTCGTTGCACGTAACCAACGCCCCGTAGCGCAAACGCACTTCCTTTCCTGGTGCCAGGCGGAACCACTTCTTCATCGGCTGTTCCATGAAGTCGTCGCGTTCGATGAACACCTCGCGCGTGAGGTGTAGCGTTCGCGATCCGAAGCTCTCATCGTTCGGGCTGAAGGGCGCGACGAGCTCGACCTCTTCACCCGCGGGGAAGTTCTCGATCACCAGCTTCAAGGGACGCAGAACCGCCATGGTGCGCGGCGAGGTGGCGTTCAGGTCCTCGCGCAGAGCATGCTCGAGGAGCCCCACATCGACGACGCTGTCCCGCCGCGACACGCCAATGCGCTGCGCAAAGCGTCGAATTGCAGCGGGCGTGTAGCCGCGGCGACGCATCCCCGCCACGGTCGGCATCCGAGGGTCATCCCAGCCGCTGACGCGCTCCTCCTCGACGAGCCGCTTGAGCAGACGTTTGCTCATCACCGTGTAGGTCAGGTTCAAGCGCGCGAACTCGTACTGCCAAGGTATCGGGTCAAAATCGAAGTGCGACACGAACCACTGATAGAGCGGATTGTGGTGGGCGAACTCCAACGTACAGACGGAGTGGGTGATTCCCTCGAACGCATCCGACATGGGATGCGCGTAGTCGTACATGGGGTAGATGCACCAATCGTCGCCCGTGCGGTGATGCGTCACTTTGCGAATGCGGTACATCAGCGGGTCGCGAAGGTTCACGTCCTTGGACGCCATATCGATTTTCGCGCGCAACACATGGGCGCCTTCCTCGAATTCGCCGGCTCGCATGCGCCCTAAGAGGTCGATGCTTTCCTCGACGCTTCGATCGCGAAACGGGCCGTTGACCCCTGGCCTGTAGAAGTCGCCACGGCCCTCGCGAATCTCTTCGAGGCTCTGGCTGTCGACATACGCGAAGCCGCGCTCGATCAGGTCCACCGCACAATCGTAGAGCCGCTCGAAGTAGTCCGATGCGAAGTATTCGTGACTCCCCCAATCAAACCCGAGCCATCGCACGTCTTCGCGAATCGACTCCACGTACTCGGTATCCTCAGCCTCCGGATTCGTGTCGTCGAAGCGAAGATGGCAGCGCCCCTGATCGGAGAGCTCCGCAGTCGTGAAATTCAAACAGATCGCCTTGGCGTGTCCGATGTGCAGATACCCGTTGGGCTCGGGAGGAAATCGCGTCACGACCTGACCACCGTGCTTGCCGTCACGAACGTCCGCCTCGACGAGCTCGTGGATGAAGTTCGGCGCGTTCTCTTGGCCCTCTGCCTGCCCTTCGGCTCGCTCATGGGGCAGGTCTAGCGCGCTTTTCACCCCGATGCCGCTTTTGCGTGCGGCCTGTGGCGCGCACACCGCGCGCGACTATCCTTCCGTCCATGCTCTCGAAGCTGATCCTAGTCGGCCTGGTCGTCCTCATCGCCGTCGTGCTCTACATGCGTTTCTCGGCGGTGGGTGTCTCCGGGGGCGAGGCGCGTGACCTGGTCGCAAAGGGTGCGACGCTTCTCGATGTCCGCAGCCCCCAAGAGTTCTCAGGAGGACACATCGAGGGCGCTGTAAGCATCCCGGTCCAAGATCTCGCCGGCCGGATCGACGAGCTTGGGGACAAGAACGACCAAATCGTCGTCTACTGCCAAAGCGGTGGGCGGAGCGCCGTAGCGAAAGGTTTGCTCGAAAGCCATGGCTTCACGAACGTCCACGACATGGGCGGCATCGGACAGTGGTGAGCGCCATGCCGGCAAGCTACATCTGCGCCGATTGCGACCATGAGTTCGTGCCCGAGGAAGCGGGCAGCGACCCACGTTGCCCCAAGTGCAGTCGGACCGAAGCCGTCGAGCCCGCCGGCGGCTCCACGCTCCAAAGCGATATCTGGCGCCAGTGGCTGTTCGTGTTCGCCCTTCTCTTCATCGCAGGAATCGCCTACGTGATATTCGAATGACCCTACAGATCTCCTACGTATCCGACGTCCTATGCATCTGGGCTTACGTTGCCGAGATTCGGTTGGACGAGGTGCGAAAGGAGTTCGGCTCGTCGGTGGAGCTGGAATACCGCTTCATCCCAATCTTCGGCGCCACACACCATCGCATCGCCGTAGGCCGCAAAGACCGCGGCGGATACGCAGGTTTCGGGGAGCACATTCGAAAGGTCGCCGAGGGTTTCCCCCACGTCTCGGTAAGCGAACGTGTTTGGAGTGAAGTGGCGCCGACGACCTCCTCGACCGCGCACGAAATGCTGTGCGCGACGCGGCTGCTGGCGAACGAAGGGGTCGTCGACTCGGCGCGCCGCGACGACCTCGGAGGACGCACCCTCTTCGAGGAGGCGATCTGGCAAGTTCGAGTAGCATTCTTCGAGCACGCCCGTGACATCTCCGACCGCGACGTCCTCCTCGACGTGCTCGGTCAAGCGGGAGTGCCTACCGAAGCGATTGAAGCCAGGCTGAAGTCCGGCGAAGCGATGGCGGAGGTCTGCCGCGACATCGAGCTGCGGGACGAACACAAGATCGAAGGCAGCCCGACCTACTACCTCAACCAGGGCAGGCAGAAGCTGTACGGCAACGTCGGCTACAGGGTCGTGTCCGCGAACCTGCGCGAGCTCTTAGAGCAGCCGGGGCACCAAGCTTCCTGGTGCTAACCTGGGCCCCGCGCAACAAGCCAACTGGACTCAGGGGATGAGCGACTCTCGCGCCTCAGCGACAGGGGCGCTCTGCGGGGCCCGACCGAGCAGCCGCATGACGAGCAGCACCAGGCCACCTCCGGCAAGGGCGGCGACGTGAAGCGCGACGAGAGACATGATGACGAAGAGAAAAGCAGTATTCATGGGAAACCCCCGATCCGTTCCCGCGAGGGACTTGTTGGGGCAGCCCGCCCACGTTCCTTATACGCACCAGTTTGGGGATTTCGACGCAGCGCGTCAAGGATTAGGACTATAACTTTACCGTGCTGCCGCTGTTTCTGGGAGAAACCTCAATAATTTCTTGGGCACTAATCGTGAGGATTCATCTGAATTAGGTGCCTAGGGGGCAACCTCGCATGGGAACACTGCAGCGCCCGGAATGTCTTCCACGAAGGTGCCCTCTTCCGCTCGATCGATCACTCCGTCGGGATCTGTGATCGCCGCCTCGAGCCAGTCGCGCAGCGCGATCCCAGCGACCTCCCCCTCGTAGAACTCCGGGCGTAGCGAGATCACGTGAACGCTCTCCTCCGATTCACTCGAGTAGTAGTAGTGGATGCCGTTGAGGTCCTTCGTGTCGCAGTAGTCCCGACGCAGCGTGTTGATCCAGTGGTCTTCGGTCATGAACAAGGCATCGCCCTGCTGCGTGACGTCCCTCTGGTTAGAGAGGATCAGAAGCTGTTGCTCGGGAACGGTCTTTAGCCGTGGCGCGGTCCTCTCGTACATGACGGGGCCGACCGCGCAATCACCTGTGAAGCAGTACGGAGGAAGGTTCGGAAGGGCTCCCCAGGAGGGGATCAGCGTGAATCCCAGCGTGCGAACACTGGCGACGGTACCATTGTCAAGCGCGCCTCCGGCATCGGGGAATGCTGTCGTCCTCGGCCACTGCAGATCGTCCAACAGCCAGTGGTAGTTGTAGAGCGTGCCGTAGGCACCGGCTGAAAAGCCACCGAAGAGGGTGATCAGCTCGTCCGGACGGAAGCCGTCGCCACCTTCCTCGTCGATGAGCTTCCAGAGGAGGTCGCGGACCATTTGCATCGCGGCCCGCGCGTTGACCGCTCCGTACCGAGGCAACCCGAAGTCCTCGACCACCCCGGCGCCGGCGAACACATCTTGGTTGCAATACGGCAGATACACCTTGGTCCAATTGGCAAACGGGCTTTCGTCCTGGTCGTTCGACATGATGCCGACGCCGGTCTCGGCCACCTCGGTGTCTTGCGCGTTGAAGAGACCTGGATTGTTCATCATGCGATCGACGCAGTCGTCTTCGAAGAAGCAGACGCCCCCGCCCTCAAGGGCGATGATCACCCTGTCAAGCGGCTCGCCTTCGGGAGCGAGCCGGATCTGAAACGCGTACTCGGTCCCGTCGCCGCACAGAGTGCCCCACTTGTCTCCGTCGACGATGACCTGCTCATACTCGCCACGCGGCGGATCCATGTCGACGTTCGAGGGGCCACACGATAACGCGAGGGGTGCGGTGTCGGCATGTGCGGTCGCCAGGATGCAATCCACCTGGCGCATCGCTCGCTGAACGTAGGTCGAGGGGGGAACCGCGATGATGCCCTCGAGGGCCGAGCACGCGCCTTCGATCTCGGTCACCGCGGCCGCGGCCGCAGCCTTCGCTGCGGTGTCCAAGGCACTCGCATCGCACTCGTCCGCCGCAATGCACTCGTTGGCCCCCGACAGCACGCCATCGACCAAGGTCGAGACCGTTTCGTGTGAGGTGCGCAAGCACTGCCTTTCGTCAGACGTGGCCTCGGACCACACCGACCCGTGAGGCCCCCCAAACGTACGGGACGCGATCGACTGCGTTTGCGACATGCATGAGGACTGTAATCGAGCAACCAGCGCGGCGACTGTCAGGGAGTTGAGCTCGTCATCAGCGCAGCTGGCTCCGACGCTGTCCTCCAGCGCCGAGAGCGCGGCGGCAACGCTCTCGTCGTCAGCGTCACACGGCGCGTTGGTGTCGAGATAGCAAGCCAGCCGTTCGTCGCCGACCGAATCCACACACACGCGAAGCGCTTCGGGGACGGCCACGACGCATTCGCCAGGAGACGGCCCAACCGAGCTTCCCGAATCGTTGCCGCAGCCGGCAGCCATCATCCCCAGCAAGGCCAACGACAGGCCCAGCGCCACAAAGAATCGATATGTCATGAAAGCTCCGCGCACGTTGGTCAGGCCCCGCGATCGCCAGCCAAGACTGGCGCCCCATCTCGAAAGCGGACTTTCATCTGCATCCCGCGCTCACCGGGATTGAGCGATATCTGGGGAACGAAATCCGGCTCGAAGCCCTCGAGGAGATTGACGTCGACGTTCTGAATCAGGGTGCCGAGGATGATGCGCATCTCCATCAGGGCGAACTGTTTGCCGAGGCAAACGCGAGGGCCCGCCGCGAACGGGACGTAGGCCCCCTTCGGAAGCTGACGCTCGAACTCACGCGTCCAGCGCTCGGGCCGATACTCCAGCGGGTTGTCGAAGTACTTGGCGTTACGGCCCAGGGCGAGGGGGCTGATCGCGAGGATTGCGCCTTTCGGGAAGAAGTAATCTCCGAGGCGCAGATCTTTTTGTGCCTCGCGCGCGAAGATCCACACGGCCGGAAGACGGCGAAGCGACTCCTTCACGCACATCTCCAGGTACGGGAGGTCTCCAAGGTCATCCACGCCGATCGGCCGCTCGCCCATGACCTCGTCGATCTCGCGCTGCGCCTTCGCGAGCTTGTCCCGGTTGGTGGCCAGTAGATACCAAGCCCAGGTGAGGTTGTGCGCCGTGGTCTCGTGGCCGGCGAAGATGAGCGTCATCAGCTCGTCGCGCATTTGCTGGTCGGACATGCTGCCTTCTTCATCGGTGGCAAACACGATGTGCGACATCAAATCGCCGCGGTCCTTCCGCTGTTTGCGCCGGGAAGCAACCAAACGGTTGATGACGCCATCCATCGCGTCGAGCGCTCGAACCATCCGCCTGTTGCGCTTCGAAGGCCACCAACGCGGCGCGGGAATCGGGGTTTGCGCGTGATCGATCAGCGCTTCCATGATGGCTTGCATCGCATCGTGCACCGTCTCGGTGTCGTGCGCGAGGTCCGTATCGAACAGCGTCTTCGCGACGACGCGCAGGGTGAGCTCCACCATCTCATCTCGGAAATCGCGTTGCTCCCCATCCTTCCACCCGCGGATCATGTCGCGCGTGTACTCGCTCATCGTGGGCGCGTAGGCATCGATCCGCAGCTTGTGGAAGGCCGGCATGATCAGCTTGTGCTGACGCTTCCACGACTCACCATCGTTGGGCACCAAGCCGTTGCCGAGAAACGGCTTCCACATCTGCTTCGCCACCTTCGGCTTGTAAACGTGCTTGGCGTGCGTGACGTTGATCGCGTTGACGACTTCGGGATCGCGGACGAAGCAGGACTGGCCGGTTAGCACGCGCGTCACGAACACGTCGCCGTACTCCTCGTGCCCGTCGAGCACGAAATCGGCGGGGGCTCGTTGGAAGTCAAAGGCTCCGCCCCAGAGCAAGTGCCCCTTGTGGCGTGGCATGGGCTTCGGTGGGCTCGAATCTTCTTGGGCGTCGGTCAGCAAAGTCATGAATTACAGAATGTAAACTTATGGGTACGACCCTGCAACATGAGGTTTTGCGATCTTGGAGCGACTCACAGGTCAGAGTTCCAGAGGTTTCCAAGGGTCTGGGTCGCGTAAAAGCCCCTCTGGGCGCCCGCGGACTCGCTCTGCTCTACGGAAACGCGTCAGTCATAGCACGACGCCAACGCGTCAGTCGTAGCACGACGCCAACGCGTCGATGAACCCCTGCAACTGATCGCCGGGGAGGGCGTTGATGCCGGCCGCCGCTGCGCGCCCACCACCCGTCGGGAACTTCCTACAGAGCTCGTCCGCCCCCTGCTTGTTGTCGAGCGGAGCACGCACGCTAACCAAATACGTGCCGTCCGCGCGCTCCGTGAGCACTGCATGGGCTCGGGCGGGAGAGGCGTTCGCTAGGTCGTTGCTGTAGACGCCGGACACGCGCCTTGCCCAAGTTTCGTTGGGCAGAATGTAGACCGCCGTCTTGTCGGATTCGCGGGTGGGCTTCACCGCCGCGGCAGACGCCATGTCGTGTCGATAGCCCGACTCGAGCTTCTCGAAGGCCTCGCGTGCCTCCTCGATGAAAGCAAAGGGGGTCGCGTGCGGTCGCACGAGCTCGAACAGCTCGGCCGGCGCGAAATGCAGATCCTCGAGCGACGACCCGTACCCGTTGTAGTTGATGTAGATGCCGAGGTTCTCGAGGAGGGTGAGCTGTGCTTCCGAGAGGCTGAGAGGCTCCGCAATCGCGCGCGCGCTGACCTTGAGGTTGTCGCCGAAGGCGCCAGTCACCGCCCACTCGACGTACTTCCCTTTCAAATGCCCGTTGACGAGAAGACTCGTGCAGACGTTGGAGTCGGTGTCGATGATCGTGGTGAGTTTATCGTCTTCAGGAATCTCACCCGCAAAGTGGTGGTCGACATAGAAGACCTGCGCGCCCGCTTCCAGTGCCTTCAGCACGCCCTCGCGGTTTTTGTCGAAGCTGATGTCCAAAGCCGTGATTCGGTCGCCCGCGGCGACCTCGGCCTTCGCGACGAGTGCGATGTCGCGCTTGACCCCCGTGATGAGCGTGCTCTCCAATGGTTCGGCGTTGCGAAGCTGGGTGAGCGCACAGATGCCGTCCGCATCTCCATTGAAGATGTCGATGTGGGCCATGGGGTTTTCTAGCCCAGGGAAGTGGATTGTGCGAGCTCTCGCCGGCGCGCCAGCCTGCGAAGCCACGCGCGCGCGATCACAAACGGAATGGTCCACATCACGTGGCGCAGACCAATGCCGCTCCGCTCCGACCCGTAGACCGGTCGCACCGGAATCTCTTGCACGCGTAAACCGCGTACCACGAGCCAGCTGAGTAGGTCGTTTGGGTAGCCGTACCCCTTCCACAACCGTTCCCAATCGAGTTCGTCTTTCACGCGACGGTTCATCGCGACGTACCCGCACTGCGAATCTTGCACGTCGACGCCAACCGCTCGCCTCGTGAGCGACGAGAACACGTGGTTCCCGAGCCACCGGTGCAAGGGCATTTCCTTGCTCGCGGCGGGCCAGGCGAGGCGGTTGCCCTTCACGTAGTCAGCGTCCCCGGCGATCAAGGGCGCCAACAACGCCGGCAGATCAGCGGGGTCCATCTGTCCATCCGCTGCCATCACTGCGGTGAGGTCCGCGCCCAGCGCGAGCGCGTGCCTGCAACCAGTCGAGATCGCGGCGCCAACACCCTGATTGGTTACGCATTCGATCACGTCGATCGGCCTCTCCACCGCCCGTGCGATGTTCGCGGTGGCATCGACGCTCGCGTCATCGACGACGACGATGTGATCCACGAAGCCCGGAACGCATTCGAGCGCCCCCCCGAATCAGCCGTGCCTCGTTGTACGCCGGCATCACGACCACGATTCGTCTACCTGCGAGCACTATGGCTCCTTTGAGGGGGATTGGAAGTGAGCCACGCAGGGATTGGCTATCGCCTCGCGATTCGAAGGTCAAGCGCTTGCCGCGCGGCCCGGGCCAGCGTACCCCCTCTTGCGAATGCCCGAAGTCCTCTTCGTATCCAAGCCCGTCGCCCCCCCTTGGAACGACAGCAGCAAGAACCTGGTCCGTGACATCGCGGGGCATCTCCGAAGCCACGATCCGGTCTTGATGGGGCGCGCCGGCCAGGTGTGCCCCATCGACCATGGCCGCGTCGAAGCGGTGTACGGTGCCCTATCAGGGGGAGCTTTTTCGCCGTCCACGCGGGAGAACGTGGGCGTCTTGCGTCATCTGCTGCTCGGCCGATCGACCGATCTTTGGCACTTCTTTTTCGCGCCGAACCCGAAAAGCTCGGCCGCCGGCCGTTTCGCCCGTGCAATTCGGCGAGTGCCTAGCGTGCACACCGTGTGCAGCGTGCCCGCCGAGACTCTGTCGGTTCGGAAACTTCTCTTTGCCGATGCGACCGTTGCCTTGTCGCGCTCGGCGTACGAGCGCTTCCGTCAGGAAGGGGTCAGTGAGAGCGCCCTACGTGTGATTCCGCCATCGGTCCCGCCGCTCGCGGAGCCGACCTCGGACGAGCGAAAGGAGCTGCGCAAGAAGCACGACCTTCCAGCAGACGCGCCCGTCTGGATCTACCCCGGAGACCTCGAGTTCGGCGGCGGCGCCGAGATCGCGCTGGAAGGCTTCGCGGCATGGAACCGCCCGGAGGCGACCCTGCTGATGGCCTGCCGCCGCAAAACCCCGCAAGCGGACGAAGCGCTCTCCCGCCTCGTCACCCAAGCCAAGCAATGGCGCATAGCGGCCCAGGTGCGTTGGGTCGGGGAAACGCGGGACATCCACGAGCTCCTCGCGCTCAGCGACTTCGTCGTGATGGTGAACCGGACGGCATACGCCAAGATGGACTACCCGCTCGTGGCACTCGAAGCGATGTGCCTCGGGCGACCGGTGCTAGTAGGAATGGGCACACCCTCGGCGGAGCTCGCTGAGGACGGCGGTGCGGTCGCCGTGGAAATTGATGCCGAAGCTTTGGCCGAGGCGATCGAGGGTTTGAGCGTAGACCAAACGGCCAACGCGGAAGTCGGGCGCAAGGCGCGCGAACTTGCAACGTCGAGGTTCTCCCCGCAAGAAGTAGCTGCAGCGTACGAGAGGCTCTATGAGGACATCCATGGGTGACGGATCCGAACAGAAGGCACGGCGATACTACGACGACTTCAGTGATTCGTACGAACGTGGGCGAGGCTTTGGCTATCACCAAATGATCGACGACCTCGAGATTCAAGCCACGATGCCCTACGCTCGGGGCGCGCGGGTGCTCGAGCTCGGTTGCGGAACCGGCTTGATCCTCGAACGCATCGCGAAGGTCGCGAAGGAGGCGGTGGGGATCGACCTGTCAGAGGGCATGGCACAACGCGCAAAGGACCGCGGCCTGGACGTACACATCGGCAGTGTGTGCGACCTCCCGTTCGAAGATGATCAGTTCGATCTCACTTACAGCTTCAAGGTGCTCGCACACGTTCCCGACATCGAGGCCGCGATGCGGGAGGCAACGCGGGTGACGCGGCCGGGCGGGCACCTCTTGCTCGAGTTCTACAATCCATGGAGCCTTCGCTATCTCGCGAAGAAGGCCGCGGGCCCCCAGCCGATCGGCGACGACCGAACAGAAGCGGATATCTCCACCCGCTGGGACTCGCCTCGCGGCATTCCCGCACTATTGCCGCCCGACGTCGAGCTCGTCGACTACTACGGCGTTCGCGTGCTCACCCCCTTCGCGGCCGTGCACCGCATCCCCTCGGTAACTCGCGGGTTGAGCCGGGCCGAGCGGCTGGCAAGCCGCTCGCCACTTCGGTACTTCGGCGGCTTCCTGATCGCGGTGTTGCGGAAGTCCTAAGCGGGGTACCATTCCCGGCCGTGGCAGAAAACGCTACCTCACCAGAACGAGATGTGCTGCGCGAAGCCAAGAGTCTTCGTGAACAGGTGCTGCAGTCCTCGTTGTTCGTTGCCGTCGTGGTGGGCGGCGTGGCGTTCGTTCGAACGCTGCTCGACGCGGTTGACCTCGAAGCCTGGAGAGTCGCCGGCGGGACGGTCGCTCTGTACTGTGGGTTTGTGGTCTTGTTCTTCGCCAAGGGGCTTCCCTACCGTGTTCGAGCGCTCGGGTTCCTTGGTATCCTCTATGCCGTCGGCGTCTTCACGTTGCTCATGGTGGGCTATCTTTCTGCCCCCACGCTGATCTTGGCGTGCCAGAGCGTCCTTGCCTCCGTGCTGTTTCGGCGTCGCCTCAC